>Ga0114963_10002154_pt1 | contig 13415 bp, 18 predicted proteins | sample C_131016_EF_Meta_FD_87019 | JGI IMG/M metagenome (GOLD analysis project Ga0114963, IMG submission 87019) | Freshwater microbial communities from Lake Croche, Canada to study carbon cycling - C_131016_EF_MetaG | ecosystem: Environmental > Aquatic > Freshwater > Lake | place: Lake Croche, Canada...
CCGTAAAATTTTTGCAAGCGTTGCAGTTGCACTTAACTCAAGTTGGTGGAGATAAGGGTATGGGTTCAGTAGGTGTAGGATTGGTAAGAGCAGCCGCAAATTGTTCTAGCCGCGCTTCTTGGAGCATGACTTCTGAGAAACGCTTGTGGCGTGGTAAAGGAATCACACTTTCCGAAGCAGTCAGATTACTTAGAGGCAAAAAACATCACACCTCAACAATTTCTGGTGCTGGCTATTGTGTTGGAGTAGATGAAATTTACACTTCCAAGTATCCTATACAATCTTGGAGCACAAATTCGCAAGAGGCAGTAGAGTTTGCATCAAGTGCTAGAAAGAATGCTGGAACTTGGTATCTTCCTCGCGTAACAGACGGTATGCTTAAGAAAGATAATCCTAGCGTTTGGTGTGTAATGGAGTTGACTGATTTCAAACCACAGGAAACCTTGTTTGGAGAATTCCGAGGATATCCTGTCAGCAAATCTGTATCTCGTCTAGAAGAGGATGAAACAGTCAGAATTACCAATCGTCCAGTTAAGGTTCGTTATTGGTTTTTACAAGAACAGTTTGAAGACATGTTACTTGCAGGACTACTATAATCTTATGAAATCATTCAAGAAGTACATCTCTGAGAAATGGACGCAATCGTATAAGCGCAGCATTGACTGTAGCCATCCTAAAGGCTTTTCACAGCGAGCACATTGTCAAGGCAAAAAGAAAAAATCAGGCAAACCCTAAATACTAGATTCAAAGGAGAATACCATGTCAGGAAACGCACAAAGACTAGCCGAAGCCGCAAATCAGATTACTAACCCACAGCCTATTGAGGAAGCCAAGCAACTTGGCACAGTTGCACCCTTCAACTACAACATGGAACTCTTGAAAGCCATGAGTGCAGACGAAGATGGTAAGGTTAAGTTTGCTGTCAGCGGGTTTATGCTTCGCATCTACGGCAAGAGTCCTTCGCCCGACCTTGTGAATTTCTTCAAGAAGGTGTTGAACGACGCTGGCAGACAATACAAGATTGTGGCTCAAAGTCGTTTTGATGTTCAGTATATGACACCTAAAGACACCTCAGGATTGTTCCACGGTGGCTTTGAAGGCATAACCGTTGATACTGGCAGTTTAATTGCCAGCAACAAAGAACTGCTAGACCGTTTTGGCAAGAGTGTATACGATGCTGTTAGAAAGCAGTTTACAAGCAATTCAGTTCAGGTTGGCGGTGCTTACGCTGGCACGACTAGCGGCGGATTTAATTACGGCAAAGGGTTAGGCTTATCAGGAATTGATATTGTTCGTAGCATGAGTCCTAAAGGCTCAATCATGGGTGAAGCCGCAAATCAAATTATTAACTCACAACCTGTAACAGAGGTAAATAAAGTTGCATCTCCACAAGGTGGGAACAAAAAGCCGTTTAACCCATTCAATCCTACACTAGGCGATCTGCTTAAATCAAAACAACAGGACAAAAAAGTAGACACAAAGGGCAAGAGCGTTAAAGAAGCCGCCGAGCAGATTGATGAGTTGAGCAAAATGAGAAGATTAGGTCAAACTGTTGGTGCTATCATACACGGTAAACCAACACCTTCAGATAGATTAAAGGACGCTAAAGGTAAGTTAGCATATAAAAGATACATGACTCCTGAAAGAAAAGCACAGGAGGCTGAGATTGACGCAAAGATTCGTAAATTAAACGCTGCTGTGGCTATTGAAGAAATTAAAAGAATCTTAGATAACCATGATAAGCAGGAAAGAGCAATGATTATCTCGGGAATGAAATCAATTAAAGAGTCTGCTGAAATTACTGAAGCACCATACACTCCTGCTAACGATTACGAGGGTGAAATGGCAATGACTCAACTAAAGTCGGTTATTGAAAAGGCAACCGAAACTCTTGCAATGCTGAAGCCAGAAGCCAAAATGGAAGCATGGGTGCAAAGCAAGATTACCTTGTGCGACGAGCATATCTCGTGCGTTCGTGATTATTTAAAACATACGCCTGGCTCGGTTGAGTAATTTTAATAATTAGGTAATTTTAAAATTGAATCATATGATTCTTACGCTATCTATTTTAATTTTTGTGTAAATCCTTGACAAAACTGTAAAATCGGGTATAATTGAGGTATGACTACTCATACTCCCATCGTGCTGATTCTTGATGATGATCCGACTCGTCACGCTCAGTTTATTCAAAACAATCCTGGTTGTGATATTCGCTCGGCGTATACGGTAACCGAGGCTACGGCTCTAGTATACGATCAGTATTTTGATATCATCTGCTTTGACCATGATCTAGGCATGAGTTCAACAGGCGAGTACGAAACTTCTATTCCGTTTGCTAAAACGGTTCGTGAACTGATTGATTCGGGAGCCTTGCTTGACAGCACTCTGATGCTGGTTCACACTAGCAATCCTGTGGGCGCACAAAACATCATGTCGTATTTTGCCAGAACCTTGGTGCATACCTTCAAGGTTCCGTGGGCTTGGACACGAAAGAGTCTGTTTCGCATGATGATGGAGCCTGAGCCTACCTATGAGTGATAATGCAATTCAACTGTGTGTTGCCACAGCAATTCTTGCAGGATTGATTGTGCGACGATGGTGGCGACCTGTGATATGGTTTGGTGCAGGTGCGTTGACAGGATGGATTGCTGGTAAATGTTTGCAGGAAAACAAGTTAACGCATAAATAAAGATGATCGGGCTGAGTTGGTTGTAGGACAGTATAACAGCGAACTACGCTACTCATGCTTAAAAAGGGAACTTCGCTACCTTTAGATCGTCGTAGTAACCTCAGTCCTGAGCAGTCCGGACTGAGGTTTTTTTATTTGCATTTTACCTTGACATGTCCCACTCACAGGATATACTATCGATATGCTTCCACATGCCGAGTACATTCTATGGCGTAATCCTCAACGCGGAGGCGACGGGGCTAGACTCAGTTTCGTTGTTCCAAACCCTGAACCTGATCCGTCAGAACCCGATTTCCGTGAAGTTACTGTTAGAAGTTATACAGCACATCATGCAGTAACTTTAAAATCCGAGTTTGGGTGTCAATGGACTTTAATGCCGCAGACACTTCAAAACCTACCTGTACGATCTGCTAGACTTGCATGGGAGAATCTACTAAACGAAGGATGGGAACACTGGCAGGAACAGCATCCGCCTGTGAGCGATTGGATATGTGATGCTTGATTCGTCGCTTTAACCGATTGGAATACCGCCTTGCGTTCATCAACCGTATGCTGGGCCATCCTGTTACCCCCCACCCCTGAAAGGTACAATACCCGCCATGACCACCGAAACCAACACCGACATTCCCCCATGCCCTGATCCGATTCGGTGGCAGTTCACCACCTATCGGGTTGACAGCCGCACCAAAACCGGGTGGCGACTGGTGGAGGTCTACACCATGAAGTTCACCGACGAAGAGGCTCGCCTTCATGTGCAGGATGTGGAAGCCCATACCGGCTACCGGGTGGAGTATCGGAAGTACTGATTATCGGACGCAAAAAAATCTGTTTCTCTGTCTTGACAACCCCTCCGAATGTGGTAGAATTTGGGCATGAACACTACCACCTTCATCGAACGCTCCATCGTGACCGACCTGCTCGCACACCTTGCTGCCAAGGGCTTCAAGTTCTTGGAAATCTTTGACGGAGAGAAGTACGAACAGCCTGCTGATCCGGTGGAGTACCTGTTTGACAACTTGGACGAGGCTCGGTTCTACTTCACCGGGCCGACTGGAGACTCCCATTGGGTGTGGCTGATCCGTGGCAACGGACAGGACATCGTGAGCGACTACGGGTACACTCGCACCGCAGGAGACGGTTGGAACCTCGCCATGGACGAGTTCTACAACCTGTGCGAGGCCAAGTACCAGTAACCAAAGGGGTTCGTGGACGAGTTGGCCGTGATCTCCGAAGCAGAAACGGCTCGTAAGCCCATACGACAATGGGTGTTCTGTTCGGGCGTACAGTAATAATGCCCCGCCTTCCTGTTTGAGCGTATCAAGCAGGATTTTTTATTTTAACTTTACAGGGCCACAGTTGCTGTATCTGTTTCAGGCGGATACCAGCGTTTCTTTGGAAGACACACGCAATAACCAACACCTAACGAATTTGGATTTGAAAACACTAAGGTAGTGTTCGTTGTTATTCCCCACAACGGTGCAAAACAAGCCTTCCATGATTCGTTTTTTATTGTAAATTGTATTTGACCTACAACATGCGAGGAGGCGGGGCTTCCGGCAGAATCAACGCCAGCAATTTTAACTTGCAACTCCAATTCTCTGCACTCTTCAGAATCAGAAGTGGTTTTGAATTTACACGAACAGGTGCGTCTGATTCTGTTTTTAATTATGTTGTTTATTAACTCTGAAGAGTTTAACTTCTCTTTCAACTTAAATTTGCCGAATATATTTTCTGTACCTGGTACTTGATATGGGCCGTTGGAACCGGCGTTGTTAAAATCAAAGTTTGACACAAAAACATCATTAATGTAAAGTTGAAAGTAAGACTCATTACATTTGTGTCCATATCCACAAGGAGAAATATCCGTATTAGCACTATTGATGTATTGCCATTGGAATTCAATATCACCAATTTCTTCTTCAGTTATAGTTTTTATATTTTGAACTGTGCGTCCTAAACAACCTCCTCGGGGGAAAACAATATCTCCTGTAGGCAAGTATGGAGGGTTGGGACAGCCAGCACAACCAAAAGGGCCACCGCCGCCGCTTTTAAAGTTGGGGGGTGTGGATACAGAATCTGTCCTGCCATCTGTCGTGTCTGTATTGTTTTTTTCTACAGACGCATTTAAAATGTTGATAATATCGTTGTAGTTGTCAACAGGTAATGTCATGGCGTGTTTCCCCTTTATCGGTATTTATTAGTATCTAAAATTTTAATTTAATGATAGAAACTACACAACGCCCCACATAGCCCCACTTGCGGACCACGGGGGAATGCGTAATATCGTGTTCACCTTAGCGGTCGGTGTATCGCGTCTTTTTAAAATTCACCGCTGAATATTTTTGCATAACTATGCAACTTTATTCATTCGCAAATATTATCGGACGCACCCCCGTTTTTCCGCTGAAAACCGCTATGTCCGATAATAAAAATCTTTCCCGATTTCTCTCAAACCTACTAGACACGGCCCCGATTATAGGCTATAATTAGGGTATGACCACAACTTCATCTATCGGAACTCGTGCCGCTTCTCAGTCCGCCTTTATTCTTGCCGCGCTTAAGATTAGCCGCGACAACGCGATTATTGATCGCGCTACGGTGCTTCGCGCTGCTCGTGAGGCTGGCGTGGCGAATCCCGCTTGGCTCACCAACGATCCTGCGAATCGTGCGGGTCGCGGTTACTATCGTATTCCCGCCGACAAGATTGCGGTGGCGAAGAGTCTTTCCTCTGTCGCGTCGGTTGAGCGTACTGCTCCCGTCGTGACCCGCGCACCTGAATCCTCGGCTACCGCTGTGGTCGCGTCAGCCTCGGGTGCTTCGGCTTCTCTTGTTGACGCTACTCTCTCGCTTGCAGCGATTGCAGAGTGCGGCGACTGTGTTCCTCAAAAGGATTCGCTGTTTGTGGCTTACGGTCACTACGATACCGTGAAGCGTATCATCGGCTCCAAGCGATGGGCTCCGTCGTATGTGGTTGGCCCCTCGGGCTGTGGCAAGACTTATGCGTATCAGCAGGCCTGTGCCGATCTGAAGCGCGAGTACTACGAGGTGCAGATCACCACCGAAACCACCGAAGACGATCTGCTTGGTGGCTTCCGTCTTGTGAACGGCGAAACCAAGTTCATCTACGGTCCTGTTACGCTCGCCATGATGCGTGGCGGGTTCTTGGTGCTTGACGAAATTGATCAGGCTACGAGCAAGGTGATGTGCCTTCAGCAGGTTCTCAACGGCAAGCCCGTGTTTCTGAAGAAGATTAACCAGTGGGTGAAGCCTGCGGAAGGCTTCAATGTGGGTGCAACCGCTAACACCAAGGGCAACGGCGATGATACAGGTCGCTTTGTGGGTGCGAATCCCTTGAATGTTGCATTCCGTGATCGTCTGAGCGGCATGTGCTTTGTGGCAGACTATCCTACTCCTGCGGTAGAGAAGAAGATTCTCAACAAGGCGATGGCCGCAGCAGGTGTGGACGACTCGGAATTTGCAACTCTGCTCGTGGATTGGGCGGGCATGATTCGCAAGACGAACCGCGAAGGCGGCTTGGACGAAACCATGACCACGCGCCGCCTCGTGCAGATTGCTCAGAATCTCAGCATTCTCGGCGAGCGTACTCTCGCGGTGGAACTCGGCATCAACATCTACGATGAAATCACCCGCGAGGCCATGCTGTCGTTGTTCCTGAAGATTGATCCTAGCAACGCGCCGAAGGATGATACGCTCGGCAAGGCTCCTCAAGAGGCTACCGCTGCGGCTCCTCGCAGCACCGCCTGCCCGTTCTGATTCACGAGGGCGTGTTGCCCTCAGTTCACTTTTACTTAAACTCGTTTCTTGAAAGGAAACTCTCACTATGCGTAACAACAACAAGTACTTCGTGACCGTTAGCGTTGATCTGTTTGACAACAGCCCTGAAACCAAGTTTGATGCGTTCAGCAAGCGTCTGTGCGGCACGAACATTAAGCCTGCTGGCGTTGATTACATCGGCGACTCGGTGGCTTACACCTACAAGACCACGGATGCTGGTCTGCCCATCGTGATGAAGCGTTGGAACGATCGCCTTGGCAGCGGCATGGACGCGGCTCAGGTGACTGTGGAACTCGCCTAATCTGGTTGAGGGAACAGCGGTTCGCCGCTAGGGTGGGGCTTCGGCTCCACCCCCCTCGGGCCCAACCATGATTACATTCAACCACGATTACAACAAGGCACGCGACGGTGTTTTTCGCACTCGCATACAGTTTCCCAACGGATGGGCAGTTTCCATTGTGGGCGGTGTAGGCGGCAAGAACGGCGTCTACTCGCAAAACATAGGCGGCTCACACATGCCTGCCGCATTTCCTGGAGAATTCTTTCACGCAACCGAAGAATTTGAATCGGTTGAGATTGCGATTATGAATCCTGACGGTGGACTTGTAACGCTTAAAAGCGGCGATACCGTAAAGGGTTGGGTGAAGACACCTGAACTGCTTGAAATGTTGTGTTGGGCGGCGAAACAGTAAACAAGAAACAAGGAACACTCAAATGTCAATGACAGAAACTGAAATTGCACAGCGTATCAACCAAGCCAAAACGGAACTCGCCGCGAAGAAGCAACTGCTGCGGCCTGCTCGCACCTTCACTGATCCGCACACGGTAACTCGCAAGTGTCCTGTTACTAGCGAATGGTTCTCGGTTACGGTTGAAACTGCGGATTGGATGGCTTGGCGAAACCTTGCGTCTCCACTTAAGCCTGCGGTGGCTTACTTTCCGTATCTCACGGAAAGTGAAATTGAATTTCTGCTGAGTGGAATTACTAACAATGGCATTCAACATTTGTTCCGCGATTCTGAAATCGTGGATGTTGAATGCGAGGACTGAAATTAAAAAAAGAATCTGAGGCAAAATCAGTCCTAGCCTCTTGCATCTCACCCGATATCGGGTATAATAAAGGAGTCAAATGAGCAACATCAACAACATCACGATTCGTCTGAACAAGCGTCAAGCCAACTTCATGGCTCAGTTTGAACAGGAGTTTGGTCGCACCACTACCGTTACTCGTAAGGCACTCTTGGATATTCAAACCAAGTGGCAAGGCAAGACCGGTCCTTTCGGGTACACGCTTCGGTGGCCTGCTTGGCTGACGAATTCCGCGAACTTCACTGTGCAGCGAGCCGTTTACTCCCTCCCGTGGGTGGAATTCGATGCCTTCGTGGCAGCGAATGGGGCGCAGTCCCCTGTTACCCCTGCGGAGGCTGCTGCGACTGCCTAATGTAGAGGGACAGTAGCGACTCCTGTAAGCATCTGAGTCGCACCCCCGCTTGGGTGGGAAACCTTCCAAGCGGATTTCCAGAACTAGGACACACGAACCGTGGATAATATTATATTTTGAGTTAAAATTTAGGTCGTTGAATTGAGAACTCAAGGCAAGTAACACTCAGCAGCATGATGTGAAACCCTAACTGATATTATAATCCCTGCTGCACACCTCTTGCACCCACTTAACTGTGTGTGCAGGATTTTCAAAACCTAGCGAAGTTATGTTAACTTCGCGCATTCACTCAAGGAGTCACTATGTCTGCAACCATGACCACGAACGGTCGTAATGTCAAGATCGCCTCTCGCATCCGCGTCGCTGCTCAGAACATGCTGGAGGGCGATGAGTTCCTTCTGCGTGGCGAGCCGAGCATGTTCGTTGAGAGCATCACTCGCAACGAGAGCAAGGGCACGGTGCGCGTGCGCTTTGAGTGCGGCGAGAGCCGTACCTTTGCGTGGGATCAGAAGGTGTCGCTGAAGGAGAAGTCGGCTCACCGCGCCGCGTTCCGTCGCAACACCCTGCGCCGCGCTGGCTACCCGAACTATTACACCTACTCGGCCTGAGTAGTTGGTTAACCTGTGGGGATGTGGTGGGCATATAATTGAAATGAATCCTGTGGTCGCCCACCACATCCCGCAGTTCGGTAGTTGAAAAACTTCCCCCTTTGGAACTCCCCTTGGACTTTGAATCCGAGGGGTTGTTCTTTTTATCAAGATTCAAGGTTAAATCTTGAAAAGAAAACCTTGGATTAAAGCACCTGGTGATTCGTTAAAGGCCCTTTTTAAAGGCTAAAAACGGGGCCATAATTATCGGACTTTAGGTAAAAATTTGAAAAAATGGGCATTTTGGCCCCTATTTTTCACCCTACAGGCTTGCCATAAACCCCTTTTTAGGGTATACTTAAGTATATGACCACTCAGATTCTTGCTCGAAATATCGTTGATTCCAAGGCCGTCCTCGCTCGCCTCATGGCAACCGAGAACATCACCGTGGAGCATGTTCCGTCCGCTCAGACTGCGTACTTTGATACGGAAAGTCGTCGATTGGTGTTTCCGTGTTGGAAGGGCATGAGCAGCGACCTGTATGATATGCTTGCCGGTCACGAAACGGGTCACGCTCTGTTCACTCCTGCGGGCGTTCAGCCCTTGATGGATGCCATTCGCAAGGTGGATACTCGCAACGCTTCAAGCGCGGCGAAGACCTTTCTCAACATTGTGGAAGATGCTCGCATTGAGCGTCTGATGAAGGCTCGCCTGCCGGGCCTGCGTCGTTCGTTCTTCAACGCCTACAAGGAACTGATGGCTCACCCGCTGTTTGCTGATCTGTTCAGCAAGGTGGGCGAGATGCGTCTCATTGATCGCGTGAACATTCACTACAAGTGGGGTGCGTGGTGCAAGGTTCCGTTCACCGCTGAAGAGTTGACTGTGGTGCAGGCGGTGGAAACCACGAAGACTTTTGATGATGTGGTGGAAGTGGCTCGTCGCATTTGGGAGATGCAGCGTCAGCAGGAGAATGCGGAGCCGCAGACCAACGACGAGCAGTCGGAGCAGGGTCAGCCTGGCCAGGATGGCGAGCAGCAGGAGAACCCGCAGGGCAGCAGCAGCACCCGCGATCCGCAGGAGAACGCTGATGATGATCGCAGCGAGAGCCAGCAGGACAACGGCGATGCCAAGGGCGAAGAGAAGACTGAGCCTAGCAGCAAGTCCAAGCAGCGTGAGTCGGCTAAGGGCGACGGCAAGGAGTCTGCTACCGGTAGCGAGACCTCAGATGCTGAAGGTCAGCAGGACACCACGAGCGACGAGAAGGAGCCGACTGCGGCTCAGACCGACAATCTGATGCAGACGGCTAGCAACGGCTACCGTGATGAACGCGCCACTTACTATCTGCCTGTCACCGTGCCTGCGTTTGACACCAAGATCGGCGTGATTGATTTCCGCACTCAGGTGCTGCCGATTCTTGAGAAGTTCAATACGCTGTGCGGCGGTGCTGCTCACCTCAGCAAGTGGGAAACCACGAGCCGTCGTGATGTCAGCATCATGCAGCAGGAGTTTCTGCGTCGTATGGCGGCGGATGCGTCAAGCCGTACTAGCGTTGCTGAGACGGGCACGATTGATGTGAATCGTCTGTGGAGTTACAAGATTTCGGATGACATCTTTCTTCAGAACGCCACGGTGCGTAACGGTCAGAGTCACGGTATTGTGATCTTCGTGGACTTCTCGGGCAGCATGAGTGCCATCATGCCAGAAACCATTCGTCAGATGCTGATGCTTGCGTCTTGGTGTCGTCGTTCAAACATTCCGTGCGATGTGTACGGTTTCAGCGATGGCGTGGGTTCTCGTTGGACGAGCACTACGGAAAACGGCATGGTGCAGTCGCCTTGGATTTTCAAGGATTCGGATACCAACCGTGCTGATCTTGATACCTGCATGCGTCTTGTTCATTGCGTTAGCACCAAGGGTCTGAGTGAGCGCGATTGGCGCATCACGGCTGGCGGGTTGATGGCAGCGTTTGCTCGCAACGATTACTACACCGTGAGCAATTCCAAGGGCGAGTGGGGCAGCGACGACGAGTACAAGAAGGCGATGCGCCTGTTCTCGTTGAACAGCACTCCCACCACGGCGGCGACTGCTGCGGCTCTCACGATTGTGGAAGAGTTCAAGCGTAAGAACGGGCTTCAGATTGTTCACTTCGTCACCCTGACGGACGGCGAGCCGAGTGATCGTGTGTACGCTCGCGGCAAGCCTACGGGCAAGATGGGCTGCTACGGCAGCGAAGAGTTGACTGATCCTGTGAGCCTTAAGGGCAACCGCGACTTTCAGTCGGGACTTGAATTGCGTGATTCTGTGACGGGTCGCGGATATCGCACCAACGGTGGTCGCAGCAGCGATGTGGGTGCGCTGAATCGCATGCTGTGTGATCGTGTGCCTGGCTTGAATTCCGTGGGCATCTCTATCACCGCGAAGCGTGACTTCAAGAGCCTGCTTCGCTACACTAGCATGAAGCAGGAGCAGCAGGACAAGTGCTTGGAGCAGAGCAAGCGTGACGGCTTCCTGACGGCGACCGGCGTTCACGGTCATACCGTGTGGTTCGCTGTGCCGAATCCCAAGTTGGATGATGTGGATCCGTTTGACAGCATCGCTTACGGTATGGAAACCAAGAGTACGCTCACCAAGGCGTTTGCCGCTTCGCTTGAGAAGGCAGGCAACAATCGTCTGCTCTGCACTCGCCTTGTTGATCTGATGGCAAAGCCTGCTCAGAAGGTGAGTCGCTAATGGGTTTTCAGCGAACCATATGGAGGCTTGAGCATCCGCATCAAGGCAAGCGATATCACTGGCGATTTGAACAAGTTCACGGCGCGCACGAGATTACTGTAACCTCGTGGGAACAAGGCAAACTGATTGCTAGCCGTCAAACCGCCATTCATACTATTCCCACCGCTCGTGAACTGTGGAATTTGGTTACAAGTACAGGTGGTTGGCTTCGAGAAACACAGGAGATTAAATGATTTACGATCAGTCTTTAGATACACCAATGCCACGCTGTGAGTACTGGTTGATGGCTAGCGATACTGTTCACGGAAATGTCTGGTTGCGAAAGTTTACTTATAACGAATTCGCTGAACAGTTTTGGGTAACCGCTTACGCAGTAAATTCCACAACTTCAGTTGCTGACTCACGCGAATTTAAAAGTTTGGAAGACCTGCGAGCCGAATGGGATCGTCTTGTTGCCGCTTACGGTCGGTACACAAACTGGCGAGTGGAACTGTTGCCGCCTGATAAACTTTACGGATTGATTGAAAAGTTTGATCGCGGCATAAGAACCACACGACGACAAGCCTGGACAGGAAAGTAATGATTAAGTTAAGGATTCAAAACGACAAGCCGACGCCAGTTTCAGTACGATGGGTTCAAGCGTGGCAACTGCAACCGAACCTGTGGGTGTTTGGGGTAGACTCGGCTGACGAAACTCTAGCCTTGCAAGCACAGACAGACGGCATTACCATCTACTCGCCATACGGCAACGGCTCGGCTGTGCGTGTGGTATCAGAACACGAGCGTTTAAACGCGGCTAGATTCTTTACTACAATTGATCGACATGACGGATCAGATCATAAATACTTTCTCGTTAAGTGGTTCTGTCCCGACAAGGAATGGACGGCTGCGGGAGAAGATGCCGCTATGGCAGCGGGACTTAAGTGGATTGAGTCAGGCGAATGGAAGACAAGCACTGTTGCGAGTCACGCCTAACAAACAGTTTAAAAGGAAATTTGAAAATGGAAATTGAAAAGCGTCTGCGTCGGGTTGAAATGCAAAACAAAATCTTGGCTAGCAAACTGTATCAGGTGTGTCTGAGCCATGATCATCTCAGCATTGCGCTACAGCGAGCCAATGTGCCGATGTCAAACACCGATAAGTGCATGATGGAAGCCACAAGTAGAATTGTCAAGGCGAAGACTCCTGAAGAGATTGAAACCATCTACTCGGAAAGCACCAAAAAGATTTTTAAGGGTAAGATTGTTGAAACCAAGCCGAAGAAACCAATTAACGAAGTATTTTTCTTCCCGTTTCAGACCGATACAGGCAACACGAGCGATTTTCTTGCTGATATTGAGCGATTGATTGCAGATATCAACAAGCAGATCAACGGATTGTCGCCTAAAGACAAGGAACTGTACGAGCAGGGTATGGCGGATGATGTTGACGACAAGGATTTACCTGAAGATCCTGATGATCGCACCGATACTTTGCCGCCTTTCTGAAAACTGAATAGAATTACATGAAACCTCGTCAGCAATGGCGAGGTTTTTTTGTTTTCCGCCAGAAAAAAGGGGCCCCCACTTTAGTTTTGGCGAGCATGGGTTCCCATACAAGTAAACCCCGAGTGAGCAAAATTATATCGCGTCCGCGTATAAAAACGGCCCCCACCCCCTAAAACCTATAATCTTTCAGTTTCTCAAAAATCGCCAACAACACGCGGGGCCCAAACCCCCTGAAAACAGGTTGAATTTAATTTTTAGATAAATATCGGTAACGAATTTGTATTCAACTCTTAGGGGAAATCAATGGCATTATCAAATCAAGATCGTAATGCTAATGAAAATCAAAAATACAACTATCTTGTTGCTGGTGGTATCCTCGGAATCAACCGCCCAGGAGGATACGGTGGAGAAACCGTGACCAACTATAACATTCAGAGGTGTTATGCTATATGGAAAGCACAATTAAAAGCATTAGACGAGGAAATTGCTGAAAAACAAGCACCGATAGATGAGGCTTATTATTTCAGGTTGAGTGAGTGTAGTTCAAAGCGCGATGCATGCAAAAATCCAAACCCAAAACCTCTTTATGACCCAGCGGGAGATGCTGCGCGTAATGCGAAATGTGAACAGGAGTATGAAGAATGTACACAAAAAGCAAAAGATAAGCGTTTTGACGAATTGAGTAA
>Ga0114963_10002155_pt1 | contig 13413 bp, 10 predicted proteins | sample C_131016_EF_Meta_FD_87019 | JGI IMG/M metagenome (GOLD analysis project Ga0114963, IMG submission 87019) | Freshwater microbial communities from Lake Croche, Canada to study carbon cycling - C_131016_EF_MetaG | ecosystem: Environmental > Aquatic > Freshwater > Lake | place: Lake Croche, Canada...
AAAGCGAAGGTCAGCGCATCACGCATGGTCATATCCAGGTGATTGGTGGGTTCATCGAGGATCAATAGATTCGGGCGCGTCCAGCATATTAAGGCAAGAGCAAGACGTGCGCGTTCGCCGCCTGATAGCCCCTCAGCAGGGGTATCAACACGTTCACCACTGAATTTGAATCCGCCTAAAAAGTCGCGCAGGGATTGTTCGCGTGCCTTGCCATCAATGCGTTTTAGAAGTAATAAAGGACTAGCTTTGCCATCAAGTGATTCTAATTGATGTTGGGCAAAGTACCCGATTTGTAGCCCTCGCCCCTCTACACGTTCTCCGCTCAAGGGCGGTAAGTCACCCGTCATGAGTTTAACCAGCGTGGATTTACCTGCACCATTTCTACCCAACAAACCAATTCGCGCACCAGGCATGAGTGTGAGTTTAACGAAATCAAGAATGGGTTTCTTTTCGTCATAGCCCGCAACGCATCTATCGAGCACCAATAGAGGAGAAGGGGCCCCCGACGGGAGAGGGAAGGTAAATTCAAAGTCTTGATCTGCGCGAACCGCAGCAACTGTGCCTAGTCTCTCCAGGGCCTTAATGCGACTTTGTGCTTGGCGGGCTTTGGTGGCCTTTGCTCGGAAGCGGTCAATATAGCTTTGCAAGTGCGCGGCCGCACGTTGCTGTTTTTCAAACATGGATTGTTGAGCGGCGAGTTGCTCTGCGCGAGTGCGCTCAAAGCGTGTGAAATTGCCGCTATAGGTGGTGAGCTTACCGTTTTCAACTTGCCAAACTTGGTTCACCACCGCATCTAGAAAATCACGATCGTGGGCAATCACCAGCACCGTTCCTGGCCATTCTTTTAAGTAAGTTTCTAGCCATAAAACGGCATCTAGATCTAAGTGGTTGGTGGGTTCGTCGAGAAGTAATAGATCTGATCGGCACATCAGTGCTTGTGCCAAATTCAAACGCATTCTCCAACCACCTGAGAAACTTGCTACTTCGCGTTCAGTGGCTTCGGTATCAAAGCCCAAACCGGCCAATAGGCGTTGAGCACGCGCAGGCGCTGCATACCCATCGATCGCTCCAAAGCGCTCATACAGTTCCGCAATGATATTGCCATCTTCTTCGTGCTCGAGCGCCGTTTGTATTTCGCGATATTCCCGATCTCCATCCAATACAAAATCGACAGCTGTGCAGGTGAGTGCTGGGGTTTCCTGGGCAACGTGAGCAACCACCCAGGCACCAGGGATTTCTACATTCCCACTTTCAGGCAAAATTTCGCCGCGTAACAATGCAAATAGGCTAGATTTTCCGCAGCCATTTGCCCCAACTAATCCCGCTTTGTGGCCAGGGAAAAGTTGCGCTTGTGCGCCGGTCAGCAATCTTCGACTGCCGCGTGCTAGAGAAACTTCACGCAAACTGAGCATTCATTATCCTTAAGGGTGTTGTCCGTCTAAACCGCGCAGGTGCGCAAATTCTTCAGGAGTGTTGGCATTCGCAAAATAAGTTTCTCTCGCCTCTCCCAAATCAATGTCAGAGGCGTGAATGTGTTCCCACCAATCCATCACGCGTCGTTGACCTTTGTCTAAAAAAGCACTTAATTCAGACAAGCAGGATTGATGTATCGCACAGCAAATAGGATGAGAATGAGGCCCGCAGCGCGAATAGATTGCGCATGCAGCAGTTGGTTTTTTGTTCCACAACTCCCAGATCAAATCTTTTGTGAGGGCTGGATTATCGCAGGGTATGGCCAATAACCAAGAAGTTTTTATGGCTTTCAGTCCTGCTTCAAGGGCGGCTAAAGGGCCTTGAAAGCCCTCTCTATGGTCGGATACGGTTATGAATCCATCCGCCGCATAGCGTTCCAAATTGCGATTGGCGCTTACGATGACTGGAAGACCTAAGGCCCGAAATCGATCCGCTGAATGGATTGCTAAGTTATGGTCGCCCCAAGGAAGAAGTCCCTTATCCAGACCATTCATGCGCGCACCTTGCCCGCCTGCTATAACCATCCCAGTACAGTCAGATATTACTGTGTTCAATGCGTGATTTCCTCGCCTAAAAATCCGCCACTTTGATGGGCCCATAGTCGGGCATATAGTCCGTTTAACTGCAGCAGAGAGGCGTGATCGCCTACTTCTACAATCCGACCTTCATCCATCACTACCAAGCGATCCATGGCTGCAATGGTAGACAATCGATGGGCAATAGCAATGACTGTTTTACCTTCCATGAGTTGGGATAGGCTACTTTGAATGACCGACTCAACTTCGGAATCCAGAGCGCTGGTGGCCTCATCTAATAGTAAGATTTTTGCATCCTTGAGTAAGACGCGCGCCAAAGCGATGCGCTGGCGTTGACCGCCCGAAAGCTTCACGCCGCGCTCTCCAACGTGAGCATCGAAACCCCTGCGCCCTTTTGCATCAACCAATTGACCAATAAAAGAGGTGGCCTCTGCTCTTTCGGCGGCACGGATTAACTCGGCTTCGCTGGCATCTGGGCGTCCATAGAGAATATTGTCTCGAACAGATCTATGTAGCAAGGAGGTGTCTTGGGTCACCATACCGATTTGCGCGCGTAGGCTTTCTTGGGTGATGGTGGAAATATCTTCTCCATCAATCAAAATTCGGCCACTTTGAAGATCGTAAAAGCGAAGTAATAAGTTAACAAGTGTGGATTTACCCGCACCCGAGCGTCCCACAAGTCCTATTTTTTCCCCTGGATGGATATGGAGATTGAGAAAATCAAATACTTTTCTACCGTATTGATCTAGTTCGCCATAATTGAAGCACACGTCCTCAAACCGCACATCGCCATGTGAAACCCTTAAGGGTTTTGCCAGAGGGTCATCTACAACTTTGGGGGGGCGGGCTAGGGTGTTCATGCCGTCTTCTATCACGCCCATGTTCTCGAAGAGTCCTGCCATTTCCCACATCACCCAGTGTGATAAGCCGTTGAGCCTCAAAGCCAAAGCAGTTGCTGTGGCCACCGCGCCAACACCCACATCGCCTTGGGCCCATAGCCACAAAGCGATGCAAGTGGTGCTGGAAATTAACAGCATGCTAAGAGTATGGTTGGTGACTTCTAAACCACTGACAAGGCGCATCTGACCATGCACGGCACCAATGAATTCTTTCATCGCACCACGCGCGTAATCCGCTTCTCGCGCTGAATGAGAAAAGAGTTTGACGGTACTTATATTGGTATAAGCATCGGTGATTCGCCCCGTCATCATTGATCGGGCATCAGCTTGGTGCTTGCCGACTTCTGCTAGGCGAGGCACAAACCAAATAATTGCGATGATGTAGAGGGTCAGCCAGCCGATCAAGGGGAGAAGAAGTAGGGGGTGAAAGCTCCCCACAACCAAACCTAGGGTGAGGAAATAGGTGCCTACAAATACAAGTATATCTGTGAGACTAAACCAAAAATCTCTAACAGCTAATGCCGTTTGCATCACTTTTGCAGACACACGCCCTGCAAATTCATCCTGATAGAAAGCAAGGCTCTGCCCTAGCATCAGTCGATGAAAATTCCATCTCAATCGCATGGGGTAATTACCGGCCATAGCTTGGTGTTTGATCAAGGTATGAAGCGTGACCAGACCGATACTAGAAAATAAAAGACTAAAAAAAAGAATAAGAGGAGTGCGACCATCCGCCCATAAACGTGTGCGTGGAAGTGAGGTGAGGGTATCTACCATCCATCCCAGCATTTGAAATAGACCTGCCTCAAAAGCACCGATGATTCCACTCAGAATGGTAAGAATGATCAAATGCATTCTCAGCCCTTCCGTACCGGCTAACAAAAAAGCAAAAAAGGTATTGGGAGGAACGCGAGGAGGCGAATCGGGATAAGGGTTGAGCAGGTTTTCGAAGAAGCGAAGCACAATCAGATCATCGACTAAAAATACCATTATCCGGTGTTTCTGAACCTTATGCGGAAATCCTGTTGCGGTGCGGGATCAACGTATAAGAGACAGGGTGTTTTATCCCTTGACAGTTAGGGTAAATTGCTGATTAGAAAACAATCTTTTTTCTTAAAACAGGAACTGAATCAATTGACTAAGTATTTCAGTCTGAAACGAAACCTTCCATATTTTGTAATGGATTTACTTCATTATTACTGATCTTGAGGTGCGCTAAAGACACCCCGCTTACTGGAGAAATGTGATGGCTACAAATGTTGGGAAGTCCCATGCAATGGGTTTTAACTCGATTCTTGGCTCAACTATTACAGGCTTGTTATTGATCGTATCGATTGCAACCACGGTAAATGGATTTACTGGTGCGATCGCAGTGGTGATCACTACCCTGATGTTTGCAGGGTTTGTATCGACCATCTTTTTGTCGCATACCGTTCGGGATTGGCTCAATACTCATAGTTTGGCAGAGCGTTTCGGTCATCATCATCAAACAAAAAGCGAAGAACTGACCAAGGCTGATTGAGTGCGCTGATCGTTTTACCTTCTCAGTTTTAAGTTTGGCAATAATGAGTCGTTAAGCGTAGGGGTGTTCTATATTGGTGTTTCCTACCCTAAAAGCTGTTTGAGTAATATTGCCAAATAGTTCACACAAATGAATCGATATCGCTCGACTGAGCTAGAGCATTCGGTTGGAATACGTTCAGCACGTTTTCAATCGTGATAGATGATTCATAACCGAACTTAATCTTTGCTGAGGAGCGAATTGATGGAGCGCAAACGGACTCATATTCAAACCTGTCTGATCGCCTTGGGCGCCATCATGATGCTTTCCACTGGATCAGTTTTGTCTATGGATCGGGACGATGGAAATGCAACCGACTCCATCAATCCCTACTCTCCTCGTAAGGAGCATCATTACCGATATGGTGTGATTGGCACTCGAGAAACGCATGAAAAGATGAGGACTTGGTCTTCATCTAATCACCCATCGCATAGTGGAGTGACGAGTGGTAAGTTAAAAGGAGCGGCGGCTGCAGCTGCCTCTCTTGCTGCCGCAAGCGCATCGAATACCCTCAGCTTCAACGGTGGGATCAATGGCGTGGGCGTGACCAGTGGAACCCCTCGTGTTTACCTTGTATTTTGGGGAAGTCAGTGGGGTACATCAGGTACAGATGCGAGCGGAAATATCACCCTATCGGGCGACCCTAAAAGCGCCGCCCCTTATTTGCAAAAACTGTTTAAGGGTCTAGGGACCAATAATGAGCTTTGGTCAGGCACCATGACCCAATACTGTGATGGGCCTTTGGTTGCATCAGGCTCAACCAGTTGTCCAGCAGGTGCCCCTCGAGTGGGCTATCCCAGCGGTGGAGCCCTTGCAGGAGTGTGGGTCGATACTTCTTCAGTTGCTCCAGCTGCCGCAACAGCAGCCCAGATTGCAACTGAAGCAGTCAATGCCGCTTCTCATTTTGGAAATACGACTGCTGCTTCTAATCGCTACGTGCAGTACATTATTGTTTCTCCCACAGGGACTAAGCCCGATGGGTTCAACACACCGACGGGTGGATTTTGTGCCTGGCACGACTTTACGGGTGATACCGGGCTGGCTACTTCTGGGTTGACTGCATTTGGCAATATTGCTTTTACGAATATGCCTTACGTAACGGATGCGGGTGCGAGTTGTGGACAAAACTTTGTCAGCTCAGCGCTTGATGGTTTTTCGCTCGTCGCAGGTCATGAGTATGCAGAAACAGTAACAGATCAATTCCCTGGAGGGGGATGGATCAATAATACCGGCTCCACCTCTAACGGTATGGAAAATGGAGATGAATGTTCTTGGATAAGCTCGGGCCAAGGAGCGAGTGCATTGGTAGCAATGTCTACCGGTTCATTTGCAATGCAGAGTACTTGGTCTAATGATACGAATCGTTGCGATCTCACACACCCCATTGTAACAAGCTCAGGTGGCGGGACCCCCACCGCAAGTTTTAGTTTCTCGGCCAATAAACTCCTTGTTTCATTCACTGATACCTCCACCGATGCGGGCGGAGTGATTGGTACGCATGCTTGGACCTTTGGGGACGGGGGTACTTCAACGAGCGCAAGTCCTTCGCACACTTACTCTGCTGCAGGATCTTACAGCGTCACCGAGACTGTCACTGACAGCGCTAACCATTCCTCCAGTTCTAAAGTTTTGGTTGTTACGGTCAGCGCCGGTGGGGGCACACCTGTAGCAAACTTCACAACAAGTTTAAGTGGCCTGACAGCGAGTTTCACTGATCAGTCTTCTGACACAGGGGGCACGATCGGATCTTATGCTTGGAGCTTTGGTGATGGTTCAACGAGCACCTTAGCAAGCCCCAGTCATACTTACGGTTCGGCAGGCACTTATACGATCAGTGAAATTGTTAAAGATAGCGTGAGTGGATTAAGCAGCACCAAAACCTCTGTCATCACTTTAACTTCTGGTTCGCAGTTGTTAGGAAATACCAGCTTTGAGACCAGTACGGTCGCCCCTTGGACGCTAACTGCGGGCGTGCAGTGCACAAATACAAGCTGTCCTGGGCAAATAGCGCACTCTGGTGTTGGATTTGCTTGGTTGGATGGGTATGGGATTGCTCATACTGATTCAGTCGCGCAAACAGTCACTATTCCTAGTGGGAAATTAGCTGCCACCTTATCTTTTTACCTTCGCATCAATACTAAAGAAAGAGGCAATGTCGTTCACGATACCCTGGCTGTTCAGGTACTCAATTCAAGTGGTGTTGTTCTGTCAACGCTCGCTACTTACTCTAATGTTAACGCTGCACCAGGATATGTTCTAAAAACGCTAGACATGAGTGCTTATGTAGGAAAGTCAGTCATTCTGAAGTTTGTTGGAACAGAGGATGCCTCGTTACCGACCTCCTTTGTGTTGGATGATGTTACCTTAACAGTGCAGTAATCGATAAGGGGTGAGGCAAATGATTAAGCAAGGTGATTCTTTTACAAAGGTTTCTCAATCACTCTTGCTTGTAGTGCTGAGTTTGTTTGCCTGCACCCCAGCTTGGTCTGCACCTGATCATGCCGTGATCTCACCAGTAAAAACACACATCATTCTGCCTACTCCAACGTTAACATTATTTCCTGATACGGTTCAGATTCTCGCTGGAACACAAATCACACTGACAGCAAAGCCTTCGGGCGGCGAGGCCATGTTATTTTCGGTGGACTGGAGTATCAATGAGGGCGAGACCGGGGGGCGCATTGAGGCCGGGACCCGCAATAGCGAGGGTGCTTATGAAGCTACTTACTTTGCCCCCACCTCAGGATTAGGGCCTTACCACATCCAGGCTCAGTTGCATGAATACCCCTCTGTAACAGCTAGATCTATCGTTTATATCATCCCGGCTCAATAGGTGTTTTTAACGGAGCTGGTTGTGCCAATATCTTTCAAGCGCGCTAGCGAGCAACTGAATCACTAAAGCCATTAAGGCGCTGGGGACTGCCCCTGCTATGAGTAGGGCAGGATCATTGACCGCAAGCCCGCCTACGATGCGCTCACCTAAACCGCCCGCTCCCACAAATGCAGCCAATGTTGCACCGCCAACATTGATGATCGCTGCAGTGCGAATACCAGACAGAATACCGGGTCGAGCAACTGGAAGTTCAACGTAAAATGTTCTCTGAAACCACGGGGCCCCAAGGGATAGGGCAGATTCACGCAAGTTTCGATCAATACCCTGGAATGCAGATTGGGTTGCTTCAACAATAGGGAGCATGGCGTAAAAAAATAAAGTAATGAGAGCGGGTATATTTCCGATTTGCCCGCTCATCGCGATCAAAAGTGCAAGTAAAGCCAGCGCTGGAATTGTTTGCAAAAGCCCCACTATTCCTAAACTCACCTGCCCAAACGCGGGGAAGCTCGCACCCGCAATCCCTAAGGGAATACCCACAAAAGAAGCGGCAACAACGGGACCCATTACCAAAATAAAATGTTTTAGGATCAAGTTCGCTTCTTCTTCTGAAAATATGAGTTTGAGTGACCGCTCAGTCAGGCTTTTATTTGGAGAAAGAAGGGAGCCGAGATTGTTTTGGGGGGGGTTGTTTTGAATGCTGGCGAGTAATTCTTTTGCTGATTCAGAAGGTGTGTGATGTTCAAGATCAACACGCGCATTTGCTTTGCTCATTTGCGTTGGTGTGATCCTATTCTGAAGACCCAAAATAGCCTGCCATTCTTTGGGGTGAAGACGAGGAGCTTCAAGCCTAAAAAGTAAAACGGCAGAGTAAGGCGGCAGTACGTTCAGGTTATCTTGCAGGAGTACAAGGTGGTCATGGGTGATTCGGGCGTCCGTGGTGTAAGCATCTGTTGCATCAATAACGCCATTACGCAAAGCATCATAAGCCAGACCATGCTCCATTGTATGCGGCGACAATTTTGCTAAATCATAGCTTTGTGCGATCACAGACCAGCCATCGGGACGCTGCAAAAATTCTGAGCTTAAACCTAATTGCAGATCTGGATGATTGCGCAAGTCACCAAGGTTACTCAATTTAAGACGATGTGCAGTTTTTTCAGATACTGCAATGGCATAGCCATTATTGAATCCAAGAGGAACCCCTACACCTAATCCAATTTTACTAAGAGGTTCTTCTAAATCTTTCAACGAAACAAGCTTTGCATCTTTAAGAATCTCTCGTGCAATTGTGCCGGTATATTCCGGGTAGATATCGATAGCGCCTGAATTGAGAGCGGTGAGAACAATGGCTGTATTGCCCAGTCCCGCTAGGTGAATGGCTGAGCCCCTTGTGTTGGCCTGTTGCGTAACAAGTTCTCCAAGAACGTAAGACTCGGTAAACCGCTTAGAACCAATCTTAAGGGGACTAACTGTTTGTGCCTGTGAATGAAAGCTGAACAGGCTTGTGATGAGCACTGCAAGGCTGAGCCATTTTTTCAAGGGATGAACCTGACCCGTCGCAGAATTATTTTTCCTAGATTCCAAACGCAATCAAAGTCCAAGAAATAAGCCCAGATTCAAGTGAACTATCCAGAAGTGATTGCATCACTGACATTTATTCGTTGTGTGCTTGGATTTCTATGAGTATTTCGTTTCTTCTCAAAAACGGTAGGCTCCAGGGTGGGTTGTATCGCGCTAGTTGAGGCGGGCTAATGGGCTTCAGTTTTTTCTTATCAAGCCATTCCATTAAAAGTTGCCCTTTTTCGTTCACCTTCTCCGTTCCATTGAAGCCCGTATAGTTCAGAACGGCAAAACGTTTTGCTGGAACTTTTCTGAGTTGAACGGACGGATCGGTTGGTTTTGGCAGGGTTTCAAGAGTGAATTGACTTGGCATAACAAACTGAACTCTCCAAGTTTTCGCCTTTTCGAAGTCGGATCCGGTTATCTGCTGAGGTTCAACTGTGACAGGTACGGTCATCGCGATTTTCTCGCTGGAACCAACAGATGCATTTTCAGATGGGATGGTCATGGATGGAGTTTGACCGATTGCAAGTTTGGTGTTGTTCCCAAAAATGTACCCTGCTATCAAACGAAACCCCCTGCTGGATGCAGTAGTCATATCTCCATCCACCAAAACTTCGGCTACGATCATAGGGGCGTACTGTCTGATTTCAAATTCTTCAGACTTTTCTATTACTTCATAGGAGGGTTCCTCAATAGCCATTGCCGTTGTCCCATATATCCAAGCTGAAACTAGGATCAGAAAAGTAATGAGTATATAAATGGTTGCTTTACGCTTCACCTGCTTTTACCTTAGCTTCATAACTTGGAAAGTCTATCAGCCCTTCACTTGCGGCCCGTAATTGGTCTTCGGTTGAAATCGAGTCTTGAACAATATCGATGCGTTTCCAAGCCGGCATGGGTGTCACTTCGCATACGCCGGGCACATACTTAGATGTCTCTATTTTTTTATAAGTGTGAATGTAGCGAGGGCAATTTTGCCAAATCTTCTGAATAGTCACAAAAACTAGATATTGCGCTTCGGGGTATTCGGCTAATAAAGCATGGTTTCTTTCATAGCGTGCAGTTCCTTGAACACGGAGTCTGTGCGGTGTTTGGAAGTCAATGAACAGCAAACCTACCTTGCCTTGGCCCACTATATTGCCAAGAGAATAGAACATGCCATTTCCGTCATAGCCCGGAAATACAAGGGTGGTGGCATCGATTGCGTGAACAAATCCAACTGGCCCCCCTTTGTACGAGACGGTTGGCATGCCATCAGGATCTACAGTTGAAAGAAAGAACAGATCTCGAGATGAGATGAAAGCAATTTCGTCATCGGTCAACGTGTCATGCGCAATACCTTGATCCATTAAGGCGCCCATGCGGGTGGTACCAAATTCTTCCTGCAACGCAAGGTGTTCAGCGGAGTAAAGCGAAGTCATGTTTTTTCCTCACAAGAAACAATTATTTTTTTAATCATGCATGAAATGCTAACGACTATTTTTGATCCAGCCAAGTTCTTGCAGACAAGTATCGCGGGTACTCACTTGAATTTCTTCATGGCACGCATTGGAAGCAGGGATGACCGCAGGTCTGCAAGTGGTCACGCCATTGTTAGTGGAGCAATTTGTTGCAACACTTGCCCCTGAGTTGGTGCACACATTGCTCATGGTGTTATAGGTGCATTCAGATAAATCATGTTTCCAGTCTTTAGCGGGGTCAGGGTGCGTCCATGTTGTGGTGGAGCACCCACAAAGACTGACAATCACAGCTAGGATGCCTAGTGAATTAAAGCTCTTGGGATTTTGCTTTTCAAGCATGGCTAACCTAACGAGATGATTGAATTTCAATCATACTCGTTTAAACACTAATTAATGATTTTGATAGGTTTGAGAATTACAGGCTGCAAGTGCAGGTTCACTGCGAGTGGAATGATGCGATCTATTGAGTTGAATGCGTGCCCATCCCCCGTTAATGGGGCAGAGCTAAAAAAAACAAAAAGCCCCGACAGGGTTGTCGAGGCTAATAACTTAGTTTTAATGGTTGCGGGGGTAGGATTTGAACCTACGACCTTCGGGTTATGAGCCCGACGAGCTGCCAGACTGCTCCACCCCGCGTCCGAAACCAACTAAGAACATGATTATCGCCTTTTTGTAGAGTAACGTCAATTTTAGTGACGGTGAATATTGGCTTTAGGCTAAAGGCATACCCTAATCGGTATCAATTGAGAACCGACCAAAGGGTGCTGAGCGTCCTTGCCCATCATCATAGCCATCAGGATGATCGCTCATGGCGGGATATCTATATGCCTGGGCCAGGCGCGTATGACGAATGTGATTTGAGCGTTCAGTTGCATACGCGTTTCTAAAGCGGATGTTCTCGGGGTAGGGGATCACCTCAGGCACATCCCCCGACTGAAGGCTGGTTTGTATTAACTTCCAGGCTTCTGCTGAAAATAAATCATCGTGCTGTTGTTTGAATATTGTACGGGCGCGTGGATCAGTGAGTAAGAAGGTTTCGAATTCCTCTGGAAAAATATCGTTTGGATTAATGGAATACCAGGGTTCTGCTGCCATCTCGTCTTCTTCATTGCGAGGCGCAGGAATCCGGCGGAAATTACAATTGGTGATGTAGTCAATCTCATCGTAGTCATAAAAAATGACGCGGTTATAGCGTGTAACGCCGAAGTTTTTAAACAAGAGATCTCCCGCAAAAATATTAGCTTTGGCGAGTTCTTTAACTGCAAGGCCATATTCATTTAAAGCATGAGTGCGTTGATCATCATTGGCTTTATCTAGATAAATGTTCAAAGGCACCATTCGCCGCTCGATATAAAGGTGGCGTAGTACGATGGTGTGTTCATCTTCTTCTAAAAGAGAAGGGGCAAGGTCCCGTAACTCTTTGAGAAGCTCTTTGCTAAAGCGTGCTTTTGGAAAAGCCACATTAGAGTATTCCAATGTATCTGCCATACGTCCCACACGATCATGTCTTTTAACCAATTGATATTTAGCTTTGACTTGCTCACGATTGATTTGCTTGGGTGGTGCGATAACATCTTTGATGACTTTAAATACATAAGGGTAGGAGGGTAAGGTAAAGACCGCCATCACCAAGCCTTTGATACCGGGAGCAATCACGAAGTCATCGGTGGAGTGAGCAAGGTGATGGAGGAAGTCGCGATAGAAGAGAGTTTTGCCTTGCTTCTGTAAACCCAAAATACTGTAAAGCTCAGCTTTAGATTTGTTGGGAAGCAAAGTGCGCAAGAAGGTGACGTAAGCCGACGGTACTTCCATATCCACCATGAAATAAGCACGGCTTGAATTAAGCATCACTGCAAGATGTTCCGCCTCGAGTAACACTGTATCGATGTAAAGCTTACCCACTTGGTCTTGCATGATTGCGATTACAAATGGGTGGCTTTGGCTACCGTTGATGACTTTTCCTATCAGGTAAGCAGATGTATTCCGAAAGAACAGGCTAGATAGAATTTGAATTTGGTGATTGGCTTCGAGAACCAGCGGCGATGGAAGTAGTTCGCGCCAACGGCGAAGCAGCCTTCTAATATCTCGATTGAGGTCTTGAAAGGGAAGGTGTAATCCGAAGTCGTGAATGACTGCTTTCAGGCTTTGACGTAAACCCGATTTCAGTGGGTAATAGCAGCGATAAGAGGGCGGTTCAGACGGGATGTGCTCAGTGGATACCCCAGGGCGAACAAAGATAAAGTCGTTGTTAAAGTAAGTTCGGTGCAAAATTTTGCAGCACACGGAGTTAAAAAAACTCTCGGCTAGTTCGGGTTGTTTATGTTCAATCAGCAGGCAGATGTATTCAAGTTTAATGAGTTGCCAAGTTTCATGATCTAAGCCGCCCGCGTTGAATTTGGTTTCGAGTTCTTCAGTAGCTTCCACCACGCGTTGATCATAAAACGCAATCCGTTCAGTGGTTGCTTGTTGAAGCTTAAGCCAATTTTGCGCTTCCCAAAGTTCTCGAGCTTGTTTGCTGACTGCTCTAAATAAACGATAGTGTTTGTTGAAACCTTCTAACAGCACCCCCGCAACTTGACGTGCGATTTCTCGGCGCGCAAGAGCGCCACCAGAGGTGTTTTGATAGCTTGGGGCGGAGGACGAGGTATTCATATATTCTCATCCTACTCCAGCATAGAAAGGCTGCAAGTATTGAGGGGTAGATCAAATGAGTTGCCCTTTTTGTTCGTTATGTAATATCGTTCGTTCTTAAGCAACGTCAAAGGTGCCTGACAGTCTTCTGGCTGTTGGGGTAAACGGGAAGATGGTGCGCGGTTTTGTTTTGCCGCAATGCCATCACTGCCCTCGCAACGGTAATTGGGAGTAGTAATCAGCAAAATGCCACTGGGGAAACCTGGGAAGGCGCTGATTGCAAGAGTTTGATCAACTCTTTCCCAAGAGTCCGTATACCGGCCCTGACGTGTACCAAACACGTGTCGCGATGGGCGGCCGATTGGATTGCGAATAGAGTGATGCTTTGAGCTTTCAAGCTTGAAGTGCTGCTTGCTGTTCGCCTTTTTCGATGCGTGTGCGGTCATGCTCCATTTTA
>Ga0114963_10002158_pt1 | contig 13410 bp, 15 predicted proteins | sample C_131016_EF_Meta_FD_87019 | JGI IMG/M metagenome (GOLD analysis project Ga0114963, IMG submission 87019) | Freshwater microbial communities from Lake Croche, Canada to study carbon cycling - C_131016_EF_MetaG | ecosystem: Environmental > Aquatic > Freshwater > Lake | place: Lake Croche, Canada...
AAGTATTGATGGATATAGCGATGAAGCGTCCTTTGACTGTCGACGAATTCACTAGAGCCATTACCAAGCGCAGTAAGTTACAAGGAATGCCAATCACCGAATGGTTTCGCGGATATCAAGAAGCGATGAAGCTCGATAGCGAGCAGCTTCCACCGATGAAGATAACCACCCCTGGACTTCCTCACATAAAAGTTTGGCGAGAGAGAAACCCCATCGCTCATGCGAGGTTAACTCATGCTAGGGCGGCGGTAGTCACACTTGCCGAGGAGCTCAACATGCCTCCTGAGAATTTGGTTTCTCCAGAAGTGATCAGACAACTTTGCTGGTCTGCGCCGACCGATTTTGAGACTGGAATTGAAGAGCCAGACGTGACGAGTACAACGAATCCAATTGATCCAATTGATCCAATTGATCCAATTGATCCAATTGATCGGTATATTGAAGAGTCGATGATCAAGTATGGAGCCAGGCAATGGCAGATCGATCAGCTGCTTCCTGAGCTTCGCCTCGCTCTTCGCGAGATTGAGCCTTTGGTTGTCGAGGCACCATCCGATCTTGAGGGAACAAGTCAACAGGATGAAGCTCACATTTAATTACGCAACACTTAAGTTGCGTAATTAACCTCCTGACCCTAGGCTCATGAAGTGCTCTCGACCTTCCTTATCTCCCTTCGCGAGGGACTAGAAGCCTCGCTCATCATCGGAATTCTGATGGCGTATGTCATCAAAACTGGACGGGCTGGCGCCGTTAGATTTTTGTGGAGCGGTGCTATAGCCGCTGGTGTATTGGCCTTGAGTTTCGGAGCGCTACTCTCTTTCACCTCCGCCCACCTACCAACGGGAGGCGAGGAGCTATTTGCTGGTCTCACCTCCTTTGCGGCAGTTGCATTTGTTACCGCTATGGTCTTTTGGATGAAGCGAAGTGCCCGAGGGATTTCAAAACAACTTCACGGCAAGGTTGATGACGCAGCATCTATTGGAAACTTCGCTATAGCTGGGGTCGCCTTCTTCTCCGTGGTTCGGGAAGGTCTTGAGACTTCGCTCTTTCTCTACGCTGATTTCAAGACTGTTTCCCAGGACACTAGGCCATTAACTGGTCTCATTTTAGGGTTAGCTAGTGCTTTCGCGATTGGATATTTAATATTTAAACGCAGCATCACATTGAACTTGAGTAAATTTTTTAGGATCACCGGTATTGCTTTGATCGTCGTAGCCGCCGGGGTGCTTGTTCATGGAATATCGGAATTTCAAAAGCGAGGAAATCTTCCAGGTGCGTCGAGTTTTCTATGGAATTTCCATCAGAAGAATAATATTTTTATCACGATGACGGATGGGACTATTGGCTTATCCGGTTCGATGACCTACCTGCAAGGTGCTATTTACTTCATCTATTTGGTTTCAACACTCACGTGGTTTCTGCGAGTTACTCCCTCTCCTGCAAATCCCGTGATTCCCGAGATGCCCGTAACTCCCGAGATGCCCGTGACCAAGCAACAAGTGAAGTAGCAACGACTGGCGCAGTCATACCCAAGTCCGAAAGTATTTCAGTCCGCTTTGAGTGCTCAATAAATTCGAGTGGAACTCCGATCGAGTGAACCGGCACGTCAGAGCCACTTTCACGCAACATCTCAGAAAGCGTACTGGCGATACCACCGTGCTTGATACCATCTTCTAGAACAACGACCATCGAAAATTTATCCGCAGAGTTCACTATTGCGCTTGGGAGGGGTTTAACCCAACGTGGATCAATCACTGTGACTCTCACGCCCTGTGCTTCTGCCAGTTCAGCCGCCTCCACTGCGATACGTGCCATTGCCCCAACGCTCACCAAAAGAATATCTTCATATTCCGAAATGCGGAGGAAATCGATTTCATCCCTACGCTCTACAGCGGGAATTTCAGAATTAACGCTTCCCTTAGGAAAACGGATCAAGGATGGTGCACCAGAGATATCGATTGCCTCCCACAGTGCTTCTTGCAATCGCAGCCCATCCCTAGGTGCGCTGACATGAAGTGTCGGGATGATGCCCGTTAGCGCCAAATCCCAAATGCCATGATGAGAAGGTCCATCATCCCCAGTTATCCCTGCACGATCCAAAACGAAGGTCACGCCAGCCTTATGAAGCGCAACATCGAGCAATAATTGATCGAACGCCCTATTGAGGAAGGTGGCGTACATGGCAACGACTGGATGCAATCCAGAAAAGGCTAAACCAGCAGCGGAGGTCGTAGCGTGCTGTTCCGCTATTCCTACATCAAAAGTTCGATCCGGATAGGCGCTGTGAAATCGATCTAGGCCGGTAGGCCCGAGCATTGCAGCTGTCACGGCCACTACATCTTTGCGAACTTCACCAATTTTTACGAGCTCCTCCGCGAATATAGAAGTCCATGTCACTTCACTCTTCTTAACGGGGAGGCCTGTCTCGGGGTCTACGATGCCAACCGAATGAAACTTCTCGGCTTCATCGTTTACGGCTGGAGCGTAACCACGTCCTTTTTCAGTGATGACGTGCACGAGTACAGGCGCTCCAAAAACTTTTGCATGAGCGAATGCCGTCTCTAGCGCTTCAATATTGTGTCCATCCACCGGGCCGTAATATTTGAGTCCCAAATCTTCGAACATCCCTTGCGGAACTACAATGTCGCGAAGCCCCTTTTTTACTCCGTGGAGCGTTTCATAAATCGGTTGGCCAACTACTGGCGTCCGTTCTAAGACGGCTTTCCCCCACTCCAAAAACTTCTCATATCCTCTAGTAGTTCGTAGTGTTGAGAGATAAGTAGCCAAGCCACCAACGGTTGGTGAATAGGATCTCTCGTTGTCGTTAACGACAATGATCAGTGGCAACTCTGGACGGGTAGCGATGTTGTTGAGCGCCTCCCATGCCATGCCGCCGGTCAATGAACCGTCACCAACCACGCAAACCACCTGTCGATCTTGAATACCTTGCACGACAAAGCCCTGGGCTATTCCGTCGGCCCAAGAGAGCGCCGTTGAGGCATGCGAGTTCTCGATCACATCGTGCTTCGATTCCGATCTACTGGGATACCCAGAGAGCCCACCGCGTTGGCGCAAATTATCGAAACCAGGGGCACGACCTGTCAGGATCTTATGAACGTAGGATTGATGCCCCGTGTCGAAGAGGAAAACATCTTTGGGTGATTCAAAAATCCGATGCATAGCTATTGTCAATTCGACCACGCCCAAATTCGGACCCAGGTGTCCGCCTGTTTGAGAAACTTTCTCTATCAAAAACTGACGAATTGTTCCGGCTAGTCGATCGAGCTCCGGGAAGGAGAGCTTCTTCAATTCTGTTGGTTCGGAAACTTTTTGCAGAATTGAGTAGTCGACCATCGTTGAATTCTAGAGCTACTCTGTTAAAAGAGAGCGCAAGACGAACTGCATGATTCCACCGTGACGGTAGTAATCCGCTTCGCCTGGCGTATCAATCCTCAACTTGACCTCAAACTCGGCCTCGCCTGCAACGACCTTTAACGTTTTAGGCGCAGAACCCTCGTTGAGTGCCTCGATTCCAGTTATGGTGAATTCTTCTGATCCCGTTAAACCGAGGGTAGCGCAACTAACACCATCCAGAAATTGCAACGGGAGGACCCCCATACCGATCAGATTAGAGCGGTGAATACGTTCAAATGATTCAGCGATAACCGCTTTGACTCCCAATAGCGCGGTGCCTTTTGCGGCCCAGTCTCGTGAGGAACCACTTCCATACTCCTTACCAGCGATAATCACCAGAGGAATACCGGCTCCTTGATACGCAATAGAGGCATCGAAAATCGTAGAAATCTGACCGCCATCAAGAAAGTTCTTTGTGAACCCTCCTTCTACCCCATCAAGAAGCAAGTTCTTCAATCGAATGTTTGCGAAAGTTCCCCGGATCATCACTTCGTGATTACCACGTCTAGAACCATAAGAATTGAAGTCGACCCGCTCAATCCCATGATCAATCAGGTACTTACCTGCAGGTGAATCCATTTTGATATTTCCAGCAGGTGAAATGTGATCCGTGGTCACTGAATCTCCCAAAACAGCAAGGACTCGAGCGCCAGAAATATCTGCCACTGGTACTGGAACCCTAGGCATCGACTCGAAATATGGGGGCTTTCTTACATATGTTGAATCAGGCTCCCATTCAAAGACCTTGCCCGTTGGAGTGGCGAGCGATTTCCACCGATGATCTCCATCGAATACCGTCGCATAATCTTTCTTGAAGAGATCGGGTGAGATGCACGAGTCGATAACCGAGTCAATCTCCTCACTACTTGGCCAAATATCCCTAAGGAATACCTCTGCCCCATCTGAATCTATTCCAATGGCGTCATTCTCGAAATCATGGTCCATGGTGCCGGTCAATGCGTAAGCAATAACGAGGGGTGGTGAAGCCAGATAGTTCATTTTGATATCTGGACTGATTCGACCTTCGAAATTTCGGTTTCCGGAAAGCACTGCTGTGACAGCCAAGTCGTGATCATTGACCGCCTGGCTTACTTCGGAAGGAAGTGGCCCGGAGTTGCCGATACACGTTACACAGCCGTAACCAACAAGGTTGAATCCCAACATCTCCATATAGGGAGTCAGGCCAGCTTTGTCGTAGTAATCCGTAACTACCTTTGAACCTGGAGCCAGAGTGGTTTTCACCCATGGCTTACTACGTAGACCTTTCTCAACAGCCTTTTTTGCAAGTAGAGCTGCACCTATCATCACGGAAGGATTGGACGTATTAGTACAGGAAGTTATCGACGCGATCGCAACTGAACCATTTGTGATGGAGGTATCTGAACCCCCTATCGAGATAGGAACCGGAGCAATTGTTGTTTTCTCCCCGAGATAGGACGGAAGTATCTTTTGAAAAGCATTTTGGGAATCGATCAGTGAAATTCGATCCTGTGGACGCTTAGGTCCAGAAATTGATGGAACGACTTCTGAGAGGTCCAGCTCCATATGGTCTGAGAATCTAGGCTCTAAGGATGGGTCATGCCACAAACCTGTCAGTTTCGCATATTTCTCCACAAGATTGATCTGATCTTTCGGACGTCCCGTCAAAGTGAGATAGCGAATGGTCTCTTCATCGATCGGGAAAATCGCGCAAGTTGAGCCATATTCAGGAGACATATTTCCAATTGCTGTCCTATTAGCCATAGGTAGCGATGAGACTCCCGGTCCATAAAACTCGACGAAGCTACCCACTACTCCCTTTTTACGAAGCCTCTCGGTGATGGTTAAGACAACATCTGTTGCCGTTGTTCCAACTGGCAGAGTCCCGGTCAATTTGAAACCCAATACCTTCGGAATCAACATCGAGACAGGTTGTCCGAGTAGGGCTGCTTCGGCCTCAATGCCTCCTACGCCCCAACCGAGAACTCCTAGCCCATTTACCATCGTCGTATGAGAATCCGTACCGACAACGGTGTCGGGATAGGCTCGGGGCTGGCCGTCCACCGTGCGGGTCATTACCACTCGAGCCAAGTATTCGATGTTAACTTGATGCACAATGCCGGTGCCGGGAGGAACTACTTTGAACTCGTCAAATGCGTTTTGTCCCCAACGTAAGAACCTATAACGCTCTTGATTTCTTTGATACTCAATATCTGTGTTCTCTTCAAAAGAGGTAGGCGTTCCAAAGAGATCCGCTATCACTGAATGATCAATAACTAACTCTGCTGGAGCAAGTGGATTTACTCTGGCTGGATCTCCCCCAAGCTCGGAAATCGCCTCTCTCATCGTCGCTAGATCGACTATGCAAGGGACACCCGTGAAATCTTGCATGATGACTCGGGCGGGAGTGAATTGAATCTCTGTATCTGGTTCAGAGTCCGGATCCCAACCAACAAGAGCGGAGATATGTTCCGAAGTTATGTTCGCGCCATCTTCGGTGCGAAGTAAATTCTCCAAGAGAATTTTCAAACTGAACGGCAATGTTTCAGATCCCGAGATTTTTGCTACATTAAATATCTCGTAGGAACTTTTGCCTACTTTGAGGGAATCTTTGGAATCAAATGAATTGAGGCTCATAGTTTTCAATCTTAGCGCAGGGTGCCTCTTGAGATTTCAAGACTTTTCGCCTTCCTGGAACTAATTTCCCCGAGAAGGGATGAAACGTGCCACACATTCCACATGCTGGGTGTGTGGAAAGAGATCAAAACCGGTGATGTAGTCCAGCTCGTAACCATTTTCCAAAAGGTGCTTTGAATCACGAGCCATGGAGGCTGGATCACAGGAAACGTAGACGATTGCTCTCGGATGCATCCGCGTCATCACGATGACCACTTCCTCCCCCGCGCCAGTCCGAGGCGGATCGAGAACGATGAGATCCGGGTCTAGGATTTTTGGTAGACGTGCCTCGACTGTTCCGGGATGAATTTCGACATTAGCAATTCCCTTAAATATCTTTTGCGCATCAGCGATCGCCCGCTTATCTGATTCGATGAGATGAACCTTGCCTTTTACCCCAACAGCTTTGGCTAGATGTGCGCTGAAGAGGCCGACACCACCGTATAGGTCGCAAACCACTTCTCCTGGCGCTATATCTGAGAGGCGAAGTACTTCTTCCACCAGCACCTTGGGAGCGTTTCTGTGTGCCTGCCAAAAACTCGCGGGTGAAACGAGATACGAGAACTCTTCAACCTTTTCTAGTAGCTGAGTAGGACCAGAGATACTTCGGCCGGCACGAGAAACATTTACTTGACCAGTTGAAGAGACCGCTGTCTCTATACGATCGCTCCCATTCCAACTGCGCTTTGAGAGCGATTCGACCTTCATTTCCTCCACAACGATGAGGCAATCATTGATTTCAATGACGTCATGTGCGCGATTGGCATAGAGTCCAATGTGTCCAGTTTCACCAATTGCGAAATCCATTCGAGTTCGCCAATGCAACCCATCACTCGGATTCACTTCCTTTACTTCGCAGGAAATCTGCAATCCTCCTAATCGAAGGAATTGTTCCACGATGACATCAGATTTGAGAGAGCGTTGATAAGCCAAGTCAATATGCTGAAAGTCGCAACCGCCACAACCGCCGGGCTGGGCATACTGGCACGGCGCTTCAACTCGGTGTTGGGAAGCCTCGAGAATCTCAATTGCATCGCCACGCGCGATCTTTGAATTAACACTCGTGATTCTGACAATTGCCGTCTCTCCCGGGATCGCATATCGGACAAAGATCACCTGACTTTCAAAGCGGGCAACACAATGACCACCATGAGCGATTGCTCCAATGAGAACTTCAACTTCCTGTCCAATCGATAATCTGCTTTCTTGATCCATGTGCACACCTTATGGGTGTAAGTTACCTCTCGTGCATGTTGTGATTATGGGATGCGGTCGAGTCGGATCGGGTTTAGCCATTGAACTTGAGTCTGCTGGGCATACGGTGGCGATAATCGATCAAAATCGTGAAGCTTTCCGCCGACTTGGTCCGAATTTTAACGGTCGGACAATTACTGGAGTCGGTTTCGATAAAGACATCTTGTTACAGGCCGGAATTGATAGCGCCGGAGCATTTGCGGCCGTCTCCAATGGAGACAACTCGAACATCATTGCCGCGCGTGTTGCCAGAGAGACGTACAACGTCACTAATGTTGTGGCGCGTATTTACGATCCAGAACGAGCTGAGATCTATCAAAGGTTAGGTATACCCACTGTAGCCACGGTGCTATGGACCACCGACCAAATGATGCGCCGTCTCATTCCTCATGGATCGACCTCAGAGTGGCGAGATGCCTCGGGCATGATTGAACTCTGTGAAATTTCCCTTCATCGATCTTGGTTCGGTAGGGCCGCCTTGCTCATCGAGGCTGCCACAAAATGTCGTGTCGCCTTCATCACTCGACTTGGCGAGGCTTTGATTCCCGACTCACATACTGTGTTACAAGAAGGTGATTTAGTCCATGTCTTGGTACTGGAATCTCATCGTGCTTCAACGGACCAGATCCTCTCCCAAGAACCAGAAGTTGATTAGGACCCTTCAATGAAAATAGCTATCGCTGGCGCCGGAAATGTAGGCAGGGCCATTGCTCGTGAACTTCTGGAAAACGGACATCTGGTTCTCCTTATGGACAAAGACCCTGCCGCATTGAAGATGGATAGTGTCCCTGAAGCAGAATGGCTTTTGGCGGACGCGTGCGAAATTGCTTCATTGGACAATGCGAAATTGTCGGGTTGTCAGGTATTGGTGGCTGCAACGGGCGACGATAAGGTCAACTTGGTTTGTTCTCTTCTCGCAAAGACCGAATATGGGGTTCCGAGAGTCGTGGCTCGCATCAACCATCCTAAGAATGAATGGTTGTTTGATAGCGCGTGGGGCGTAGATGTGGCTGTTTCAACTCCCAGAATTATCTCTGCCCTTGTTGAAGAGGCGGTCACAGTTGGCGATGTTGTTCGGCTCTTTTCACTTAAGCGCGGAGGGGCAAACTTGGTAGAAATCACACTTCCTGACGGGGCACAGGCCTGCGGCAAGACAGTCGCGGAGATCACTTTCCCTAGCGACACGTCCCTAGCATCAATCGTTCGAGATGGACATGTGATTACTCCAAATGATGAAGAGATGTTCATGTCTGGCGATGAATTGATTTTCATCGCAACGACCGACGCAGAGGGAGCACTTAAAGCGACGCTTTTGGACTAGCCCTGATCTTGGGGCTCTGGTTTTACGGATGGTACTTTTTTCAGGATCAGCCAACTTCCCCAACCAACGAGAAAAAATAGTGGGTATCCCATTGCAAGGCGCGCTGTTCCGAGCCAACTCAATTGATTCATTCGGTAAAGCGGGTACTGAACAATCAATCTAGAGAGGAACAAAGCTACCCACAACCAACCTGCTCGTGTATAGGCGGACTTGCGTGCCGGGACTTTACGCCAAGAAAGGTTTTCGCCCAGAATGGGTCCAAGTAGCAGCCCTAGAAGGGGCCAACCAACGAGATTGGACAGCGCATATACGCATGCGTATACGACGTTGGTAATCAACCCAGGCAGATAAAAATCAGCCGCCTTGCCGGTGTGTCGAGCCAATAACGCACAGATTACGACACCGACCACTCCCGATGTCGCATGTTGCAACGTCTCTCTGCGCACTAGACGTAACAAGGCAAAAATCGCTGATAGCGCTATCGCAGAAAAAGCTGCACCGTTGATACTGTGCCAAAAATTAAAACTCAGAAGAAAGACAATGGATGGCAAGCCGCTATCTAAGAGTCCCCGCGTTCCGCCAAAGGCGTTTAAGACTTTTTCGCGATCCCCTGCCCCATTCTCTTCGCTCATGAAGATATCCCAGTAGAACCGAATCCCTCATTGGATCTCTGTGAACTAGGTAATTCATCGACCTCTACAAATTCAGCTGCTTCAACGCGCTGAATAACCAATTGAGCGATTCGATCACCTTTTGCGAAAGAGATTGATTCCCTCAGGTCATGATTAATCAAGATTACTTGTAATTCCCCGCGAAATCCTGCGTCGATAGTCCCTGGGGCATTAACAAGCGATACGCCGTATTTGATTGCTAGACCTGAACGTGGATGGACAAAAGCGGCGTAACCATACGGAAGCGCGATTGATAATCCAGTCGGCACCAAAATTCGCTCACCTGGTTCTATGGTGAAATCTATTCGACATGTGATGTCCGCGCCGGCATCGCCAGGTTTTCCGTATACCGGTAACGGGACATCCTCATAAAGTCTCTTCACCAAAACTTTGGGATCGGTCATGGCTGCATCGTAACGGGTACGGTATAGCTATGGATGAGAAAGATGGATTGGTTTATATGGAGCGGGCGGGCTGGCCAGCTGGACTCTGGTTCTTTCTGATCTTCATGGTGGCCTCACTCGCTCTGGCCGTTTGGGCAGCTCTAGGTGATCTTTGGGCGGTATCCGTTCTTACTCTTCTGCTTTCCTCCCTGATTGTTGCATCGATAAAGTCACTACTCACAGTTGCGGTCGATAGTGAGAATTTACTGGCTGGTGACGCACGAATTTCACGAAGATATATTAAGTCAGCCGTAACACTGAGTCGTGAGGAGTTGCGACTAAAGCTGGGACCCGAAGCTGACCCTGCTGCCTATCTTGCAACGAGATTTTGGATCCATACCGGAGTTCAGGTCATCATTGAAGACCCGCGGGACCGAACACCATATTGGATAGTCAGCAGCAAAAAAGCGCGATCACTAGCTACCGCGCTTAATGCCGGAAGTTCAGAAGAACTGGATTAACCAGCGTAAAAAAAAGTTACTCGCAATCCCTGCATACAGCCTTAGCGCCAACCCCTTTGGCCAATTGAGAGGAATGATGTATCAGGAAGCAGCGAGAACAGGTGAACTCATCTGTCTGCTTTGGAACGACCCGAACCGTCAATTCTTCACCAGAGAGATCTGCACCTGGCAACTCCAGGTTCTCTGCGGCATCCTCTTCATCGATATCTACCTGACCCGATTGGGCATCCGCTCGCTTACTCTGTACTTCCGCAACCAATTCCTCGTGCGACTCTTCATCGGTCTTTCTGGGCGTGTCATAATCTGTTGCCATCTTGCACCTCCATACGATCTCTAGTCGTTTCCGTTTAAAGGTCCATTACCCCAAACCGTTAAACGCCGTACAAAGTTTTGTGATAAATCAAAACTCGTAATCACCTAATGAGAAGCTAGGCGGGAACGACCTAACCGCCGGATAATCTCCTATTAACCAAGCTATTCCTAATCAACACTCCGACAGGCACCAATATTCCCATGTTTTACACTTCGTTTTGAGATAAAACGAAGGGCTACCCCTATTAACCAATACACACTTACGCAACTCACAAAATTCGCAGCGGTTCCTGCCCACGAGCAATCAGTTTTTCGAAATACCCCTCACGCTTCTCCACGAAAGTGTTGACATCGACGGCGCTCTTTTTTAGGTACTGAGCCAGTTCTTCACGAGCCGCGGCGCCCTCCCCAGAGAGAGTCTCCAATTCAAATATTTTCCATGCACGCAGTACCGGCATCACCACATCTTCCAAATGCAACTTGAGATCATAAATCCCCGCCAAAGCGATCTGCACGGATTTGCGGCCCCAACCAGGCATACCTGCGCCAGGCATCTGGAAATTGGTTAAAACATCCGTTATCGCTCTCATAGTCGCATTCGGCTCAAGTTTGATCGCTTCCGCCATCAAATTGCGATAAAAAAGCATATGCAGATTTTCATCTAGAGCAACGCGGGCAAGCATTCCTTCGCAGATAGCATCCTGAGAAATTTTCCCCGTATTTCGGTGTGAAATGCGCGTGGCCAGCTCTTGAAAAGTTACATAGGCAACGGTGTGCAACATGTCGTTCGGATATGGAGTTTGATAGCCAACTTGCATGTGAGCCATACGTAAATCCTCAAGTTCATCTGGATTCACACCGCGGGTAGCCATCAAATAATCTCGAAGGACGATGCCATGGCGGCCTTCTTCGGCAGTCCATCGATTAAGCCAGGTATTCCAAGCACCGTCACGCCCCATAGAAAACGCAATCTCTGTGTGGTACGAGGGAAGATTGTCTTCCGTCAAGAGGTTTAAAACAAGCGAATCCTGAGCGAGAGGAGTCAACTTGGAATCCTTCGCTTCCCATGCATCGCCGTTCAGAGGACCTGCAAAAGTGCGTCCTTCCGACCACGGTACATATTCGTGTGGGTACCAATCCTTTGTCGTTGCTAGATGCCGTTCAAGTTCACGTGCCACAACGGGTTCCAGATCCCGGATGAGGCGACTCTGGATAGAAGGGTCATAATCAGCCATAGCTCAAAGGTAGTGCCTGCAACGGGGTTACTCGCCAGTCTGCCTCGCGATTCCTGCAGATCGAATCCGAGCCTGCTCCATCCGCCAAGAATGTATCAATGCATGGTTGCCGGAAAGCAAAACTTCGGGAACATCCAAACCTCTCCAACTAGCGGGTTTGGTATACGTTGGGTACTCCAGAGAGCCATCTGGAAGCGAATGAGATTCTTCGACCAGAGAGAGAGGGTTTCCCACTACCCCAGGTATTAGGCGGATCATCGATTCCAAAATAACCATCGCTGCAACCTCCCCGCCGTTTAATACGTAATCACCGATGGACAATTCCCTTACAACAAATTTTGAGTCGCTCGAAAAATAGTTCGTGACACGTTGATCAATTCCTTCATAGCGACCGCAAGCGAAGATGATCTGCTCGCAAGTCGAGAGATCCTCTGCGATCTTTTGTGTAAATTTCTCACCTGCCGGCGTAAGCATCACTAACACTGGTCGAGTATCACCGCCATGAACCGCAACTTGCTCAATCGCTCTCGCCCAAGGCTCTGCCATCATAACCATGCCAGGTCCACCACCAAAGGGAGTGTCGTCAACGCCTCTATGTAGACCGCTCACTTGATCCCTGAGATCGTGTACATAGATATCGACGAGACCCTTTTCTCGTGCCTTACCAACCAAAGATAGTTCTAGCGGGGAGAAGTATTCGGGGAAAATCGTGATGAGATCACAGCGCATTTTACTCAATTGTCGGATCCTCTAGCTGCTTTATATCGAGTAAGCCCTCTGGCGGATTAACCTTAATCACACCCAACTTGAGATCAATTTCAGGTACGAATTCCCGCGTGAATGGAATCAGAACTTCTTGAGTCCCTTTGAGAACCACCAACAAATCCTGCCCTGGCAAATTGAGGACATCGCTCACGATTCCAATTTCCTCGCCAGAAATTCTTAGTACCTTGAGATTAACTAATTGTTGCACATGATAGTCGTCCTCGGATATCTGCTCATCCTGCAGATTCACATCGACGAGCAAGAGCGTGTTTCGAACTTTCTCGATTTCGGTGCGGTCTGCAAATTGCTTGAATTTCAACAACAAAATTCCATTGTGATAGCGAACGGATTCAATTGTGAGAGGGCCGTGAATTGCTGGATCTGTTAACAACTGATGCCCAACGAAAAATCTCTCGTCGGGCATATCAGTACGAATCTCAATCGTTGCTTCACCAAGAACACCATGTGCTCGTCCCACGCGGCCGACCACCAAAAGCATGACTAACGACCCTCGTCGGCCTCGATGAGATCTACGCGGACCGAACGTCCGGCTAAAGCACTCATAACAGTTCGCAAAGCTCGAGCAGTTCGACCATTACGACCGATTACTTTTCCAATATCCTCAGGATGAACTCGGACCTCTAGCGTGGTTCCCCTACGGTGACTCTTCTCCGTAATGACCACCTCTTCAGGGTTATCAACGATCCCCTTGACCAAGTGTTCTAAGGCTTCATCAATCATGGCTCTGGGGTAACTTCTTCTTCAGCTACTGCCTCTTCAGCTACTGCCTCTTCAGCTACTGCCTCTTCAGCTACTGCCTCTTCAGCTACTGCCTCTTCAGCTACTGCCTCTTCAGCTACTGCCTCTTCAGCTACTGCCTCT
>Ga0114963_10002161_pt1 | contig 13403 bp, 12 predicted proteins | sample C_131016_EF_Meta_FD_87019 | JGI IMG/M metagenome (GOLD analysis project Ga0114963, IMG submission 87019) | Freshwater microbial communities from Lake Croche, Canada to study carbon cycling - C_131016_EF_MetaG | ecosystem: Environmental > Aquatic > Freshwater > Lake | place: Lake Croche, Canada...
GATCCGGTCGCGGTCGCGTTGAAATTCCGTGCGGGTGGGTGCCGGGCTTTGCGGGAAACGTCGCCCGCGGCTACGCGCAGGGTCGCAGGCATAGGGCGCGCGCATCAGGCAACGCAGCAGCGGTCGATCACCGCGCGCACCAATGCGTCGTCAGCCCCGCGCATGCAGGCGCGGCCCGGCCCGTCGATCAATACAAACCGGATGGCGCCAGCTTCGGCTTTTTTATCCACACGCATCAGGGTCAAGTACCGTCCGGCGTTGTCGGTGGCATCGAGCACCGGGCCACGCACCGGCAAGCCGGCGGCGGCGATCAGGCGCGTCAAGCGCTGTGCAAAAGCCTCGTCCACCAAGCCAAGCGCCTGCGAAAGATGCGCCGCCATCACCATGCCGCAGCCTACCGCTTCGCCATGCAGCCAGTCGCCATAGCCCAGTCCCGCCTCTATGGCGTGCCCGAAGGTATGGCCAAAATTGAGGATCGCGCGCAAACCGCCCTCCCGCTCGTCCTGGGACACCACTTGTGCCTTGATCTCGCAACTGCGCCGCACCGCGTGGGCCAGCGCGGGGACATCGCGGGCGACGAGCTCGGCTATGTGGGTTTCAACCCATTCCAAAAAAGCCATATCGGCAATCGGTCCATATTTGATGACTTCGGCCAAGCCGGCGCTGACCTCACGCGCGGGTAAGGTCCGCAGCGTGTCCAAATCACACAGCACGCGCTGGGGTTGGTAAAACGCGCCCACCATGTTTTTACCCAAGGGGTGGTTGATACCCGTTTTGCCGCCCACCGAGGAATCTACCTGTGCCAGCAGCGTGGTCGGGATCTGAACAAAGGGTACGCCACGCATGTAGCTGGCGGCGGCAAAACCGGTCATATCACCGACTACGCCGCCACCCAGGGCAAATAAAACGGTCTTACGGTCACAACTGTTTTGCAGCAGCGCGTCGAAAATCAAATGGAGGGTTTGCCAGTCTTTGTGCGCTTCTCCATCAGGCAGAACCACTGCATGCACCTGCGCGTAATGTTGCTGCAAGGCCGCTTGCAAGGCCTGGGCGTAGAGCGGCGCTACCGTGCTGTTACTAACGATCAGCGCCGCGGACGCCTGCGGCAGGCCGACGAAACTTGCGGCATCCGCAAGCAAGCCGCTGCCGATCTCAATGGGATAGCTACGCTCACCGAGCGCGATGGTGAGGGAGTGCAAATGCCGGGGGTTCATATCCCGCTAGTTTAGGCGCCTGGGCGGTGTGATCTGTAGCTGGCTCAGAATCGACTGCACCAGGCTGGACACCGAGGGGCGCCCCGTTTCTACCGTGTAGTGCGCCGTTTCGCGGTACAGCGGGTCGCGCTGGGCGAACAAATCGCGCAAACGCGCGGTCGGGTCTGCCACTTGCAGTAAGGGGCGCTTGCGGTCATGACGCAAGCGGCGCATCAGGTCTTCGGGTTGCGACTGCAGGTAAACGACGGTACCCGCTGCGCGCAAGGCATCACGGTTCGCCATGCGCAAGATAACGCCGCCGCCAGTGGCCAGCACGCCCGGCGCCTGGGCGCATAACTGCGCGATCACCTCTTGCTCGATATCGCGAAAACGGTCTTCCCCTTCGCGCTCGAAAAACTCCCGGATGGAGCAGCCCAGCCGCGCCTCGATGGCCTGGTCCGAATCCATGAACGGCTGTTGCAAGCGCCGGGCCAAATGCCGGCCGACAGTGGATTTGCCAGAACCTGGGAGGCCGATAAAGATGATCAAAATAGTTTAAGCCGTAAAAATATCAAAAATGCGGCGCAGCGAATGCGTGCTTATGCGGGCTGATAATCTACTAAGCGACGCAGCACCATTTTAGAATCACTCACCGGTCCAAAGAGCCGGGCGGAATTCCGATTAAATAACGTAAATTCCCACAATGGCGAAATGATGCGCTGGTACATCAGCTTCTATCCCAGCCAATTTCAGCGCCCCCCAAGCAAGTCATTGATCAGTTTGGGCGTAACAAACACCAAGGTTTCGCTTTTCTTGCTGACCTTGGATTTGTTTTGAAATAACTTTCCAAGGCCTGGCAAATCACCGAATAAAGGCACTTTGTTATCCCTTTCTTGTTGCTCTTCGGTATAGATGCCACCAATGACCACGGTACCGCCGTTGTCCACCAGCACCTGCGTCTTGATGTGTTTGGTATCAATGGATGGGCCGTATGCGGTGATAGCGCCCACACTGTCTTTGGAGACATCCAGCTCTAAACTGATATTGCCATCCGGAGTGATTTGCGGCACGACATCGAGCTTGAGTACGGCTTTACGAAAGCTGACTGCCGTAGCGCCACTGCTGGTAGCCATTTGGTAGGGAATTTCGGTGCCTTGTTCAATGATGGCCTTGGTTTTGTCATAGGCAATGACACGTGGACTAGAGACAATTTTGCCGCGCCCATCGGATTCGAGAGCCGACAGTTCCAAGGCCAGCACCCGGTTGGATGCGGCGCTGAACAAGCTCACGGCAAATGTCGCCGGTGACGCGCCTGCGTAAGCGCCTGCCGGTAGATTGACAAAGTTGCTGCTGGCATCCATGGGTGTACCCGCGCCCGAGGAGCCCAATACATTTGCGTAGGTAGTGCCAAAAGCCAGGCGGCTATCGCCGGCCAGTGGATAGCCGCCCTCACCACCCTTGGACGCACGCAAATCAATACCACCTAATTTAACGCCCAGATTTTTCGCAAAGTCGCTGCTCGCTTCCACTATGCGTGCTTCGATCAGTACCTGACGCACCGATACGTCCACCTTGGCTATCAACTGCGACACCTGCTCGAGCTTAGCCGCCACGTCGGTGATGAAAAGCTGGTTGGTACGCGGCTCGGCAATCACGCTGCCACGGGCACTTAGGATGCGGCCTGCGGCGCTTTCGATACCGCCACCGAGCAATTGCGGTGCCACGTCGGAGGCCTTGGCGTAGTTCAATTGAAAGTACTGCGTGCGCAGGGGTTCAATTTTTTCATTGGTGATTTGCGACTCGAACTCCAGCTTTTCTTTAGCGGCAATATCCTCTTTGGGAGCGATCCACAACACATTACCGTTTTTGCGCATAGCCAGGCCTTTGCTGCGCATGATGATGTCCAGTACCTGGTCCCAAGGTACGTTTTGTACCCGCAAGGTGACGGTCCCGCTGACCGCATCGGAGGTCACTACGTTGAAGTTAGTGAAATCAGCAATTACCTGAAGTACTTGGCGCACATCGATACTCTGGAAGTTCAGCGACAGTTTTTCACCGGTAAATAGGTCCTTTTGGACCGTCTTTTTCGGATCTTGCTGGGTCGGGCGAATTTCCAGTACCAACTCGGTATCGGTTTGATAAGCCGTGTGCTCCCAAGGGCCTATTGCTGCGATTTGCATACGCACTCGGCCGCCGTTTTGATTGGTGGTAATGGACTGGACGAGCGTGGCAAAGTCGGTCACATCCAGCTTTTTGCGCAGACGCTCAGGCAAACTGACGTTGCCCATGTCGACCACCAAGTTGCTACCTACCTGCCGCACATCGGCGCTGACTTGTTCACGCGGCAAGGTCACCACAACCCGCCCTGCACCGTCACTGCCCCGGCGAAACTGAATATCGCTAAGGTGCGCAGGCCCTGCGAGGTTTGCGCCAGGCGCCTCTGCATGGACCACTGCGCTAATGGGAGCGCTGAGTAGCTCGCTGATCGCGGGTGCGTCGGCCGTGTGGATCTGCGTGGGCGGCGCGTCCAAAGTCACGATGAGGCTTTTACCCACCCTTTCCAGCCGGTAGTTAGCCGGCTGGCGCAGGTTGATGACTACACGGCTGCGCTCATCGGACCGAGCCACCAGAGCCGAGTCCACTAAGACCTGGGCCATCGCGATGCGGGCCATGCCCAAGGTACTGCCCATCGCGGGGAAGTCCAGGGCAATTCGGGCAGGGTTGCTAGTGGCAAAGGCCTTGGGCAGGCTCTCCAGTTCCTGTGCAAAGTCAATGCGCACTTGCTCGGAGTTGGCGTTGCGCTGGGCAGTGATGGCCATTAAAGCGTTCTCTGCGAAGGCCACCGTGGCACCTAGCAGGCAGCCGAATAGACAGACTATCCAAAAGCCAGTGCGTTTCATTAGGCGCTGGGTGCTCATCAACGAACCTTTTGCATCCGCAGCTGAGCGTCTCGCTCCAACCACCTGCCATCTGCATCATGCGCAATTTCCCGCAATGCAATGCCTGACTCGTCCACGCGCCACACTTTTCCAAAATTTTTCCCGATGTATTGACCGGGAACTACCTGGTGCACGGTGCCATTGACACGCACCAAGCCGACAGTATGCCCCTGCATTTCCAGCATGCCCACGCAATCCATGGACTCTAAGGCTATGCTTTCCAAAGGTTGGCGCACGCGCGACTTGTGCGCCCGGCTCAAATTGGAGTTCGCGTTTTCCTCTGGGGCGTTCGTTAGCGCTACAAAGTACTGCTTGGCAAAGGGATCCTTGCGCTGGTCGTGCTCATAGGGCAAGTGCTTGAACACTAGTGGAGCAGCTACCGTTTCCACACGAGGCACGCTGACCTTGCGTTGGGCTTGCATCCAGGCATGCAAACTATCTTGCCGCGAGGGTGCGCACGCGGGCAGTAGTCCTATCAGTGCGAGCCAGCCAGCGAGCAGAAGCCTCTTCATTTACCCATCTCCGTAGCTTTGACCTGAGCAGCCAATTCATCCGGGTCTAAATGGCGGTAAGTTCGCAGCGTGGCCTCCAGGGTCAACATCCCTTCCGATTTGGCCGATATAGACATAGCGCTGAGGATGACGGCACGCGGAAGGTTTGCTAGGTCGGCAGCAAAGCGGGCGAAATCGTGGTACCCACCATGGGCCCGGTAGGTGAGCGGGACGATAGCGTAATGTTGTGCAAATATCGGCGCATCTGGCCGAAACAATTCCTGCTGCAGCTTTTGGTCTCGACCCACCCGGCTGATGCTCAAGAGCAAACTGGACACTTCCGTGCTGCGGGCCAGCTGCTTTTCCAAACCTTTCACGTTCAGTGCGATTTGGTCACGCTGCTCTTTCAAACCAGGGAGCTGCACAGCCCTGCCCAATTTGTCGACAAATTCAGTGCGCAAGGCATTTTCCTTATCAACCAGATTTTGTAATGCGTTGAGGCAATCGTTTAAGGGGTATAGGTACAGCAGGCCTAGAGTCAGGCAATACACAGCCACCAAAGAAAACCATCGCAGCATCACCGGCCACGCAGCCGGATTTTCCCAATCGACGTTGCGAAACTGTGCTGCAATCTTTGCGCTAAATGGTGTCAATTGGTACTTGTCCACGGATAGTTTCAATCATCAACACAAAGAGCTCAAATTCAGTGGATCCCCGGGGACGCGGCTGTGGATGGTGCCTGCCCAGGCGAGGCGCCAGATGCTGCGTGCGTCGGGGTCTCTCCCGCGGACTCACCCTGTGCGCGTAAGAAAGTCACCTTCACCGAAAACTTAGATGCTGGAACCGAAAATTTACCGCTTGGACTGAAGTTTTGTGCCTCACTGACCAAAAGTTCAGGTTTAGAAAACCAAGGGCCACCCTGACCCAGGTTTTCTACAAATTGCGACAAACTTTCATGACTCTGTGCCATGCCCTCTAGTGTCAGCTCCGCGTCTTTTTACACTAATTTGATAAGGCTGACCCCCTGTGGCAGTTTGGTGGGCAATTCTGAGAGCAAACGAACGGGCAGATTTCGATCGGCCTGTAAATTTTCAAGCGCTTTTTGACGTGCGCGCAGCGCACCGATTTGTGTATGCAAATTGTTAGCTTCAGCGATCTGCGCTTCGTAATGCCTAATTTCGTTTTCAAGAACTGCAATATTGTTTTCTTGTGCAGCTATCGCCCAAAGGAAGTATGCATGGAAGGCCAAGCCTGTGACTCCCCCCAATAACACCGTCAACACCAGTGACGCGTTGAATTGGTCCTGCTGAAACTTGCGCAGTGTCGCGCGGTGCGGTAACAGGTTAAATTGGATCACAAGCAAAACCTTCGTAAGGCCAAGCCGCAAGCACCAAAGAAAAGTGGTGCGGCTTGCAGTCGCAAGTGAGTTCGCACCGTAGGTGCCAGGCGCATACCCTCAAAGGGATCGACCAGGGTACAAGGCGACTGCACTGCCGCAGAAATAGCCTTGGCCAAGCCAGGAACCAGGGCGCCGCCGCCTGTCAAAAAAATTTGATGGATTTTGCTGTGGGGCGTAGTGTGGTGCATGAACTCGATTGCGCGCTCAAGCACCTGAACGGTCGCAAAAAGGTAGGGCCTCAGAACCGATGATTCAAAATTCTTTGCCAAAGCGGCGGCAATTTTTTTGGTTTCTGCCTCGTCCTTGGAGCAGCCATAGTGCGCCGCAATGCGATGGGTCCACTGATCACCTCCAACGGCCTGGTCGCGCTCATACACGATCGAATCGCCGACAGTAAGTTGCATCAAGGTACGGCCCGCCCCCACCTTGATCAAAAGCACGACGGCATCTTCTTGTCCCGGCAAATAGATGTCAACCAAGCGCCGGGTCGCCAAACGTATAGCATTGGGTTGCACTTCGACCACGCTGGCTTCGAGTTCAGCCAATTCCACTAGGTCTACTAGGTTTTGAACGCGGTCACGACGTGCTGCGGCAATCAGCACATCGATCATTTCTGGACTTTGTGGGTTTTGACCTATCGGGCAAAAATCCAGACTGACATCTTCCATAGGAAAAGGAATATATGGACGGGCCTCCTCCTCGACCTGCGCCTCCATATCCCAAGAACTCAAATCCGCTTCCACCATGATTTTTTTTGTGAACACAGCGGTCGATGGCAATGCCAAGACAACTTTTTTGGCTTTTATCCGGTTTTCTCGCCAAAGGCTTCGCAAGGCCTCTGCGACCTGATTCACCTCGACCACAGTGCCGCCAACACTATGGCCCTTGGGCATCCGTGCACTGGCCAGTACATCGACCACAGGGCGTGCCAAGGATCCGCCGAGCCCGACGACTTTGATTCCCCACGAGCTAATGTCCACTCCGACAATCGCTTCCTGACCTCGGCCAAAGAGTGACTTCAAATCCATACGTTCTCCTGCAATGGTTTAAATTTTAATTTCCTAAACGTTAATTTTTACCAATTAATTTATAGAACGCGGGAAATCTTGAATCAACTCGGTCGGATTTGTTGCTTGGCCGCTGCGCTACCATAGGGGTTCCGTTGCTTGCGGCGCTGTTTGCATCGCCACGATGGGAGTTCTCTGGCCGAGGCACTGCACATATTCGGGCAGAAGCTTTTGGTTTTTACTCATTAGATCCTTGTATTCATGGTCGCATCGCCCCCTCCTCCGTCTTCTAAGCCTGCGAAGACCAAATCTCCAAGCACACGCACCATTTGGGGCTGGATGGGCTATGTCGTGCTGTCCTTGACAGGGCTGGCGGCGGCGGGTATGGCTTCGATTTTGTTTTTGGTAGCCATCGTGATGGCGCTGGCCTACCCCAATTTGCCGGATATTTCGGATTTAGAGGATTACCACCCCAAACTTCCCCTGCGGGTGTTTTCATCCGAAGGGGACTTGATTGGGGAATTTGGCGAAGAACATCGGACGCTCACACCAATTAATGAAATCCCGCTGGTCATGAAAAATGCCATATTGGCTATTGAAGATGCGCGTTTTTTTCAGCACGGCGGCATTGATTATGTGGGCATGGTACGGGCTGCGGCGGCCAATGTAGGGCGCTCCAAAAGCCAGGGCGCATCGACGATCACCATGCAAGTGGCACGCAATGTGTACTTGTCGTCTGAAAAAACTTTTACCCGCAAAATTTACGAAATATTGCTGACCTTCAAGCTAGAACACAACCTCAGCAAAGACCAAATTCTGGAAATCTATATGAACCAGATTTATCTGGGCAATCGCGCCTATGGCTTTGCCGCTGCATGCGAAACCTATTTTGGTAAACCCTTGAAAAATATCAGTATCGCCGAGGCAGCGATGCTGGCAGGTTTGCCCAAGGCACCCTCGGCCTATAACCCCATCAAGAATCCGCGCCGCGCGCGTATACGCCAGCAGTACATTATTGAGCGCATGCTCGATAACGGTTTTATTACCGAGGAAGAGGCCAAAACTGCAAAGGCCGAGGTGCTGCGGGTGCAAACTGCGGCTACGCGTCCCCAGGTGCATGCCGAATACTTAGCCGAGATGGTGCGCCAACTGATGTACGACCAATACGGTGATGAAACTTATACCCGGGGCCTGGATGTGGTGACCACGGTGGTCAGTGCGCAGCAGGATGCTGCCTACAAAGCACTGCGGCGAGGGATCATGGACTTTGAGCGGCGCCAGATCTATCGCGGCCCTGAGAAATTCATTACCCTGCCCAGCGATGCGCAAGAGCTGGAGGACGCGATTGATGAGGCACTCGATGAGCATCCTGACAACGGCGACGTGCTGGCAGCCGTAGTCCTGCAAGCTGATGGCAAACGTGTGCTGGCACAGCGGCAGGCCGGCGAGGTGGTGGAAATAAGCGGCGAAGGCTTGAAGCCGGCCCAGTCGGGCCTGTCAGACAAGGCGGCGCCGAACATCAAAATCCGCCCGGGCGCCATCATCCGCGTATCCAAATCGGTGAAAGGCGCTTGGGAAATTACCCAATTACCCGAAGTCGAAGGCGCTTTCTTTGCGATGGACCCGCGCGACGGTGCCATCAAGGCGCTAGTGGGCGGGTTCGATTATGGAAAAAACAAATTCAACCACGTGACCCAAGCATGGCGCCAACCGGGCTCAAGTTTTAAGCCTTTTATCTATTCGGCCGCGTTAGAAAAAGGATTTACGCCTAGCACCGTGATCAATGATATGCCCTTATTTTTTGATGCTGGTACCACCGGTGGTCAGCCTTGGGAGCCGAAAAATTACGATGGTACGTTTGAAGGCCCTATGCCGCTGCGCAAGGCGTTGGCCAAGTCCAAAAACATGATTTCCATTCAAATCTTGCAGTCCATAGGGACCCACTATGCGCAGGAATGGATCAGCCGTTTCGGTTTTGACGCCGACAAACACCCGCCTTATCTCACCATGGCACTGGGCGCAGGCTCCGTCACACCCATGCAACTGGCAACAGGCTACTCGGTGTTCGCCAATGGCGGTTATCGCGTCAGCCCGTGGCTTATTTCACGGGTCAGCGAACAGCGCGGAAAAATTCTGCTGGAAACCGTAAAACCGGTACTTGGTGAAGCCAATGTCGCCATCGAGCCACGCAATGCCTTTTTAATGACCAGCCTGCTGCAAGGGGTCACGCGGTCGGGCACCGCAGCCAAGGCCCAGGCCACGCTCAAGCGCCCAGATATTTACGGCAAAACCGGTACGACTAACGACTCCATGGACGCCTGGTTTGCGGGTTACCACCCGACACTCACGGCAGTCACCTGGATCGGCTACGACACGCCGCGTAAGCTGGGCGACAAAGAAACCGGCGGTGGCCTGAGCCTACCGGTCTGGATCAGTTTTATGGAAACTGCGCTAAGAAACGTGCCCATCATGGAGGCCGAGCCGCCCGAAGGCATTGTGCGCGTCAATAACGAGTGGTATTACGAGGAATTTTCCAAAGGTACTGGCATCGGTGCTGTGGGCGCAGGGGACAAAGCACCGTCTGCAGCTCCGTTGCCTGGCGCCTCGCGGCCCATGACGCAGTCTGAAGAGCAGCGCAGTATTTTGGATTTGTTCAGAAACTGATTAGGCGGCAAACTGCAAGGGCACGCCCGCCTGCGCGCTGGCATCACTTCCCAATAGCGCAAAGAAATCGCCCTGCCCTTTGGTGTCTTGCCAACTACCATCGCGCCATGAAAAATGGTAGCCACCCGAGCGCGAAGCCATCCACACTTCGTGCAAAGGTTTTTGCAGATTGATAATGATCTGGCTGCGGTTGGCAAACACCAAAGTGACCATGGCACCTACGCGTTGGTTGTCAATATCTGCGCTGCCGGTATCGTTGATGGAGTCACAAACGCGTTCGACACTGCGCAAGAGTGATTCGGCCAGATCCATGAACTCGGGGTCGGTCATTACAATTTCACCATGTCAAAAACAAAAAAATCAGCGCCTGCCGCCTTCCTGAGCCTGGCAGTCGCCCTGCTGCTGAGCGCCTGCGGGCAAAAAGGACCGCTGTATTTGCCGCCTAAAGCGGCGCTTATTGGCAGCCCTTGCCAAGCGCTCAAAAGCCACACCATAACGGATCGGCAGAGCCCCTGCCACGCAGCATGAACAATACCTTGCCTGGAGCACCTTATTTCCACTACAGCGATAGCGGCCTGATGGTGGAAGACTTGGCCCTTGCCACACTAGCCCAAGAGCATGGTACGCCTTTGTTTGTGTATTCAAAGGCGGCCATGGTGGGTGCCTTGGCCGCGTACCAGGCCGGGTTTAAAGGCCGTAAAGCGCAGATTTGTTACGCTATGAAGGCCAACTCCTCCTTGGGCGTGCTACAAGTATTTGCGCGCGCCGGTTGCGGGTTTGATATTGTTTCCATGGGCGAGTTGGCGCGGGTGCGCGCCGCCGGTGGCGATCCGGCCCAGGTTATTTTTTCCGGGGTGGGTAAAACACGCGAAGAAATGCGCGAGGCACTGGCGGCAGGCATTGCTTGCTTCAATGTGGAGAGCGAAGCGGAGATCGAGGTCCTGAACGCGGTTGCCGTGTCTATGGGATTGCGCGCACCCATCAGCATCCGCGTCAACCCCAATGTGGACCCCAAAACCCACCCCTATATATCCACCGGCCTCAAAGGCAATAAATTCGGTATCGCCCATGAGCGCACCTTGGCGACCTACCAGTACGCGGCGACGCTGCCCGGCTTGCGCATCGTGGGGATTGACTGCCATATCGGCTCACAAATCACCGAGGAGGCACCGTACCTGGACGCGCTGGACCGCATGCTCGACCTGGTGCAGGCTATCGAAGCTGTGGGCATTGCGCTGGAACATATCGATTTCGGCGGCGGGTTGGGTATTCAATACCAGGACGAAGTGCCACCCCTGGCCAATGCGCTGTGGGCCAAACTACTGCAAAAAATTGATGCGCGTGGCTTGGGTAGCCATACTTTGATGATCGAACCGGGCCGCTCCCTGGTCGGCAATGCCGGGGTGTGCCTCACCGAAGTGCTCTACCTCAAACCTGGTGAGCAAAAAAACTTCTGCATCGTGGACGCTGCGATGAACGACTTACCGCGACCGGCCATGTACCAGGCCTACCACGCGATTATTCCGCTTGACAAACCACCATCCCCCACCCAGGCCACGGTGTATGACGTGGTCGGCCCGGTGTGCGAAAGCGGCGATTGGATTGGCCGGGACCGCGCACTGGCGGTGCAGCCCGGCGAGCGGCTGGCAGTCATGTCTGCCGGAGCCTATTGCATGAGCATGGCCAGCAATTACAACACCCGAGCGCGAGCGGCTGAGGTGTTGGTAGACGGCGAGCGGGCCACGCTCATCCGCCAACGGGAGTCGCTTACCGATTTGTTCCGGGGCGAGCACCTCTGGGAATGAAACGGCGCCCCAAGCGCCAGGCCAGTAAAACGCCAATGATGGCGGCATACAGCGCCACTTGGTCAAAGTTGCGCTTACCCGCGCGCATCCAAAAGAAATGCAGGATGGCCAACAGGGCGATGACATACACCGTCCGGTGCAAGTGACGCCAGCGCGCCGCGCCCATCAAGCGCATAGCCGCATTGAAAGACGTCAGCGCCAGGGGAATCAAGAGCATGAAGGCCAGCAGTCCGACCAGGATAAAGGGGCGCTTGGGAACATCGCCGAGGATGTCCTCCCACTGCCCGCTTTGGTCGAGCCAGACGTAGGCAACAAAATGCACCAGCGCATAAAAAAACACGAATAGACCCAACATACGGCGCAAGCGCGCCAGGGCGGTCCAACCCATGGTCTCGCGCAGCGGGCTCACCAGCAAGAGCACACACAACATACGCAAAGTCCACAAGCCGGTACCGCGCAGCAGGGCTTCGGCCGGATTGGCGCCAAGCGCGTCATTCCACAATGCGCTTAACCAATAGGCGAGCGGCAGCAAGGCCAGCACAAATACAAAAGGTTTCGCAAAGGGCGCAGCTATCGCGCGATGGATGGATGCGAAATACACCGGCGCTTAGTAGAACTTCTTCAAATCCAAGCCGGCGTATAACTGGCCGACCTGCGCCTCATAGCCATTGAACATCAAGGTCTTGCGCTTTTTGCCAAAAATTCCATCTTCGCCAAGTCGTCGTTCGCTAGCTTGGCTCCAGCGCGGATGGTCCACTTCAGGGTTGACGTTAGAGAAAAATCCATACTCCTGCGGAGCTGCTTTGTTCCAGGCGGTGGCCGGTTGGCGCTCACTGAACCGGATTTTGACAATGCTCTTGGCGCTTTTAAAGCCGTATTTCCAAGGCACCACTAGGCGCAGCGGTGCGCCGTTCTGGTTCGGCAGTATTTCGCCATACATGCCAAAGGCCAGCAGCGTCAGCGGATGCATGGCTTCGTCCATGCGCAAGCCTTCGGTATAAGGCCAGTCCAAAACCCGGCTACCTACAAAAGGCATGGTTTTGGGGTCCGCCAGGGTCACAAACTCCACATATTTAGCGCTGCCCAAAGGCTCGACACGCTTGATCAATTCGGTCAGCGAGTAGCCCACCCAGGGAATAACCATGGACCAACCCTCGACACAGCGCAAGCGGTAAATGCGCTCTTCCATGGGGCTCAAGGCCAGCAAATCTTCCAAGGTCCAACGCCCGGTTTTTTTAACCAAACCCTCAATTTCGACCGTCCAAGGCGTGGTTTTCAGTGTGTGGGCATTCGCAGCGGGGTCGGACTTGTCGGTTCCGAATTCGTAAAAATTGTTATAGCCAGACGCGTCTTTGTAAGCCGTGGGCTTGTCCATTACCTGCGCACCGGGCAGGGTACTGGCTTTGGACGGCAATGGCGTCAGTTTGCCCGGTCTTTGCGTCTGCGCAAGCACTTGCGCGGCACCTAAGTTGGGCAGGCTACCCATGGCAAGGGCGCCGGAGCCAGAGAGCATGCGCCGCAACGCGTCACGGCGGCCTTCTACCAGGGCGCGGGGGGTGATATCTGAACTTTGAACTTTCACAGGGGCTCCAGGCAAAAAACTATGCCGAAAAATGCACCCCAAGGGCGGTGCGCGCCAAGAAAGGCACGCCTAGCGCAGACCGGCGACGTAATCCGCAAGGGCTTTGATTTCGCGGTCATTGAGCTTGGCCGCAATTTGGTTCATTTGCAAGCTGTTTTTGCGTACGCCGTCGCGCAGGGCCGTCAATTGGGAAGCCGCATATTCCGCATGCTGGCCGCCGATTCGCGGGTACTGCGCGGGGATGCCGGCGCCATTGGGACTGTGGCAACCAGCACAAGCAGGCACTTGGCGGTCGGCAATGCCACCGCGGTAAATACGTTCGC
>Ga0114963_10002162_pt1 | contig 13403 bp, 10 predicted proteins | sample C_131016_EF_Meta_FD_87019 | JGI IMG/M metagenome (GOLD analysis project Ga0114963, IMG submission 87019) | Freshwater microbial communities from Lake Croche, Canada to study carbon cycling - C_131016_EF_MetaG | ecosystem: Environmental > Aquatic > Freshwater > Lake | place: Lake Croche, Canada...
CGCTCTTTCTCGCGTTGTGTCGGGAAGGCTAGTGCTAGAAAACTATGAGCTGCTGAAAGCGCTATCCGGTATTAAAACCCATACAGCAAAAGTCGGCATTCCCATCTTCCAAAACGATCAGGATATTCCCCGTTTGGCCGATGAAGTGGCGGCGTATATGCATGAATATCACGACATGAAAGGCTATCTGATCGCAGGTCATGGTTTTTATACCTGGGGTGAGACTGCAGATGACGCACTTCGTCACGTGGAAGCGTTAGAATTCTTGTTCGATCAAGAACTACGCTCACTCAGGATTTCTGCCCCATGACGACTTTAGCCATTTATCCCGAACATCAGCCTGAACAGATCACCCGCACCGAAGACGCTCAAGCGATTGCCGATCAATTAAAAGAAATTGGGGTGGTATTTGAGCGCTGGGATGCGGCTTTTCCCTTTGATGCGAGTGCTGACCAAGACACGATCCTGAAAGCCTACGAACCACAGGTCAATCAGCTAAAAAATCACTATGGTTTTCAATCGGCAGATGTGATCAATGTCCAAGCCGATCACCCCCAAAAAACAGAGCTGCGAGCGAAGTTTTTAAACGAGCATATTCATAGTGATTTTGAAGTACGCTTTTTTGTGGAAGGTCGTGGATTGTTTTATCTGCACCCTAACGACAAGGTGTATGCCTTGCTATGCGAGCAAGGAGATTTGATTAGTGTGCCCGCAGGGATGAAGCATTGGTTTGATCTGGGTGCAGAACCCCATTTGAAATGCATACGTTTATTCACCACGCCGGAAGGTTGGGTGGCCAACTTTACTGGCGATAAGATCGCTGAGCAGTATCAACCTTTAGAGACTTTCGCTCCCGCCTCCGCTGTTGTTCGCGCTTAAGCGCATGACCACGCCTATGGTGAGTGCGATTCTTACGGATATTGAAGGGACCACAACCTCTTTGTCTTTTGTGCAAGAGGTTCTGTTTCCGTATGCGGCTCAGCATCTGCCCGAGTTTGTGCGGGCGCATCAAGATGAGCCTGTAATTAAAGCGCTACTCAAAGAGGTCAGCGAAATACAGCAAGCCTTGCTCGATAATGAAGCCGCTATCGCTGTGTTGTTGGATTGGATCACACAAGATAAGAAGCTGGCCCCCCTAAAAGCGCTGCAAGGCATGATTTGGGAACATGGCTACGGTGCCAGAGATTTTTTTGGCCATGTGTACCCTGATGCGCCCATTGTGTTGCAACGATGGCACGAAGCAGGTCTGGGCTTATATGTGTTTTCTTCGGGCTCGGTGTATGCGCAAAAACTGCTGTTTGGCCATACCGAAGTAGGCGATTTGACGGGCTTATTCTCTGGCTATTTCGATACGCGCACGGGCCCTAAAAAAGAAGCCACTTCTTACCTAGCCATCGCCAAAGAAATCGGAAAAGAACCAAAAAACATTCTTTTTTTATCCGATGTGGGGGCTGAATTAGATGCCGCTCAACAAGCAGGAATGCAGACCACGCAATTACTCAGAGTGGGCACAGAGCCTTATCCGGGCCACCCTCACGCTGAAAACTTTTATCAGATAGAACTGAAAGTATGACGCCAGAACTTCAATCACGATTACCGCATATTGGCACCACTATTTTTACGGTGATGTCGCAGTTGGCCAATGAACATCAGGCCATTAACTTGTCGCAGGGTTTCCCCGATTTTGCCCCACCGGCCGGCCTAATCGAGCGTATGGTGCATCATATTTCGCACAGCAATCAGCAATATGCTCCGATGGCAGGCGCCCCTGTTTTACGCGAGGCGATCGCTGAGAAGGTGGAGCGACTGTATGGCCGCTACTATCACCCTGATACTGAAGTAACGGTGACCGCGGGTGCGACTCAGGCGCTCACCACGGCCATTACCGCTTGTGTACGGCCAGGTGATGAGGTCATCGTGTTTGCCCCCGTCTATGACTCTTATGTCCCTGCGATTGAACTCAATGGCGGGAAGGTGGTGACCAGCAACTTGCAATTTCCCAGTTACAAGCCTAACTGGGAGGAAGTGCGCAGTTTGATTTCATCGCGTACCCGCATGATCATTTTGAATACCCCTCACAATCCTACAGGTACCGTGTGGTCTGTTGAGGATATGCAGCATCTGAGTGCTGTAGTGAAAGACACCCACATCATTTTGCTTGCGGATGAGGTCTATGAACATATGAGCTTTGATGGGGCGCCACATTTGAGTTTGGCGCGCTATTCCGATCTCTCAGAACGGGCGTTTGTCGTGTCGAGTTTTGGCAAAACATATCATGTGACAGGTTGGAAGATTGCCTATTGTGTGGCCCCTTCAGAGCTGATGAAGGAATTCAGAAAGTCACATCAGTTCATCACTTTCTGTATTCACCATCCATCTCAATTGGCGTTGGCCGACTTTATGCGGCATGAACCTGAGTTTGCGGATGCGCTCAGTGCCTTTTATCAAGAAAAAAGAGATGGCTTTCGTGCAGCGATGAAGGAAACACAGTTTGAATTATTTCCCTGCGCTGGAACGTATTTCCAATTGGCGAGCTATGCGCGCATCTCGGATGAACAGGATCAGGACTTTGCCCGCAGGATGACGACAGATCATGGGGTGGCAGTGATCCCCGTTTCGGCTTTTTATCCTGAGGGGGACGATCATAGAGTGGTGCGGTTTTGTTTCGCTAAGAATCAAAGCACGATTGATGCAGCGCTTGAGCGGCTGCTTAAAATTTAAGAAGTGAAGAACATGCCGCTCAGCGCACCCGGCCCTCTTGAAGAAAAAGCGGATACTCAGTCCCTTGGGACAGGCGGAGCATTGCAAGGCAAACAAGAACGTTTTGTACCAGATTGGTCGGCAGAGGATACCGTTTTCATGCGCCATGCCCTTGGCCTGGCAGAAAGGGCAGCAGCGCTGGGGGAGGTACCGGTAGGGGCGGTCGTCGTGATGAACGATAGGGTTATTGGTGAGGGCTGGAATGCGCCTATAGCGGGTCACGATCCCTGCGCGCATGCCGAAATTAAAGCTTTGCAGCAAGCGGGTCAACATCAAAATAACTATCGTCTGCCAGGGGCCACGGTGTATGTGACCTTAGAGCCCTGTGCAATGTGTGCAGGCGCGCTGATTTGGGCCAGAGTTTCGCGGGTAGTGTGGGGGGCTGCTGACTCTAAATCAGGTGCTGCAGGCAGTGTGGTGAATCTTTTTGCGGAGCCAAAGCTCAATCATCATGCGATACAGCAGGGCGGTCTTTTGGCTGATGAATCAGCCACTTTGTTGAGGCAATTTTTTGTTGCAAAAAGAAAAGTGCCAGAACAGTCTGCAGAAGAAAGTCTTGCTGAACAACTCAGCAAAGAATTATTCACTACTCCAGGAATGAATTTAAATCAGAGCCACTTGGATCTATCGAAAGACCCAGACCAAGGGAGCGTCGCCCCTTGAATGCCCACACACAATCCGAAGACAGCGCTTTAACGCTCCCTGCTAGCCCGGGGTTCGTGCATCTGCGCGTTCACAGTGAATACTCTGTTACGGATGGGATCGTACAGATTGACCGCCTGATCAAGCGGGTGAAAGAGGATGGGCAAGCAGCGTGTGGTCTGACAGATTTGGGTAACGTATTTGGGCTTGTAAAGTTTTACCAAGCAGCCCGATACAAGGGCATCAAGCCCATTTGTGGTTGCGATGTGTGGATTGCCCCGCAAGATGAGCGTGACCAGTCATCTAGACTCTTGCTCTTGGTTCGCTCCAAGAAAGGCTATTTAAATTTATGTGAGTTGCTGTCGCGGGCCTATCGGGCAGGACAACGTAAGGGTCGTGCAGAGATACAACGCGATTGGTTGCGTGAGCTAGGCGAAGGCTTGTTGGCGCTCTCAGGGGGAGCGCAAGGTGAGATTGGACAAGCATTACTATCCGGGCAACAGGAAGCTGCGCAAGCAGCAGCAAGACAATGGCAACAGTATTTTTCTGGGGCGTTTTATCTTGAGATTCAGCGCGTGGGGGCCCCGCAGGAAGAGTCATTGATTCAAGCTACGCTCAACCTTGCCGGAGAATTCAATCTTCCTGTTGTGGCAACACACCCTATTCAGTTTGTGGATCCGGACGACTTTAAAGCGCATGAAGCGCGCGTTTGTATTGGGGGGGGATGGTTATTGTCTGATCGCCGCCGGCCCAAGGACTTTACAGAGCAACAATATTTTCTGTCGCGCGCACAAATGCAGCAAAAATTTGCTGATGTTCCTGCAGCCTTAGCAAATTCAGTCATCATTGCGCAGCGTTGCAATCTGGAATTAGAACTCGGCAAAGCAAAGCTGCCCGACTTTCCTACGCCGGACGGATCCGGGCTCGATGCATTTATGGTGGCGGAGTCTCAGAGAAGACTCGTGACGCGCATGGAGCATTTATTCCCCGACCCCATTGAAAGAGAAAAACAACGCCCTCTGTATGAAGATCGACTCGCGTTCGAGACGAACACCATCGTACAGATGGGCTTCTCGGGTTACTTCTTGATCGTGGCAGATTTCATCAACTGGGCTAAAGAGAATGGGGTACCTGTAGGGCCAGGGCGGGGATCAGGAGCGGGTTCATTGGTTGCATATTGCTTGGGCATTACCGACCTTGACCCGATTCGCTATGACTTGCTGTTTGAGCGCTTTCTGAATCCTGAGCGGGTCTCTATGCCTGACTTTGATATCGACTTTTGTCAGGACGGCCGTGAGCGCGTGATTGAGTACGTGCGCAACAAATATGGCGCGGAGTGCGTTTCGCAGATCGCGACCTTCGGTACCATGGCGGCAAAAGCGGTGGTGCGCGATGTAGGTCGCGTGTTGGATTTGCCCTATAACTTTGTGGATCAACTCGCCAAGCTTATTCCCTTTGAATTGGGTATCACGCTCGCTAAGGCGCGTGAGGATGAACCGCAGCTCAATGAGCGCGCTAGCAAAGAAGAAGAGGTGGCTGAACTTTTAGTGCTTGCAGAGAAGCTAGAAGGCATCACCAGAAATGTAGGTATGCATGCGGGTGGGGTCCTCATTGCTCCTGGTCGTCTGACCGACTTCACGCCCTTGTACGCCCAAGACGGCAACACCTCCATGGTCAGTCAATTTGATAAAGATGATGTGGAAAAGGTGGGCTTAGTAAAGTTCGACTTTCTAGGATTGCGCACGCTCACCATTTTGGATTGGGCGATTCGTTATGTGCGGGATCTGGCGCGACAAGAGGACAATGAAGCCCTGCAAAAAATCACCCTAGAAGATATCCCGCTAGATGATCCTGCCACCTATGCATTATTTACCAGCGGCAATACCAGTGCGGTATTTCAGCAAGAATCCCGTACTGCACGCGATTTAGAAAAGCGCCTCAAGCCGGATAACTTTGAAGAGATCATCGCGCTAATGGCCTTGAACCGTCCTGGCCCTTTACAGTCGGGCATGGTGGATGACTTTATTGATCGTAAGCACGGCAAACAAAAAGCCGATTATTTTCATCCGGATCTGGAGTCCATTTTGCGCCCCACCTATGGGGTGATTGTGTATCAAGAGCAGGTGATGCAGGTTGCTCAGGTACTGGCGGGGTATAGCCTAGGGGCGGCGGATCTATTGCGGCGTGCGATGGGTAAGAAGTTAGCGGATGAAATGGCCAAGCAACGCTTAAGTTTTTGCGATGGCGCCAAAGCGCGAGGCATCAGCGATGAGCTTGCTGGAAGACTGTTCGACTTGATGGAAAAGTTCGCTGAGTATGGATTTAATAAATCGCACTCAGCAGCCTATGCGCTGATCTCCTATCAAACGGCTTGGCTGAAAACTCATCACACTGCCGCTTTCATGGCGGCTACTCTATCTGCGGATATGGACGACACCGACAAGGTGCGCATCTTTGTGGAGGACAGTCAGTTCAATCGCTTGGAGGTTTTGGGCCCCGATGTGAATGAATCGGGATATCGATTTATTCCGATTGGCCGCCAAGCGATTCGTTATGGATTGGGCGCAGTGAAAGGTTCGGGTGAAAACGCAGCCTTAGAGATTGTGCGCGAGCGCGAATCAAAAGGGGCCTTCAAAGATCTGTTTGATTTTTGCTGCCGCGTGGATAAGCGGGTCGTGAATCGCCGCGTGATAGAGGCGTTGATCCGCGCTGGAGCATTTGATTTTACGGGCGCTGAGCGCTCTAGCCTACTGGCTTCGGTGGGTCGTGCATTAGAAATTGCTGAGCTTGAAGCGGCAAGTGTTTTACAAAGTGGTTTGTTCTCTGAGGGCTTGGGGAATGTGTCTGCCAGCGCAGAACTGGTTGCAGCGAAACCTTGGTCCTTGCGCGAAAAACTGCAAAACGAAAAATCTTGCTTAGGCTTTTACTTTAGCGGGCACCCTTTTGAGGGGTTTCGCGGTGAGGTGCAGGGATTCATTCGCCGTCGCTTGGTGGATGTGGTTCCGCAGAAAGAGCCAATCATTGTGGCAGGGGTGGTGTATGGGAGCCGCATCCAACAAACCCGCAGTGGGCGTATGGGCATCGTGGAGTTAGACGATGGCTCCGCCAAGATTGAAGTTACTATTTTTGCCGAATTATTTGAAAAGGTACGCAGCCAAATCAAAGAAGATCAACTGCTGGTGGTGGAAGGGCGTCCACGCCAAGATCACTTCACCGGCGGGGTGCGATTATCATCCGAGCAAGTTTGGGATTTATCCAGTGCACGCGCGCACTTTGCGCGCATGTTAACCATTCAGTTTTCAGCGCATCACGACCCGAAAAAACTCACTAGTCTTTTGGAAACCCGATGCCCGGGAACCACGCCAGTTAAGCTGCTATATCAGGGCGCATCCGCGCAATGCGAGATCATGCTCCCACCGGTGCAGCTCAGTGATGCCCTCATTCAAGTGCTGTGCGAGTGGTTGGGTGAAGCATCGATCCAAATCATTTATTAATGCATAGCAGCCAAAATTGAATTGTGATGGCATTATTTAATCCGCATGCCTGGCATTGCCCCGGTGTCAGGATTGAGAATGTAAATACCTTGGCCATCCCCTGCTGCCAGCACCATGCCTTGCGATTCACCAAAACGCATTTTGCGTGGGGCCAGATTCGCTACAACCACAGTCAATCGGCCTTCTAGCAACTCAGGGGTGTATGCAGATTTAATTCCAGCAAACACAGTGCGCGTTTCCAAGCCCAGATCAATGGTGAGCTTGAGTAATTTATCCGCTTCAGGAATCGTTTCGGCTTTCAAAATACGGCCCACACGCAGATCGATTTTTGAGAATTCATCAATCCCAATGGTTTCTGCAAAGGGCGCGGGCGGCGCTGCCGTTATGTGAGAAGTGACCGAATCTGTTGTTGGGTTCACCGATCTCTGTGATTTGCTCCCAGGGTCATCGCTTCCTGAGTGATTGGAGGGGCTATTTGCCTGACTATTTTCCAGTACATTGTTCGGGCGGGTGGTTTGAACGGATGAATCGTTTTGTTGAGCTGTTTCTTTTACGGTCTCGCTCGAAGCGGCTAGCAGGGCTTCAATTTGTTTTGAATCAACCCGCGCCATCAAGTGCTGATATTCCTCGATCGGCTGATCCAACAAAGTGGCATCAATGGCTTCCCAGCTCAGTTCGGGGATTTGTAAGAGGCGCTCAACTTCTAGGGCTACTTTGGGAAGCACAGGCTTGAGGTATACAGTCAGTAAGCGAAATAGCTCAAGGCATGAAGTACACACCGCATGGAGTTCCGCATCGCGTGCGGTATCTTTAGCAATATCCCATGGCTTGTTGGCATCGACATACTGATTAGCCAAATCAGCCAAGGCCATGATGTCTCGCATGGCCTTGCTGAATTCGCCTTGCTCATAGGCCAAGGCAATCCCTTCACCCGCTGCTCTAAATCGTTGAACAAGGTCAATTGCGGGGCCATGGAGATTACACGCAGTTCGCCCCGCAAAACGTTTGCGAATAAAGCCGGCTGTGCGGCTAGCTAAATTCACGTACTTGCCAATGAGATCGCTGTTCACACGCGCAGTAAAATCATCCAGGTTCAGATCGAGATCATCCACGCTGGCGTTGAGCTTTGCGGCGTAGTAGTAGCGCAAGTGCTCGGGGTTCAAATAGTTAAGATAATGACCCGCAGTGATGAAGGAGCCTCGGCTCTTGGACATCTTTGCCCCGTTCACCGTCAGGAAACCGTGAACGTGTAATTGGGTAGGCGTGCGAAAGCCCGAGCGGGCCAACATAGCCGGCCAGAACAGACTATGAAAATACAAAATATCTTTGCCGATGAAATGGTGTAGCTCGGCTTCTGAGTCCACGCCCCACCATGTATCAAAATCTAAATGTTTTTGTGAAGCCAGATGCTGAAAGCTGCCCATATACCCCACTGGGGCATCCAGCCATACATAGAAAAACTTATCTGGTGCCCCAGGAATTTCAAAACCAAAATAGGGTTTATCGCGGCTGATGTCCCAATCCGATAATCCCGCCTCAAACCATTCATTCAGTTTGTTTGCGGCAGCAAGGGGGATGGTGCCAGAGCGTGTCCAGTTCTTCAGAAAATCTGCGCATTCACCCAATTTAAAAAAGTGATGATCCGATAATCGCCGCTCGGGCTTGGCACCGGTGACAGCAGAGTAGGGTTCGATCAATTCTGTGGTGGAGTAAGTCGCGCCGCACGATTCGCAAGAATCTCCGTATTGATCTTTCGCATGACAGCGCGGGCATTCGCCTTTGACGAAGCGATCCGGCAAGAACATTTCTCGCTGAGGATCATAAAACTGCTCAACCGGGCGGATATCGATCAAGCCCGCCTCTTTCAATCTGGTATAAATCAGCCCAGCAAAATGTTTGGTTTCTTCTGTATGCGTGCTGTAGTAAAGGTCATAGCTGATGCCAAATCCTATGAAGTCGCGCAGATGTTCTTCGCGGGCCCGGGTAATCAGTTCTTCAGGGGTGATGCCTGCTTTTTCAGCGGCCAGCATAACCGGCGTGCCGTGCGTATCGTCGGCACACACATACCAAACTTCATGGCCACGCATGCGTTGAAAACGCACCCAGATATCGGTTTGAACATGCTCCACCATATGGCCGAGGTGGATGCTGCCGTTGGCGTAAGGAAGAGCGCTAGTAACTAAAATCTTGCGGGACATGGGGGAACTTACTTTTCAAAGTTGAGTTCAGATTGTAGCAAAGGCTTGTTCGCTTGCAGTGCGCGCGATGCGAGTAATCCGCTAGAGGTATAATCCGGGATCTTTAAAGGAGTAGGCATGGAAATCACGCAAGCAACCGTTCAGGCACTCGTAGGCGACCTCACTGATCCCAATACGGGCCGAACCTTCAACGCTGACAAGGCCATTTCGGCTATTCGCATTCAAGGCAAAGATGTTCAAGTGGATGTGCAATTACGTTATCCCGCGCGCCGTGCTGCCAGCGAGATTGGCGAGCGATTGCAGAAAGTATTGGCGGGGCTGCCCGATATCGGGCTTGCTCAGGTTAATGTGGGTTGGAAGGTGGTTTCGCATACGGTTCAAGGCGGCCTGAAACCCCTGCCTGGTATTCGCAATATTATTGCCGTGGCGTCTGGCAAAGGCGGAGTAGGAAAATCCACCACCTCGGTGAACTTGGCATTGGCTTTGCAGGACGAAGGTGCGCGCGTAGGCTTACTGGATGCCGACATCTACGGCCCTTCTCAACCGATGATGTTAGGAATTGATTCGCGCCCCCAGAGCTTAGATGGCAAAACCATGGAACCCATCGTGGCGCATGGCTTGCAAACCATGAGCGTGGGCTATTTAGTCGACAACGAAACCCCCATGGTGTGGCGTGGCCCCATGGTGACGCAGGCTTTGCAGCAGTTGTTGTCCGATACCCGCTGGCAAGATCTGGATTATTTGGTGGTCGATTTGCCCCCAGGTACCGGTGATATTCAGCTCACGCTTGCTCAAAAAGTACCGGTGACGGGTGCAGTCGTGGTCACCACCCCACAAGATATTGCCTTACTCGATGCCCGCAAAGGCCTCAAGATGTTTGAAAAAGTAGGGGTGCCGATTCTTGGTATTATCGAGAATATGAGTACTCACATCTGCTCACAATGTCAGCACGAAGAACATATTTTTGGATCGGGCGGCGCTGCAAAAATGTGCGCAGACTATGCGCTCTCTTTACTGGGCGAATTACCTTTGGATATTCGTATTCGCGAGCATACAGATGCGGGTGTTCCTACTGTAGCAGCTGAACCGGATAGCAAAATCTCTGAAGCCTACCGCGCGATTGCTCGAAAAGTAGCTGTGAAGATTGCCGAGCGGGGCGTGGATCATAGTGCCAAGTTCCCCAAGATTGTGATTAAAAACAGTTAAGTTTTTTATACAATAGGCGTGGTCATGGCTAAGCCATGGGGCGCCTTGCTTGAGCTTGATCTAGGAATTGTTTTTAAAGAGAAGAATTAATGAGCGTTAAATCAGATCGCTGGATTCAAAAAATGGCTACCGAGCATGGCATGATTGAGCCCTTTGAACCGCGCCAAGTCAAAGAAGTGAATGGCCAACGCGTTGTATCGTATGGCACCTCCAGTTACGGCTACGATATTCGTTGTTCAGAAGAATTCAAGTTGTTCACCAACATCAATTCCACCATCGTAGATCCCAAAAACTTTGATTCCAACTCTTTCGTTGATGTCACGGGTCCGGTGTGCATTATTCCTCCGAATTCCTTTGCGCTTGCCCGCACGGTGGAATATTTTCGTATTCCGCGTAACGTGCTGACCATTTGCCTGGGCAAGAGCACTTATGCACGTTGCGGCATCATTGTAAATGTCACGCCCTTTGAGCCCGAGTGGGAAGGCTATGTCACTTTGGAGTTTTCTAACACCACTCCGCTCCCCGCAAAGATATATGCCAATGAAGGCGTGGCCCAAGTGATCTTCTTTGAATCTGATGAAGAATGCGAAACCAGCTACAAAGATCGCGGGGGTAAATACCAAGGCCAGCAGGGCGTTACTTTACCCAAGATCTAATCCAAGAAAAGTGTTTAACCTTCATGAGCGGCGCGAAGTGAGGTCGTTCAGGGCGTCTGGCTGCTGAATATGGATCGCTTTACCCCGCACACTAATAATGCCTTCAGCATTGAAGCGGGAAAAAGTTCTGCTCACGGTTTCTAGTTTCATGCCGAGGTAGCTTCCGATATCTTCGCGGGTCATTCGCAAAATAAATTCATCTCTAGCAAAACCCCGATCAGAAAAACGTTTACTCAGATTTAATAAGAATGCGGCTAAACGCTCCTCGGCCCGCATACTACCCAGCAACATCAGTAGGCTTTGATCGCGAACAATTTCGCGGCTAAGCATGCGGTGAAAATGATGCTGTAAGGTAGGGATTTTAGAGCTGACTTGTTCTAAGGCTTCAAAAGGGATTTCACACACTTCGCTGTCTTCCAGCGCGACCGCATCACAAGCATGGGAGTCAGTGCTAATCGCATCCATGCCCAGTAATTCCCCCATCATTTGAAACCCTGTGACTTGTTCGCGACCATCTTCATGTAGCAAGCATGTTTTGAAAAAGCCGGTTCGTACGGCATACAGTGCTTTAAAACGATCGCCGCTTCGGTACAGCGTGGTCCCTTTGCTAATGGGGTGTCGGGTATCAATGAGTTGATCGAGTTCTTTTATTTCTGTTGATTTTAGGCCAACGGGTAAGCAGAGTTCACGCACGGTGCATTCACTGCATGCTGAACGAAAGGCCTGAAGGCTAAATACGTTGGATCGCTGAATGGCATCCATTCAGTGAAGAACCACGGTACGAAGATCGGGTAGGGGTTCTTCTGGTTTGTTCACATTGTGGGGCGCTGCGGAGGCATGATGCAAAATCATGCGCCAGCCCCGCTCGGTGAGGGTGAATGCGTTGGTTGCAAAAACGGGGGTGCTTTCTGAAAGCTTATTCGCATCGGATACCCATTCGCAGAGGACATGAACCGCATACGTCATGCCCGCGTGCTCGTTGAGGTCCGTTAACTTGAATCGCAAACGGTTACCGTGGGCGAATATTTGTTTCCAACCCTCTAGAATTGCGGCGTAGCCATCTAAACGCGGGCCGCCGGGGTGAATACATACCACTTCGTCATCAACGGCCCAAACGGCCATGACGCCCTCTAGATCGGCTTGTTCGATCGCTTCATAAAAAGCGGCTTCCACTTCGGCGGGAGTGGCAAATTGGGGCTGCGGAGCGATGGTCTTTTTGGGCATATCGGTATTCTATGCACTTGTAGATGAATTTCGCCATCTTGCCATACTCAATCTATACTCTGGCACTGTTTGCTCTTCGACCTGAAAGCCCGTGACTTACTTGGAGAATAAAATGAACAAAGTTTTTCCAGACGCAGCAACTGCCTTAAAAGATATTGTGCATACCGGTATGACCGTGGCTGCAGGGGGATTTGGCCTGTGTGGTATCCCCGAAAACTTGATTGCAGCCTTAGCGGCCTCAGGGGTGAAAGATCTGACTATCTTGGGTAACAATGCCGGCGTAGATGGCTTTGGCATGGGTATTTTGCTGAATAATCGCCAAGTAAAAAAAGTGATTGCGTCGTATGTAGGCGAAAACAAAGAATTTGAACGGCAAGTGCTGGCGGGTGAGCTGGAACTTGAATTGGCCCCTCAAGGTACCTTAGCGGAGCGCATTCGAGCAGGAGGGGCAGGGATTCCTGGTTTCTATACTCCCACTGCAGCGGGCACCCAGATTGCAGCAGGTAAAGAGACTAAGGTATTTGACGGCCGCGAATATGTTTTGGAAACCGGATTAAAAGCCGATGTGGCGATTGTGAAGGCATGGAAAGGGGATACAGCCGGTAATCTGGTTTATCGTAAAACCGCGCGAAACTTTAATCCTATGATGGCAACGTGCGGTCAGGTCTGTGTGGCAGAAGTGGAAGAGTTAGTTGAAGAAGGCAGCTTGGATCCTGATCAAATCCATACCCCTGGAATTTATGTGGATCGCATTATCAAAGGCCCCAGCTACGAGAAGCGTATTGAATTCCGCACGGTGGCCGGAATGGAAGCCGCACCTGGCAAAAAAGATGGTCATGTGCGCGATATGTTGGCGGCGCGAGCTGCTAAAGAATTACGCAATGGGTATTACGTCAATCTGGGGATTGGTATCCCTACCTTGGTTGCAAACCACATACCAGCAGGCATGGATGTCATTTTGCAGTCGGAAAATGGCCTATTGGGGATTGGCCCCTTTCCAGATGAGTCAGTGATTGATCCTGATTTGATCAATGCCGGTAAGCAAACCGTGACCACCATGAAGGGATCCAGCTTTTTCTCAAGCGCTGAGTCTTTTGCGATGATCCGCGGCGGGCATATTGATCTGGCAATTTTGGGGGGGCTAGAAGTTTCGCAGAATGGTGATTTAGCGAACTTTATGGTTCCAGGGAAAATGGTCAAGGGTCCGGGTGGGGCGATGGATC
>Ga0114963_10002167_pt1 | contig 13389 bp, 15 predicted proteins | sample C_131016_EF_Meta_FD_87019 | JGI IMG/M metagenome (GOLD analysis project Ga0114963, IMG submission 87019) | Freshwater microbial communities from Lake Croche, Canada to study carbon cycling - C_131016_EF_MetaG | ecosystem: Environmental > Aquatic > Freshwater > Lake | place: Lake Croche, Canada...
CGAAATAATCAAAAATGTAGACAAATAATAGAAAATGTAAAAACAAAATATAAAATTGATACAATAATAAGTAAAAAAAATATAAATCAAATTAAATCATCTCAGTATATAAATCCATTATACATTTTTTTAATAACCTTATTAATGACATGTGGATTTATTTTTGCTTTTTTAGCTATGAAACACTAATTGAGATTGAAATATAATAAAATTTCATTTTATATCTTGTTGACAAAATAAATCAATAAATTTCCAAAAATTGAATATGAGGATTAAATGATTACGAATAAAGATTATTATTCAATTTTGGGTGTTTTACCATCGATTGAAGCAAGCGCTTTAGATGCTGTTTATAAAGCACTTATAAAAAAATTTCATCCAGATGTATTTTCTGGAGACAAAAAAACAGCTGAAGACAAAACAAAAGAAATAAATGAAGCCTACTCAGTTCTTCGAGATCCTGAAAAAAGAAAAAAATATGACGCACAGCGATTAAATGAAAATAAAGGTTTTTGTTCATTTGAGCAAAACAATAATTTTGAATATGATAACTCAACAATTATTAATCAACTTAAAAGTGATTGGGATATAGTAATCGATTTTATACCTAATGCTGAAAAAAATAGAATAATATTAGATAAATTATCAGCATCATTATCACTTTCATATCAATTAAAACTTATTATTGAAAAATTATATGATAAACATGATGAATTAGCTAAACATATGAGGAGCGAATTCTTAAAATCATATTTTGGTGATGATGCCTATCTGGAAAACTTTGCAGAAAAATTAATAATTCAAAAAAATAGAGACGCAGCAAATTATTTAAACAATATTATTAGAGTAATGGGATCACCAAAAAAAAGAGAGGACGCATATTTAATTGAAGATAAAATTAGAAAAAAATTTAATTTGCCAATAACAGGTTTATCTAAATGGGAGACAAGTAATAAACACAATGAAGAATCATACTCTTTTTATAATAAAGATTTTGATTTTTCAAAATTACGCAATTAATATAATTAAACCTAATTTTATTTGAATCAGAATTCTGAAATATGTGTTTTCATACATATTGGTGCGGCACGTACTATTTGTATGTTGATTTGGGGGGGTATAGTATCGCCCGAATTTAGAGCTTTTATACTCAAAGCAGTTGGAGTTATAGTATTAATTATTATTACATTAATAATTAATACGACAAGAAATTAATGTTATGTTTTTAAATCATTTTTCGAATTTAAATATTGTGTGCTTTCATTAAATCCATAAAAATCTAACGACTTAATAAATTAACTGTCGATTAAAAAATTCTTAAAATAAATTCATCTAATTTTTTCTCTTCTTTGTTCCATAATTTAAAATGAATGTATCTAATTCACCTAACTGAACAGCTTCTATTAGTTTTACAAATACATCAAAAAGTTTATCTTTATTAGAGACAGTTATAGCTGTTTTACCCTTTTCAAATTCAATTGGTCGATTACCATATCTCACCATTAAAATGACACTGCCATCTGCAGCAATACGCCACCACCGTTTAATGCGTTTTTGGCACTCTATAAGCTGCTTTGTTCCATCAGTCTTCTTTTGCCAAAACTGCACAGTAATTTGAGCTGCTGGGCTCTCTAATAGAGCTCGTTGCTGGTCTAACTGACTTATCAACTTTGCTCGTTTAAGAGTAATAGAATCGTTGATTTGCTTGGGCATTTCAATGAATTTAAAAGTTTTAAGTATGCTCATTACGATCTCCTCAATTATTATTGAAAGCATTATGTTGCCTTTTATTCTGAGGTCGACCGAAATAGTGCTCGAATTTTATATTAAAATTCATAGGTACCTTAAATTAAAATAATTTTATGGTACCTATGAAATTTTTTATATGAAATTTCTATTTTTGGATAAATTTACTTCTAATCGTATTAGAAAATTTTTCCTCCCATTCATTTTCTAATTTTGAGATTACATTGTATATTTCTTTTGATAATTGATCTTGATAAACTGAACCATATGTTAAACCATTTTCGTCCTTTTCTTCCCAAAAGTTTTGGGCAAATTCAACTGCTTGAATCTTTTGATCATCTGCAAGAAAAGATTTATGGTCACATTTTATTGATAAAATTGGATAACTTTCTTTACTGTTATGCTTCCAATTTCCATCATGTTTTTTGTAAAATACCCCAGTTTTCGGAACGTAACCGTAATTTAATTTATAGCTCAACTTAATCTTAAATTTATCCATTTCATTGTTGTATGAAGTTGAAATAATCATGTTCTTGCTCCTGTGTTTGATGAACATGATCATGATCTAACACAGAGCAAATGAGCGTCGAGCATAAGCTTGTCCTGCAAAAATCTTTTTGCTCTACCTTTCGTTTTTAATTAAAAATGCTTTTTTTATATTTTTTTATAAAATTGTTATTTTTTGATATTTTAGTACTCTAAAATCAACGATAGGGGAAATAGAATGATTAAATCAACAAATCTTCACAAAACTGATATTGAAACATGGAAGACAAAAATATCACTAGCTTGGGAAAAAAGTGTTAGTAGCGTCATAGAGGTTGGAAAGCTTATAAGCTCTGCCAAAAAATCACTCGGAGTAAGTTATAGTATACTCGAAACAGAATTACCCTTCAGTACAACAGTGGCTGCTTATCTTGTTAAAATTGCTGAGCATCCAGTTCTTAGCAATCCTCAATATTTTTCTATGCTACCTAGTGGATATAATACACTTTATCATCTAGCCAGTGTTGATGAAAATAAACTAATTGAACAAATAGAAAGCGGTGAGATAACACCTGATTATGGTTTATCTAACGCTAAGGCATTGAGATTAGAAGCACCTAAATATAAATTAAATCCCAAGCATCGACAAAAAATATCATTGAAAAAATATTCTGTAGGCATCATATCAGTTGAAGAACCTACTAGTATCGACGGGTTTCAAAATGAACTTTTGGTTCTTTTAAAAAAATACGGCGGTGAAGTAAGATATGTAGCAACAAAAAATTCTTTATATGATTATAACTTAAATTTACTGCATCAAAAATCAATTGAAAATATAAAAATTGCAGAAGCAGAACTCTCAACTATAAATCTTGCAGATTTACGAATATTAGAGGATGCAGCTCATTATCTTTCAAAGCCTAAGTCGCAATCACATAAAATTCAAATTGTTCTAAATGATGAAATTGTTGAAAGAACTGCTCTTCCATCAACTTACAAAGATTTCAAACGTCTTTGCAAAATATTAAACTCAAAGGTGATAACAAGAGCTTTACTTAAAAATTATGTTATTCAAAACAAAATTCCAAATCAATTTACTGAACTAAGCAGTATGGATAAAACACTTTATGTTTGGGAACAAGTAAGGCTGATAACAGAAAAAAAAGATGTTAAAGGTGGGCTAAAAAGACTTAAAAATTTAGCATCTCACAGTACCATCCCTGAAATTAAAGAACTAGCGACAGAAAATTTGCGTCAACTAAATCGATTTAGCAATCGGGTGTAAAATGACATATTTTTATACTAGAAATGATGATATCATCAGATCTTCATTAAACAAAAAATTTTCAGATTTATTTCGTTGTTCAGATTATGTATTTAAAGATTGGGTAAACAAACTGTGTACCGAAGTTACAAAACAATGGGATGAAAATGGACAACCACCAAAATCAGGTGTGCCACTCGAAGATATGGGGACTGAATTCCAACGCATCTGCAAAATTGATACAGATATGATGTGGAGCAAGGACGAACAGACGCGCCAAACTGACTGCATTATTTCAACTCATAAAATATCTATTGCTAATAATTTTTTCCCTAATATTCTCAAAGCTAAGGATACAATTGGAGAAGATAGTGCGATTAGTGTTTACGACCTGTTTTCAAACCCTTCCATTCGTAGAAAAACAATAAATATACTCAATAAAAGTATAAGACAGGACGGTTTTTACGCATTTAGTCCTATATACCGCCCCCCTGCTGATTTTAAGGGTGATTTGAGACGTGAAGCGCTCCGTGTTACTAAAAAAATTCTTATCGATGAATTAAATGGAAACAATAAAACTAGCATCTGGTTCAATCGTTCTAATAAGATAGAACGCAGGACGCCACGTATCTCCAAATCAGAGTTAATAAAATTTCATTCACAAGGATTGTTGAAATCGCATCATCTTAAAGGCATTGATTTAAACTCTGATAAAGAAGATTTTTTTCGTTTAAGAATATATGATACTAACCAGAAAGTTTTACCGTTAATATTTCGCCATTTAGAATTAGGTGCTGGAGTAGCTCCCAATAACTTTCCTAGTACCGTTGCAAAGTTTTTATACACCCAGTTCACCAAACATATTCCAGCAAATGAAGCTGTGAATATTTACGATCCAAGCATGGGATTTGGCGGTAGATTGCTTGCTGCTCTGAGTCTAAGGACCCGTAATGTCCATTATATAGGTACTGACCCTAATACAGAGAATTGGATTGAAGAACTTGGTATCAGTCGTTATGAATATATGGCTCGCGTTTTTCATAGCCATATTAGATATGGAAAAACATTCAAAGGCACTTATATCTGTTGTGGCAGTGAAGATGTAAGAGATAATACTGAATTTAAGAAATTTAAAGGCAAAATTGATTTCATTTTTACTAGTCCACCCTATTTCAGCGCAGAAATCTATAGTGACGAACCAACACAGAGCAGCATAAAATTTAAAGAATACGACAGCTGGAGGGATAACTTCCTTCGCCCAACACTGAAAACTTGTGCAGAGTGGTTGAAATCTAATAGATACTTGGCATTTAATATTGCGGATATCAATGTTGGTGGAGTTCAATACCCGCTTGAAGAGGACACAGTCACAATTTTATCTGAATTTAAGTTAGAATATATAAACAAGTTAAAGATGGTTCTAGCTACTTCACCAAGTATGCGTATCAAAAAGCAAACAAGACAACCCAGCACCAAAAATTTTTGTATTATCAATGGCAAATGGCGAAAATATGAACCTGTATTTGTTTTTAAAAAATAAAGTAAATTTTTATAACACTGTGTAAAGTAATGATTGAATGATTGCTTAAATTTTATATTTCTATTACTTTAGCAACTTAATTGTTGGAGATTTAAAATGGATAGTTTTTCCGATTCAATACACAGCTTATATCTTGCTGTAATGATGCCAGATTGGCTTAAACTTAGCTTAATAATTTTTGTAGCGACTTCACCACTTGTGGTAATATCTTTGAGAAATATGAAAAAAGATCACTCCAATGATTGAGTTGATAGCTTTTATATCAAATTTACTGACTTTATATATATATGTTTTAATTGCTTCTGCGGTTATAAGCTGGCTTGTAGCTTTCAATGTTATAAATACAAGAAATTATGCTGTATATTCTGTTGTCAGAACTATTAATGCTCTTACTGAGCCAGTTAATAGATACTTCAGACAATTTATTCCAACGGTTGGCGGATTAGATATGGCTTCTTTAGTTGTTTTTTTAATCTTATATTTTATTAAGGATGTAATACTTCCAAATATATTGAAAATTTTTATTTTGTACTAACTAATCGGTATTTAAATGAAAATTTTTAGAAACATCTATATTTTAATAATTTTATTCATACCTAATGCATCAAATGCCTATGTAATCTTTCCGCATGAATGCCAATTTGGAAAAATGTTACAATGCGTTAAAAAATACAGATTAGATTATGTAGTCATATACGATCATATACAATATGAAGATTATAATGCGTTAAAAGAAATTGCTGATAATCTCAATGAAGGACAAGAATTTCCTACTGTTTTTCTGCATACTTTAGGCGGCGATGTAAATGCTGCTATGAAAATTGGCAGGTTATTTAGACAATATAAAGTCACTGTTCGAACTGGTGATCCAGTAACAGGAGATGTATACACCAAGTGTGCATCGGCTTGTGTTATAGTAGCTGCAGGTGCAGTTAAACGATATTTGGTACATGTCGGATTACATAGCCCTGCCCGATTTGATGATGATGATAATCTGGTAGAATATCCAGAAAGCAATTTTCTAAAACTCAAAGAGTATTTTGATGAGATGAGTATGAACCCTCAACTATATTTTTTGATACGAAATACGCCTTTTAAAGACTTGTTGGAAATAGAATATAATCCAAATTTGAAAGGACAGGGACAGTATTTGGTTGATTGGGGTTTTTATCAGGGTGAAACTAAAATTGAAGATAATGAAGACAAATCACCTATAAAATTTACGCATTATCTTAAAGGTAGTGCGGCAACAGTTAATGCGGCATTGCACGGTTCACGCGGTGCTTTAAAGCAACTTTATGATGAATATTTTTATGGAACTGAAAAGCAACCAAAAGATTTAGACAAAGCCCGTGTTTGGCTCCAAATTGGAGCTGAAAAAGATGATATTTTCTCACTGCATAACTTGGGCGTTTGGTATTCACGCGAAAAGAAAAATTCAATTGCTGTTGCATATTACAAAAGAGCAGCCTATTTGGGCTTTGCAGGTTCTCAAAACAATTATGGCTGGCACTTGTATAAAGGTGATGGAATAAAAAAGAATAAGTCGGAAGGTGTTTATTGGATTGTTCGTGCAGCTGAACAAGGCGAACCATTTGCCTACGGATCATTGTGTGAAATATATCATTCAGGCGATGTTTTTAATGTAGATAAATCTGAAATGATGAAATGGTGCAGATTAGCAAGTGATAATATGCCATTCGGTAAAGCCAGAGATATATCAGTCAAAATATTAGATAAATTAGCAAATAAACTCTCAGACGATGAAGTTATTGCAGCAAATTTACGTGTCGATATGTGGCAACCATTGAAACAGACACCATACCTTGTAATGGATAAAGATGAGAAAAAAACCAAATTGATGAGAAAATATTATTAATTGATTATAGTTTGAACATTAAAAATAGAATTAAATAGAATTAAATAGAATTTATATACAATAGAAACTACTTAATTTTTAGCCAATCTTCTTTCTTTTGCGCTTTACATACTCCCTCAATAGTAGTTTCTGCCTTATATGAGCCGCCATTAAGACTTATATTTTTAATTTTACCGTTGAATTTTTGAGTAATTTGATTATACTCATATACGTAGGTTATATATCTCTCATGTCCAGCGTTAGGGTCATTTCTTTTTCCAAATTTAACATCTACTATACCAACAGAAACTTCAGTTTCCATCCCTGATATATTAAAACCATTGCTCTTTGTAAAAAGATTGCCCTGAAAATTAACATTCCATTGATTATCTGTATATTTAATAATCAAAATATCATTGGTAAATTCAACAAAAGTTCCATTTGCATCAGGCCGATAAACATTTGCACCACTTGCAATAGTAGTCCATTTATTAATGCACTCATAGGTAGAATTATTTTCAAAATTTGTAAAACCTAATAAAAAAGGTAAGAAAAATAAAAGAATTATTTTTTTTAATAAATTAACAATTGAATATCTATTAAATAAAATCATTGTATGCACTTTATTTGATAGTAACACTATTCCATAGATTTAAAAATTTATCTTTACAGCTGTCATTTGTATTAACAGCGCATTGCATTCTTATAGTATCGATACCAGTGCTAGTCAAAATAGGGGCAGCAAAAAAAACAGCAGTATACGTATTATTTTGATGTGAGCACAATAAAGTGACTTTCACACTGAATTCATAGTTAGATTTTTTATTTAATGCAAAGCCTTTATAATCACAAAGCATTCCATTAGAAGAGTATGTAGCAGAAGCTAGACCTTTACCCATAGAAACAGCAAATGCTTCCCCATTTTGAGGCCAATTTAGTTTGGTTTCATTTAAAAAATCATTTACTTCATTTGAAGCTAATTGTGAATGCATCAAAAGTAATTGTTCTGAAGTCTGTTGATTTAAATAATTTTTTACATTGTTTTGTAGAGAGGAAACACCGCCCGAAGCAACCTGAAAACCATTAGGAATATTTAAGATAATACCGTTAAAATTAACTACTTCAGCAACCGCTATATTAACAAAAAATGTCATAATAAGAGTTGTCAATGACAATTTACTAAGCATCAGAATAACTCCAGTTTTCAAATTTCGATTGCTGCTCTCAATTGCTCATCATTAACACTGATATAGCGGCTGGTGACGCTGACATCTGAGTGGCGAGCAAGTGTGCTGATTACTTTAATGCTTATAGCGCGATTGGCAAGATTAGTGATGAATGTGCGCCTGCCGCTGTGGCTGGTGGCTGCAGTTAAACCTGCCTCTGCAAATGTCCTGCACAATAACTGCGTCATTGTGTTGGCTGATAACCTGCCGCCTTTGCGCTGGCTTGGAAAAAGTGGCTGCTCTGATTTCATGCGTTTAGCATATGTGTCCAAATACAGCTGTATCTGACGCTGCACTGCAGTGCTGATAAAAACCCTGCCATGCTCTTTGCCTTTTGTCTGTTTGGGTTTGAGCACAAATTCAGCTACTGCCTTGCCTGTGCTGTCTCGTACATCCCCCACATTCATCGCAGCTAGTTCACATGCACGAAGGCCACAACCAAAGCTCATATGCAGTATCAGCACATCGCGCTGTGAAAGCTTATGGCTTGCTGCCACAGCTAGTACGCGTCGGAATTCTTTTTCTGTAAGTGTCCTTGCTTGTTTCATGTCCTGTGCTCACTCATAATGTTTAACGGCTATCAGCAGTGTATTATGACGAGTAAAAAAAACGAGCAAAAAAAGAAAGTAGGCTAATTATTGATATTATTGATAAAAATATTCACTCATAATATTTTGCTTACATCATTATGAGTTGACTTGATTGAGCTAGGGCATAATAATTATTGCCTAATCTGAGCGATTATCAAAATTTTTTATTGTTTCTGGCAACAAAGCACACATATGTACAACTTTATAAAATATAGTTTTATCGGCAAACATTGGCGTGGCGATTATAGTTTGCCTTTTAGTTATTGGCTTATATCGCTATTCACCAATATTACCGTAATTATTACAAGCGTATTAATAGTGGGCTATATTGAAGCTCAGCCATCATTTAACCCCTACATTCTTGCTTTATGCAATTTATTATTATTTTCAACTTTATTATCTTTAACATTATGGCATCTGGTAGGTACATGGCGAAGTGCAACTTTTTATAGTTTAAAACCAGAAAACAAAAAAAGTTATTGGGGTGGAATTACAAAATTTTTTCTTGCTTTTAGTGCGTTAAAAAGCGCTATTGTTATTTTTACTTATGGCAGTACAGTTATTGTATTAATGCAAATTGCTTTTGGGAACGATGCAAATATACCAAATTATAGAATAACCATTACTGAAGCCGGAACCGAACTTAAAATTGAAGGTGGTTTAAAGTATGGAATAGTAAAAGATGTTGAAACATTGCTTAAAAGTGCGCCTGATGTCAAAACAGTAAATTTAGAAAGTGTTGGTGGTCGTATTGGTGTTGCAGAGGACTTGTACGAACTTTTAATTAGAAATAATCTTAATACTGTTACAAATGATTTTTGTCTTTCAGCCTGTACGATAGTATTTGCAGCAGGAAATGAACGTTGGTTGGGTGTTGGTGCACGATTAGGATTTCATGCAGCTAAGTTTGAAACAATGAATGAAAATGAAACCAGATGGCAGAAGATAAATATTAATAATAAAATTGCCGCCAAAAATGGAACATCGAAGAACTTTCTTAATAAAGGCGATAATACACCAAACAAAGACATATGGTATCCAACTAGAAGTGAATTATTTGCGGAAAAATATTTAACTTCATTTGCTCCAAAAGCTAATAGTAGTATCAGCCTGATAGAACAAAATTTAAATCAAACAGCACAAGAAATAAAAAAAACAACCCCTATTAAATTAAACGACAACATTACTCTGACAGACGTAAAAGTTTATAAAACAAAGTTAGTTTATTTTTACGACATAACGGATAAGTTAAATGAAGTTTTTAAAATAAAAAGTATCCAATCGGACCAAATTAAGGAGGTAACCTCAAGCGTTTGTAATATCGATAGCATGAAAAACGATATGATGCTTGGTATCACATATGGATACTACTATAAAGAATCAACATCACAAATGAAGTCACTTTATTTTGAAGTTAAAAACTGTAATTTGTAATTTTATTATTTTTATATACAAGATAGCTACAAGATAGCTTCAGTAATTTTTTCAAATTACTGCTAATCTAACCATTACTTAAGATCATATTCCGACCAAATGACGCTTTGCTTTTATAGCGGTTTTTCCCGCTTCACTTATCCGTTTATATGATTTGAAACAATATTATTGATATCTATTTTGCCTGAAAAAATTTCTATTTGTTTGCCATTATCTAAACCATCAAACGCCTGTTTTTCTGAGTAATAATGAAAACCAGCTTCAATCTCTATAGCGTGAAATAGCCTGTTTTCAAAAACCTGTGTTTTATAATCCTTACAATGTTTGAGCCAAAGTGAGTTTAATGCCTCTATAGTTTCTTTTGTTGTTAAATTAGGTGCCTTTGCAAGATAGCCATGTGCATGCCAACCAACGCCTTTAGTATGCTCCAAAAATATAAAACGAGGCAATCTTACAGCCCTATTTCTGTGGGCTGCTTTAAACAGACGTCTGTCAACTTTGTTCAAATAACAATTTAATGTCTTGCTTAACCAAATATCATCATAGCCTTGTTGATGATATCTCATTGCATTGGGCACATGCCATGTACAGCCGATTTTAAATTCTATACCTGTTTGAATTCGCCATTTTTGAAGTGCTTGTTGTAGTTTTTGTTGTTTCATTGTCTTCTTTTTTAATTGATACTAATTTTTTAGTATCTGTTTATTTAGTATTGAATACAAAATAACATAAATAAATGCATGGATCCGAATTTAAAATATCTCAATGACATTTACGAAACCTGCAGAATTTTGGAAATTGTTAAAAATCAAACTGAATTCAGTACACTTTGCGGGAGGACGCCAAGCTGGTTTAGTGTATGTAAGGCACGGAATCTTAAACCAAGTACTGACGCTATCCTTAGGCTCAGCTTAAATCTTTCAACAAATTATAATCTGCCTAATGCAAAGTTAAAAAGCTTACTTAATCAGAATGTTTGCATGTTATTATCACATAGAGTTTTGATGGGGTTCCATTATGCTGATTAAGGAAATCATAATTGAAGAAGCTGGGTTGACTTCATCATTTCTGCAACATCAAAATCAATATACTAAATCTAAAAATAATGAGCCTGTTGTTTTATCACCAAAGCAACAAGCTCGGGCTGTAGCATTTAACCGCAAACGCAAGATTGCTATGATTGTGGCTTTGCGACAAGCGGCCGAAAGAAAGCAAGCGTTATCAAAAATTTCGACGGCAGATAGAGTTGCTGCTTTTATGAATTTAAATTAGTTTTTTTATATATCTTAACTTTGCCAATCAGCATAAACCCCATAGTCGTGTCCACTAAGCTCAGGCGCTCTTAACCTTGCCAATAAATGATTGTAATGCTTTTCAATCATTGCTGAACTTGTGCCCATTTGCGTTGCCAACAAACTTACATTGGGATCCCTGCCATATGTAAGTTGGAATGTAGCATAGGTATGCCTTAGACTGTACAGCGTACGCTCTTTATCTGTACGCGGACACTTTAACAATTTAAGCGCATCTTCTTTCAACAATGCTTTGAATGTCTGACGCAGATTATTTGTTTGACTACCATCAGGCAACGCAAACACAGGCACATCCAACTGTGCTTCCAATAGTTGCTGAAAACTCAAATGTTTTATTGCTTCAGTCCTTGCATGTATGCGCTTTAAATAAACAACACAGTTATGTCTTGCCACCAATTCCCTCGTTCCTGTTTTTCCTTTTACAGTTAGTAGCAATTTGTAATTGTCTTTGATTTTCTCAATTCGCACTTGTTTCCAACGCAGGCTCTGTGCCTCCACACCATGTCTGATACCTGTGTTAGTCAGTATGAGGACATAATCGCGTAATAGTTCACGCATATCATGCGACTTGCCATCTCTGCTGTTTTTGATGAATTTTGGCATATAGCGGTATAATTTGCGGTATTCTTCCAATGTGAAATCTGCACGACGCTCAGCTTTCGTGCCTCTATTCCTTAAATCTAACCGCTTTTCTGTGGTTATGTATCCCAACCTTAAAGCTTCCTCTTGCACCTTGTTAAATGCACTGTTGTGAGTGCCTATGGTGCTTGCTTTAGGCTTTCTGCCTATTTTGTCTTCTCTGTATTTTTCAAACTGCAGGAAATCAGCATAAGTGATGTTGTTGATGAATTTTCTACCAAAGAACGGTATCAGGTACTTGTTGATGGCAAATATGTAGTCTTTGTAGACAACTTTTCCGTGTTTATTGTCTAAAGCGTTCTGCATCGTACGAATTGCACTTTCTGCAACTCTTTTGAATGTATGATTTACGATTGGTAAATTGTTGCGAATTCTGACTTGGTAATCAAAAAAAATAGTCTCAGCTGCCTTTTTAGCATCATCAATATTCTTACATTTGGTAGTTGTTCGTACCCATTTTGAATTGTGCTTGAATTTCATCTGCCATTCAGAGCTATTGTCGCGCTTATACAAAGCAACTCTACCATCCAATATTTTATTACTACTTGGAATAAGCTTTGGCATAACAAGCATCTCAGTAAGCTATATTTTGTGAGATTAGCACAATTCTTTCAACAATCAATAATGACACATCATCGCAAAAGTGTGTTATGACTGTGTTACAAAAATTTTTTGGATTTAATTGGTGTAAAGTATTGATTTTATTGAGATTTTGGTAGCGGAGGAGGGATTTGAACCCCCGACACAAGGATTATGATTCCTCTGCTCTGACCAACTGAGCTACTCCGCCCCACATTGCGCTTTTCACGCAAATCATCGGGCCGCGCCCTCCGGCACGAAAGTCGATGCGGGATATAGGCGCCCAGCCTTGATGGTGTCAAGCGCTCTCACCCTTCCCCGCTGATGACAAGGCGTATTATTTTGCCTGACAGGGCCGGTTTTGAACCGAAACCCCCAAAACATGGGATTTTTGATCAGGAAAGGGGAGGCAACAGCCGGCCAGCCCGCTCAAAACCATGAATGGCGGCCCAATTTTCATGAAAACCGGGCTTTTTGCAGCTTTTTTAATGTGTTTCGGCGTCTCAGGCGGCATGGACCGCTGACGGGGAGACCATGTCCAACGCCTTGCGGGTGATGGTGCCGCCGCCCAAGACACGCGCCTGATCCGCGTCCCCGTCATAAAAGACGCAAGCCTGACCGGGCGAGACGCCCATTTCGCCCGCCGATAATTCAACCTCCGCCTGCCCGTCACGCCAATAAAGCGTGGCAGGCTGGGGGGGACGCGAGGAGCGC
>Ga0114963_10002168_pt1 | contig 13388 bp, 12 predicted proteins | sample C_131016_EF_Meta_FD_87019 | JGI IMG/M metagenome (GOLD analysis project Ga0114963, IMG submission 87019) | Freshwater microbial communities from Lake Croche, Canada to study carbon cycling - C_131016_EF_MetaG | ecosystem: Environmental > Aquatic > Freshwater > Lake | place: Lake Croche, Canada...
GCACTGTAAATTCCATCAATGTCACGGCGTCTTGAATGCCTAAAGGTGCGATAAAATCCCGCAACTGCGGCACTCCCCTGCCGGCAATAACAAGGTGCATTTTCTGGGATGTGTTGGATGCCATAAGCTTTTGAAATGCAAGCAACAAAGTGGGAAAATTTTTTTGGGGGTGATTCCGGGCCACACAGAGAAAGACAAATGCGTCCGAGGGGATGCCCGCTTTTTTGCGAAGTTCACTCTTATCTGCGGGAGCTGAAAAACGGGCGATATCGACAGCATTTGGAATAAGTTCAATCTTATTCCCTGTCACTCCGAGAGTCTCCAAGCGTGATGTCATATCGCGCGAAAGGGAGACGATTTTTTGCGCCTGGGGAATCCATTGGCTTATGAGCGTCTGTATGTGGGAATGGGAATCTTTTGCCGTCACGGGCTGGACATCGTCACCGACAGCGCGAATCAAACCCGGGATGCGGCGGCGGGATTGCCAGTTCGCAAAGCAAACTCCGCTTGGTGATAAGACAACGGTATGCCATACATCAAAGCGATATCGCTGCTGAAGATCGTCCAACGCCCAGCGATTCAGAAAAAAAGCCAATGCGTTCGAATATTTGAAGTAGCTCCAGAGGTTGGCCCGAAATCCAGTGGTTTCATAGGGCAGTGCCACATCCAATCTGCGATATAGCGAACGAGGCAAAATGACGACAGGACGATGTCCCATGGCCGAAAATTCCTTGGCGAGATTGTGATGAAAAATTTCCGCGCCCGAGCACTTTGGCAAAAAAGTAGGAGTGAAAATCGCAATCCGCAGCGGCTTCATGAAATGATTTTCCGATAGATGCTCTTTAATTGCTTGGCCGCATTTCCGCAGGTGGGAACGCTCACATTGGTGCGGAATGACAGGAGAACATCACGATTTTTACCTGCCGCTTCGAGGATATCAGCCAGTCGGGTATAGTCATCGGGAGCAAAAAGTCCTTGGTGGCTGGTTCCCAGCACAGCCGTATTCCCCTCGATTGCACTGGCGATCACGGGCAGTCCACACGAAATTGCCTGTAACATCGCGAGAGCCTGCCCTTCCCAATGCGACGGAAGCAGAAAAAGGTCGAGCGCCTGCATCCAAGGAACAACGGGCCTTTGACGGCCTGCGAAGAGAATTTGATCCTTCACCCCACGCTCACGGGCGAGATTTTCCAATTCGCGGCGTGCAGGCCCATCCCCAATGAAAAGAACTTTGGGGTGACATCCCTTGCGTGCCAAAATGGATAGCGCTTCGATCGTAGCCTTGTGATTTTTTACCGGATGGAGTGAGGCAACCGTTCCGACAAGAAAATCCTGTTCTGGAAGACCGAGGTTACGCCGCACAATCGCTTTGTCGTCCGGTGGACAAAATAGGGTCTCGTCTATCGCGTTCGGAACGACCTCGATTTTTGAGGATGGAATATTAAACTGGTCTGAAATTTCGACGCGAGTTTGCTCCGAAAGGGTCAGGATTTGAGTGGCTTTTTTGAGGCACCAGCCAAAGAAAATTTTCTTTCGCAGAGGGATTTGACCGAGGGTTTTTTGTTGATGGACGACCGATGGAATCCGAGCCAACCAAGCCGCTGCAACTCCATAAATATGGGCATGGTAAGTTTGGGAGTGAACCACATCGATCCCATGCTCGATAAGCCAGCGGGAAAATTTCCAGATTCCCCATGGGCTGATTCTTTTGGTTGGGAATAGTGGGAGAAGAGTCACCGGGAGACCTTTTTGCACCGCCTCCTCGCCCAGCATGTCCAGACTTCTTAAACAAACAAACTGGGCCTCCACCTCGGGATGCATCTTGGGTTGAACTCCAAGGGCAAAGTCCTCAGCCCCACCCACCGGCATTCCAATAAATAAAAAAACAACCTTCCATGCATTGTCAGCAGGAGTTTTTTCTGGGGTCATCTGAGCAATAAATCCGCTGCCTGACTGACGTCTTTATCGCCACGACCGCTTAAGTTGGCCATAAGAATGGAGTCATTAGAAAAAGCGGTTAGAAATAAACCAAGCAACCTCGATGCAATCATATTCCTCCCAACCAGATCGAAGAAGACTTCCCCACTGCGGTGATAGGATGTGTAGCTGTCCAGAAAGTGGTTAGGATGTTGATAAACAGGCATATAAATCCCCTATTCAGTAAAATTAAGTTCCTTGGTTGAGGACCAAATGAAGAAACCTGCATCTAAAAAGAGCAAAAATGCCAAAATCAGAGTGGTTGTCTTTAACAATCCTTTTTGAAAAATAAAAAAACCTGAAGATTCGTGCATTTTGTGAATATCGCATCAAAGAGGAGCTCTTGACTCCGAAATCGGCGCCTAGACCAAGTTGTTAGTAGCAAGCTCGGATTTTAATTCCTACGAACATGAACATGTGATAAGAATTTTTCCAGAAAAAATAGACTCCGCCCCAATTGAAATTCGGTTACATCGTTTCACTACCACACTCCGGATCAACGATTCTGAGCTATAACCTCTCCGAGCATCCGGATATCGTTTTCTTGGGTGAGATCGGATACGCTCTACAGAGGTTGCACGAATCAAAAAGCCTGACATCTCCGGTGCCATGTAGCTGCGGAAAACCGGCCACCCAGTGTGATTTTTGGAGCTCCGTTGTGGAGCGCTTGCCGGCACGATTCGATGAGCAAGCGGGCTACGAGATTGTCATCGAGGAATTCCAGAAGAAGTTCGGTGATTCAAAATTACTCTTGGACTCGAATAAAATCGTGGAGCCGCTTTATTTTTTACGCGCACGGGCCGGGCTGGAAATCCGAGGCATTCACACGACGAGGGATTTCCGTGGCGCGGTGGTCTCAGAGGCGCGAAGGAAGAAAAAGAAACGGCCTAGCCGTCCGGAATGGCTCACGGCCATACAAGCGGGGTTTCAATGGATGCGCAAAAATCGTGGAATTCAGCGTTCGTTCGGTGAGCTGAATTTGGATGGCATGTGCAGGACCAGTTACGAGAAACTTTGCAACAATCCAGCAGGAGAGGTCGAAAAAATCTGGCGCTTTCTGGGCATGAGTCCCCGCTCGTTTGAGGGACTGGCCTCGGCTCAAAACGCACACCTACTTGCAGGCAACACACTCAAAACAAGCGGAGGCATTCGAACTCCAATCTACGATTCCCGCTGGAAATCCAGCTGGATTTGGCGGCCTTGTGTTGTGTTAATGCCGATTCTCCCGCTTCTCAACAAGCGCTGGGTGTATAGCCGCGATTAATCCTTCAACAAAATCTCCGCTGCTTGGCTCACATCTTTGTCGCCGCGACCGCTGAGGTTGGCGATGAGGATGGCTTCCTTCGCCATGGCAGGGGCGACTTTGATGATATGGGCGATGGCATGGGCCGTTTCGAGTGCAGGGATGATGCCTTCGATTTCGCCCAAACCGCAGAAAGCAGAGAGGGCTTCGTCGTCGGTAGCGTAGTCGTAATCGATACGACCGGAGTCGCGGTAGTAGCTGTGCTCAGGCCCGATAGCGGCGTAATCGAGACCGGCGGAGACAGAGTGGGTGAGCTCGATCTGGCCGTCCGCATCCGCGAGGAGCCAAGTTTTTGTGCCTTGGAGGACTCCAAGTTTACCCCCCTGGAAGCGCGCGGCGTGACGTCCGCGCACGATGCCGTCGCCTCCAGCTTCGACGCCAGTGAGCTTCACGGATTCATCTTTGAGAAACGGATAAAAAAAGCCGATCGCATTGCTGCCGCCTCCCACGCAGGCGACAAGAAGGTCTGGCAGGCGTTCCTCGCGCTGGAGAATTTGCCGGCGGGTTTCGTCGCCGATGACGCGATGAAAATCACGGACGATCATGGGATACGGATGCGAACCCAGCGCGCTGCCTAGGATGTAATGGGTGTTGCGAACGTTAGTAACCCAGTCGCGCATCGCTTCGTTGATCGCCTCCTTGAGCGTGGCCTGGCCCGCAGTGACGCCAACGACTTTTGCTCCAAGAAAACGCATGCGAGCGACGTTGAGGGCCTGACGCTCCATGTCCACCGCGCCCATGTAAATCGTGCACTCAAATCCAAATCGCGCGGCGGCTGTGGCTGTGGCAACGCCATGCTGACCGGCACCGGTTTCCGCAATGATGCGGGTCTTGCCCATGCGGCGAGCGAGCAAGATCTGGCCGATGGCGTTGTTGATCTTGTGGGCGCCGGTGTGCAGGAGATCCTCGCGCTTGAGATAAATTTTCGCCCCGCCGAGCTTCTGCGTGAGGCGCTCAGCGAAGTAGAGCGGCGTGGGACGACCACAAAAATCACCCAGCAATGCGGCGAGTTCTTTTCGAAATTCCGGATCCTTCCTAGCAGCATGGTATTCGTTTTCCAATTCGCGCAGGGCGGTCATCAGCGTCTCGGGGACAAACATCCCGCCGTATTGGCCGAAGTGGCCTCCGGCATCGGGCAGGGCGGCATCTGTGGCAGTGCTCATGCTTGAAGTGTGGATGTTTTTGGCCTGCGGTGCAACACGCGCCCTTCAGATGCGCCCAGTAGCTTGTAAGGCGGAAGAGGTCGTTTGAATTTCGTTTTTGAAGAGTCTGGCCCAATCTTTGATGCAGCCCGGCACTCGGCAGGTCCAATTCTGGTCGCCGATGGCACCCGGAACATTGAAGCGCTCGCGCAGTGCAAAAACATCTGTGATCTGATGAACAGCGAGCCAGGAATTGCAGGCGAAGAGACCTTTTATGAGTGCATCGTGAATTTCCGGCGTAAAAGCGCAGGGCACTTCGATATCCGCACGGCCGCAGAAATCGAGCAACTCGCGCATCTCGACGACAACCTTCGATATCGTTTCTGGATTCTTCGCCATCTCATTCCAATCCTCCCAAAATTGCCTGACCGGCGGGTGATCATGCGTGGCAAATGTGGCGAGGCTCAAGCGGGCATAATCTGCGCCGGAAATCATCGCGCCATTTGCCCCGCGCTCCCACTGCGGGATTTTAAAACCAGGGATATTGAGCTCTTCCAATGTCGGCCTCACATAAGGCGAAAGTTCGCCCAGATCCTCGGCAATGAGGCGATGCGGTCCAGTCTCCTCGAGAATCATGCGGAAGAGCATCTCCCCCTGCCTGCGGTTGTATTCGCGGTTCTCCGGCGTGCTGTCATCGAAGGGCACAAAGCCTGGCAGCAGGCCTCCAGTGATTTCCTTCGCCTGCTCGGGAGTGAGGTCGAGGAATCGCGCATTGTCTTGGGGACGCCAAGGGAAGCTGTAAATGCGGAAAAATCCCAGCGCATGGTCCACACGCAGCAGGTGAAAAACGGCACGCGTCACTTCAAGTCGTCGACGCCACCATGCAAAATTATCTCTCGCCATCGCCTGCCAGTTGTAGAGCGGGAAACCCCAATTCTGTCCCCACTTCTCCGTGAAGGGGTCGCTCTTGAAAACCCTCTCCGGCGGGGCACCGCTCGAACGCTGGATGTCGAAAATCTCGGGCTCCGCCCACACATCCGCGCTGTAGAGACTCACGCCGACCGGAATGTCGCCCATAAGCGCCGTGCCAAGCTTGTCGAATTCCGCTCGCACGGCACGCCATTGCGAATGAGCGATCCATTGGACATAGCTGAAAAAATCAACCTGCTCGTAAAAATGAGCCGCCTGCTTCTCATCCAATGCGGCCAACCACTCGCGCGCGGCCTCTGGGCTACGGTGCTCTTCAGGCCAGTTGCTGGTCACTTCATCGTTGTTATTCCAAGCGATCAAGGCGCGAAAGAGCGCATAGGTTTCGAGCCACTCACTTTCAGCGTCCTGGAAGGCCTCAAACTCCTGAACCCGCGCCCGGCTTCCCTTTGCACTCCGGAAATTTTTGTGCCCCAGCGCGAGCAGTTCTCGCTTGAGCGCCTTGACGGCACCGTAGCGCACAGGACCCTCGCGCAGCGCGGCGACATCGTGTTTTTCTGTAACACGCGCAAAATCCTTCTCCGTGATATCCGGCAGCCATTGAGGGCTCACGGACAGCGTGACAGGCTCGTAGGCGATCGAACTGATGATATTGTAGGGACTGTGGTCGGACCCCGTTTCGTTGACGGGCAGAATCTGAATCAGCCGGAAAGCTTTTTCAGAAGCCCATGCCGCGAGCTCGACGAGCGTTTCCGTGTCGCCGATGCCAATGTCATTCGACCCCCGGATGGCACTCAGAGGCGTGAGGATACCTCCGATTTTTTGTTCCGGCGAAAGGGTGGAAGCGGTGGATGTCATAGAGTATCTGGTTTGGAGTTGTCCGTGTCCTGCGTGCAGCGCTCCTCCAAGGCCTCGCGTGTGAGGACATGCCGCGCACCGCATCGCGGACAGGTGACCTTGAGCGAGGCGTCGCCGCCAAAAAGCCCGTCCGCCTCTCGCCGAAAAACGGGCGCAATAAAATCCATCAGCCGCTCCTGATTGCAGCCGCATGAGAATGTAAACTGCCGTTTCTCTAAGAGCGATAACTCGACACTCTGATCCAATGTGCGGACACCCTCCGTCGTGAGGCCCTGCAGCCACTCCAGATCGCAATCCGGTTGCGCGGCGACCATCACGATATCTTCCTCATCATGCCGGAAAAACCGCACGGGACGCTGCTCGCTCCGTTCGTAGAAAATCTCCACCGCGTCAAAAACAGAGCCAGCCTCGAAATCCACTGCACTCCGCCGTGGGGGCTTCAAATCCTCCACGACATCCGAGTAAAACATCCCCTTCTCGATGGGTGCGGCGTCCTCCGTAACCACTCGCGCCACGACCGTTCCATTATTGTTGTCGCCGGCCGCAAAAATATTCGCTCGCGGGGTTGGAAATTTGATCGTCCACGCACAAGCCTCTCTCCAAGGACGGCTCGCGCAGTGAAGCGTCACAGCAGCGAGTGCGTCGCGCCCGAAGTCTTCGACCTCCGCAGGTATTTCGATGCCATAATCCAGCCGATGCAAATACCAAGAGGCATACAGCTCCGAGAAATCCGCCCGCGCCACGAGAGCGTTCTTTCCCCTGGCAAAATAAGTGCGGACCTCAATGTCGGATTCGTTCATTCGGCTCGAAAACCAACCATTCTGGTATTGCCAGCGATCTCCCGCAGGCCTTAGCCAACGGCCTTGAGAAGAATCGTGGCATTGTGGCCGCCGAATCCAAAGGAATTGCTCATCACGCAAGTGAGCTTTGCCTCGCGCGCCACATTCGGCACACAGTCGAGGTCGCACTCGGGATCGGGATTTTCGAGATTGATGGTTGGCGGAATGAGACCGTTTTTTATGGCCAGCGCGCTAGCAGCCAATTCCACCCCGCCGGCTGCTCCAAGCAAGTGGCCGGTGGTAGATTTTGTCGCACTCACAGGGACTTTGCGCGCATGGTCGCCAAGGGCAAGCTTGATGGCGCGAGTCTCGCAGATGTCACCGAGGCCAGTGGATGTCGCGTGAGCGTTGATGTAATCGACTTGGTCGGGCGTCACCTTCGCATGGCGCATGGCGATAGTCATCGCACGCGCGGCGCCCTCGCCCTCAGGCATGGGGGCGGTCATGTGATACGCATCCGCCGTGCAACCATAACCAGCGAGTTCGCAGTAAATTTTCGCGCCGCGTTTTTTCGCGTGCTCATATTCCTCAAGCACCACGATCCCCGCGCCTTCGCTCATGACAAAGCCGTCGCGGTCCTTGTCAAAGGGACGACAGGCCTTCTGAGGGTCCTCATTCCGGCAGCTCAGCGCCTTCATGGAGGCGAAACCAGCAATGCCAAGTGGCGTGATTGTCGCCTCAGCGCCGCCCGCAATGAACGCATCCGCATCACCGAATTTGATAATACGCCAAGCCTCGCCGAGCGAGTTGTTCGCCGTCGCACAGGCGGTGACGATGCACATGTTAGGCCCGCGCAGGTCATATTCCATCGACACCATGCCACTGGCCATGTTCGAAATCATCATCGCAATCGTAAATGGCGACACACGCGAAGGACCGCGATCCGCAAGGCGGTGCGCCTCCTCCTCCATGCTGTAGAGCCCTCCAATGCCGCTGCCGATCATCACGCCAAAGCGAGTGCAATCCACAGTTTCAAGGTCGATACCGGAGTCTTCGAGGGCCATCTTGGTCCCAGCCATCGCGAATTGAGTGAACCGGTCCGTGCGCTTCACCGTCTTGGGGTTTTTAAAATACTTCACCGCCTCGAAATTCTTCACTTCGCCAGCGATCTTGCAGTCATACGCCGTCGAATCGAAGGCTTCGAAACGCCCTATGCCACTGCGTCCTTTGATAAGGGATTCCCAGAATGTTTCCAGATCGTTTCCAACCGGGCTGACAACGCCCATGCCGGTCACGACGACTCGTCGTTCGCTCATGTTTTAAAAAATGTTAGAGGACGCCTCGATTGCGTCTTGTTCACTTGTGCGGATGCGCCCGCGCGTTGGCAATGAATTTTTCCCCGATCGGCACAAATTTTCGGCATGGGGCGGTCAGGAAATACGGAATTTGATTTCCCTGATCGCCTTTTTTCCGAAGCGCTCCTGGAGCTTGGCGAGGATTTCCCTCTTCCAGTTTCTCTCAAGTTCATAGCGTAGACTGGGCTGGAGAACATGGATTCCGAGCACACCGCCGCTCAAGCCCGCCGGAGAAGCGTGTTGAGCGATGAAATCACCCACCACATCCTTCCAAGCCGCGCGGACCTCACTCTCGTTCAAGCGCTCGCCCAGACCCAGCTTCGGCATGAGCTTTTGCAGCACATCGCCGACCACCGCACAGCGGTCTTTCCGCTCGAAGGGTTCCTGCAGCCCGCGCCACTCGGCGATGACTTTGGCTCTGAGAGATTCTGCAGACATAAAAAAGGCTCCCGGTTTGCAGCCGGGAGCCTGTTTTTAAAGTTCAGGCTTTAGCCGTCGTTCCCGATGGCTTCCACTGGGCAGCCATCCATCGCTTCTTGGGAGAGAGCCTCCTCCTCGGGAGTCTCCGGCTGTTTGAAGACATAGCTGTGACCGCCATCGTCATTGCGCTTGAAATTTGCCGGAGCGGTCTCGCGGCACAAATCGCAGTCGATGCACTGGTCATCCACGAAAAATTTTCCCTCAACGTTGTCGCTGTATTTGTTTGCTACGTCTGCCATATTAATTTGATGAATTGAGTTCGCAAATTGGTTGCGCGCCCACCGGATTGCAACCGTTTTTTGAGCCTGATCAAAAATTTTTCCAAATCCTGAAAATGCAGACACCACCTGAAATCCTGCCCACTGAGGGTCGCCATGTCGTCCACCTCTTCTTCCGCGTCGAGTATTCCGCTTGGGAACTCCTCAACAAATCCGCTCGCATCGCAGCCAAGACCGCCCTTGCCGAACTGGTTCGTGAAATCCGCGCGACCCCCGGCACCCAGCTACTCCTCTTCAGCATGGTCACGCCAAAGGCCGATCTCGGCTTCATGCTGCTCACACCCGATCTGCAAAATGCCGACGCCTTCGCCAAGCGCCTTGCGACTGCCCTCGGGCCGGATATCCTCACGCCGACCTTCAGCTGGCTTTCAATGACTGAGCGCAGCGAATACACGACCAGCGACCAAGAATACGCCGCCACGCTCGAGGCCGAGGAAAAACTCGCTCCCGGCACACCGGCCTTCGACGAGAAGATGCAGGCCTTCAGCGCCCGCATGGCGAAGTATCTCAAGGATCGCCTCGAGCCGAACCTCCCCGACTGGCCTGTCGTCTGCCTTTACCCGATGTCCAAACGCCGCGCCCCAGGCCAGAACTGGTATGCACTCGATTTCGATGCCCGCAAAAAACTCATGGCAGGCCACGCCCGCGTCGGCCGCACCTACTCGGGCCGGATTCTCCAACTCATCACCGGCTCGACAGGCCTCGACGACGAGGAGTGGTTCGTGACCCTCTTTGCGAAGACGACATCGGACATCAAAGCGATCGTCTATGAAATGCGCTTCGACGAAGTGAGCGCACAATACGCCGAGTTCGGGGAGTTCTTCATCGGTCTCCAGCTGCCACTCGACGCGCTCTACGAAAGGCTCTGCCTCTGATCGCGGCCGACGCCTGTGCGCTTCGTTGTTAAATTTTCGCTGGCCGTCCTCATCGCACTCGGCGGGTATTTGTTTTGGCCGCGAAGCAGCTCGCTTTCCGGGTTTGACGCCGCCGCGATGGCGGAGTTGCAGGTAGGCATTTGGCGACACGCGGCAGCAGACAAGCACTCGCAGGCTTTCTGGGATTTTTATCGTATCCTGAACGGTCAATACGGGATTCCGCCGATCCCCGCATTATCGGCGGCATGGAGCACGCTGGAAGCTCAACGCGCGTTTGCCGAAGCGGCGGATCAAGCCGACGAGGAGCAGGCCCTGCCGTTTTTAGAAAAAACATTTTCGATCATCGCCGAAAAAACCGGCTCAAATCTCGATCCATCGATCATCGCCAGACTCGAACTCTTCACATGGTCGCTCGCACGCGACCGCTCGAAGGAACGCCAACTAGCCGCAGCTATCTCCGAAAAACTCGCTCTGCTCCACGGCGGCGCTGCACAGGATTATCAAGCCGCCGCCTCGGACTTTGCACATGCCAAGCGTCTCGCCGCCGCGAAAAACTGGAGCACGGCGAGCGATGCCGAAACCGCCGCATGGCAAAAACTACGCCGTCAACTGGACTCCCGCAGCCAACAACCAGCAGATCACCGCGCGGCAGATCCCTCCGCCGGATCAAGCCGCAATAGCCAGTTGTAAACGATAAGACTGTCAGGCGGAATGTTCAGGTAGTCCGAGCCTGGGAGGACATTCCGCGAGAGAAATCCAAAGAGCTTTTTTTCCCAGCGCCTCATTTGCTTGTTTGAACAAGTGACGATCAACTCCTGCGCGAGAATGTGGAAAACAGGAGTCCTCCACCCCCCCTCGCCAGCCTGCTCGGCACACTTTTGCAAAATCAAGGGCACATCCGGTTCGTTCATGTAACCATGCCGCGCACTCGCTTCCCAAAGACCAGAGGAGTGCTTTTTGATCGTTATGTTTTCAGCCTCGGCAAAAGGATTTCCCCACCCGGCATCGAGCAAGAGAATCACCACATTTTCCGGCAGAACCTGCGTGCGTCTGTATTGCTCGAGAATCCGCGCCACCGCGAATTCCGGATCGATCTGGCGCATCACGTAAACCTGCGTTCCCGGCACACGGCGAAAATTCTCCGCCTCCATCCGCGCTGCCAGCTCCTGCACTCCCAGCGGGCTTGCCAGCAAGTGCCCATGCACCAAATCCCGACCCTTCCGCCAAGTGAGCATCACAGCGGCCACCGCTCCAGCCAGCGCCAAAGGCACGATGCCACCATCAGCGATTTTTGTGAGACACGCGCCAAACAGCGGCAAATCCAAACTCAGCAGGCCAATCAAAACGACCACGGCCCAACCACGCGACACACCGGGCTCCGCCCACTTCACCACAAAGAAGGCGACCGATGTCACAGCCATGGCTCCCGTCACCGCGACTCCATAAGCCCCCGCGAGCGCGTCCGCCGTGCGAAAACCCAACACCAGCATGATGCAGGCAATGCCAAAAAGACTGTTCAAAACAGGGATGTAAATCTGACCTCGCATCTCAGCGCTTGTGTGGCGCACATAGAATCTCGGCAGATACCCTAAATCCATCGCCTGACTGGCCAGCGAGAACACCCCGCTGATCAAAGCCTGCGAGGCGATGATCGTCGCCGCCGTGGCCAACACCACGAGCGCCCCGCGCAAGTGACCCCCCGGAATCATGAGAAAAAACAGATTCGTATCCACCGCATCCGCCGGGGTTTTCATCACAAGTGCTGCCTGCCCGAGGTAGTTCAAAATCAGCGAGGGAAAAACAACCAGCCTCCAACCCGCCACGATCGGCTTACGGCCAAAGTGCCCGAGGTCTGCGTAAAGCGCCTCCGCCCCAGTCACCGCCAGCACGACCGCACCCACCAGCGTCCATGCGCCCCAACCACCTGTGGCCAGAAGCCGCACACCATGTAGCGGATTCAAAGCCTGCAACACCTGCGGGCAAGCGCTGATCTGCACCACGCCCATAGCGGCCAATACAAGGAACCATACCAACATGACAGGCCCGAAAATCCCTCCAAGCCTGCTCGTGCCAAAACGCTGGGCATAGAAAAAGCCCCCCAGAATGACTACAGCCAGCGGCAGTGAATACGCGCCCCACCCGGGATTCACACTCGCCAAGCCCTCCACCGCACTCAACACCGAGACCGCTGGAGTGATCGCCCCGTCGCCGAAGAGCAGCGCTGCTCCAAAAACAAGCAGGCACGCCATCGCGCCCCGACTCGCCGTCCTCTTCGGACGCCCTTCAAAAATCCGCGCCATCAACGCAAAAATCCCGCCCTCGCCGTGGTAGTCAGCCTTCATGACCAACATCACGTATTTCACCCACACCACGAAAAAGAGCGTCCAAATGATCAGCGACGCCACACCCAGCGCAGCCTGGGCCCCGGCGATGCTCACCGCCAACTGATACGCATACAGCGGGCTCGTGCCGATATCCCCAAACACAACGCCCAGCGCCAAAACCGCCATTCCTGCAGCACCCAATTTGTTCTTCGTCTCAGCCACAGGAATTCAGCTAACTATGACAAATCCTCCGCCGTCACACTCTGTTGCGGACGCGAGGCCAGCAACTGCGCATGCTCGACGACCCGCTCCGGCGCTTCGTCGAAGCGGTATCCGTGACAGTTCGGACACGAGGTGACCCTCACCGTGACGATGGATTCACACCCCTCGCAAACCTTGAAATTTTCCGGTGCGGCGATGATTTTTTCCGCCCTCGCCGCGCGGTCCGCAAGATGATCAGTGCTCGACATTCCCGTATGCGTATCACCGATTTCCCAGTCCGCAAAATCCAAATCCACACGATCACCGCTTGAAAAAACCCACCACGCCTCTACCTTATCCACCGATGGCGGACGGTCGCTCTCGGCCAGCCGCAAGGCGAGTCGGGAGAGGAAAGTCCGGACACCACAAGGCAGCATGCCGCGTAGAATGCGCGGGGGGCCGGGGCCAAAGTCCCGGTCGACGGAAAGTGTCACAGAGAACATACCGCCCACCCCGGCGCAAGCCGGGCGGCAAGGGTGAAAAGGCGGAGTAAAAGCCCACCGCCCCGAGCGTAAGCAAGGGGGCACGAAAAACCCCATGCGGTGCAAGACAGAACAGGAGGGATCGGGTCGCCTGCCCAACACGCCGCGCAAGCGGCGACACCCTCCGGGTATTGGTCGCAGTCCGCAAGGACCCCGCCCCGCCGCAAGGCGTGGAGTGAGACAAATGACCGTCCAGGCAGTCGGCGCAAGCCGCCCGCTGGACAGAATCCGGCTTACAGCCATCAACCCCTCGGGGGCGCTCCGCAAACACGGCGCGCCCCCGGCCTTTTTTACTGCTGCTGCTGTTGCTGCTCCAAACGCGCGGCCGCTGTTTCCACCAACACCGC
>Ga0114963_10002172_pt1 | contig 13372 bp, 24 predicted proteins | sample C_131016_EF_Meta_FD_87019 | JGI IMG/M metagenome (GOLD analysis project Ga0114963, IMG submission 87019) | Freshwater microbial communities from Lake Croche, Canada to study carbon cycling - C_131016_EF_MetaG | ecosystem: Environmental > Aquatic > Freshwater > Lake | place: Lake Croche, Canada...
GATATGACGTACTAGGAGACACTTTGAGTACCACTGCTCGATTAGAAGGACAAACAAAAAACTATGGTGTATTACTGATCATAGGTCCTAACACAGCAGAATTAGTTAGAGATGAGTATGCTGTGACAGAATTGGACTGTATTGCTGTTAAAGGCAAGCTGCAGGGTTTGAAAATATACACTGTAGGTTGTGAAACAGAAGATCATCGACAATTTTTAGAATTTTACTACTCAGGTGAGTGGACAAAAGCACTGAATTTACTAGAAAAATTAAAAAATAGTGACTCCGAACTAAAAAAATATTATGACATGATGACAGAGCGTCTATCAGCAGGTGCTCCCGAGGATTGGTCAGGCACTTACAGAGCTACTTCAAAATAATTTTTTTCACAAAAAAATTTCATAAAAAAGAAGATTATAATTGACAGATTTTAAAAAATATTGTTAAATAGCCTATATAAAAACAATGTCAGGAGACACACAGAAAATGAAACCACTTGTTCACAAGCACTTGATAGTGCGAGCAGAAGTAACTAACCCTCCCAAAGATGAGACACTAGCAAAAGAATTTTTAAAAGAACTAATTGAAGGTATTAACATGAAGATCCTATTTGGCCCAGAAGCTCGATATGTGGATATTCCAGGCAATCGTGGATTGACTTGTTTTGCTATTATTGAAACGTCTCACATTGTGATGCACACTTGGGATGAGTGTAATCCTGCCATGATACAATTAGATGTATACACCTGTGGAGCATTGGACACTGACGTGGTGTTTGATTTCCTACATCGTTTTGGTGTGATCAAAATGGACTACAAGTTCCTAGATCGTGAGAACGATCTTAAGGAAATAGCGTTAACTGGCGCTGTTGTGCCCATGCGTAAAAGACGTGCTCGCAAGGTTTTACAAGTAGTTTCTTAGAACATAAATATTGCTAGATCATGGACTTTCTTAAACTAGCGATAGATGTAGGTTTCCCAATAGCAGCAGCCATAGCAGGTGGATTCTTTGTATTCCTCACTCTAAAATTTATATTGGCTTCAGTGACCTCTGATGTGAAAAAACTTAGTTCTATTATTGAAGCTCTGGACAACAGAGTTAAAACCATGAATGCTGATGTGATTCGTATCGACACTTTAGTAAGTTCTACACTGGGTATCAAACCTGATGTGGAAAGAATCGGTCGTGCCAACGGCAAAGAAGATGCGAGGAAAGATTAAATGACCAAAGATTTAGCAACCATTATTAATCAATATGGATTCCCGATTATCGCTGCATTTGGTATGGGTGGGTTAATTCATTATGTATGGAAATGGGTGACCACAGAAATTAAACCTGTGATGAGTGAAACTAGCAAAACTTTAATTGCACTGGTGGACAGAATAAGAATGTTAGACAACGATCTTATAAGACTTAGTACTAAATTACATCTAATTCTAGAGTATCAAGAAGAACAAAAAAAGAAAAAAGATCAAACCCAGATATAAACTTTTAAAAAATAGAGTAATATAATTATGTATATGACTAACTCTCAACTATTTTTTGCTATTGGCACTTGGTTATTTTTAATCGGCATTGTGTACAATTTTACAGGATGGCGCAAAGTTAAAGATTGTTATTTCATGTGGTTCACAAGAAAATATTGGACGAACTACAATATAGTAGAATTTGCCAGCTGGTTTTGTAAAGCAATAATAATCATTCCTGGATTAATTTTTGGCATACAGCTTTGGTGGTTGTATTTTTTTACACTGTTGACCAGTCTAACATTAATATGGGCCAGTAATAGAAAATTATTACCTACTCTAGTAGCTTTTAATACTATGTGGGCATGGCTCAGCCTTATGGTGATAGCACAGCACGTAATCAAATGATAATAATTAAGAAAATAGATTTAATGGTCTTTCCAGCGATGAAATACTGATTAAATTACACATAAAATTTGCTAAAGATATAAAAATTTAAACACAATTGACTTTTTACCATAACGTGTTATAATAATGCATGATTCACGGTATGATAGATCTAGAAACTCTCAGCACTCGTCCTGATGCTGTGGTTTTAACATTGGGTGCTGTTAAATTTGATCCTTACACAGACAGTGACCCACATGATCCTCTGTATTTTCGAGTGGATGTGGACGCACAGACTGCTCTAGGACGACATGTCATGGATGACACACTGAATTGGTGGGCCACACAACCCAAAGAAATTGCAGAAGATGCATTGGGAGAAGGTGATCGATTATCGTTAGATGAATTTACACAAAAACTAAACAAGTGGTGCGTGGGTATGGACGTGTTCTGGTGTCAAGGTCCACTGTTTGATTATGCCATACTACAGAACCTATATGCACAATTAAACAAACCCTGTCCATGGAACTACTGGCAGATTAGAGATTCAAGAACTCTGTTCTCTCTGTACAAAGAAAATGAAACCAGCAAACCCGATGCCCACAATGCACTGGCTGACTGTGATTACCAGGCAAAAAAAGTTCAAAGATATTACCGCACACTAAATTTAAAATCTTTTTAATTAAACCATTGATTCTAACATCGGCTCATGCTAATATAGTGTCATGAAGACGAAGTGGCATGGTATAGAAAAATTCTATAATTTTGACAATCTACAGATCACTCATAAAAAGAAAAGCGGATTTGTTAAACTGCCCTGTGTGTATAAAATACGCATCGATGATAAGTTAGTGCATGTGGGTCGATCTGACACCTGCAAGAAACATGGTGGAGCTGAGAAAGTAAGAAAAGCCCTGGTACAACTGCTGCATCTATACGAGCATAACAAATCAGTGAAAACAACCAGCTATTGGGAACATATCAGACAGGAATATCATCCCAGTCCCGTCAATATTGAAATTGGCATAATTGAAACAGATGACATTGAAAACGTTTATAGCAAAGAAGCTGAGAGAACCCATTAACAGCTACGAAGAAAGCTCATGGCACGCCAACGGCTCTCCTAAATGGGAGAATGACATTTACTCTGTATGGGATGATCGTTTCCCTGTCACACCAGGACATCTGCTATGGATACCCAAACAAAATAATATTGAGCATATTAAAATTACTTATGGTGCTGCTTTTGATCATGGACAACAGCAGATAAAAGAAAGCAAATGGGCAGGATTCAACATAGGACAAAATATAGGACTTGCAGCAGGACAGACTGTGCTGTGGCCTCACATACATCTCATACCCAGACACAAGGGCGATTGCGAGCCCGGACGCAATGGCATAAGATTAAGTTTCCCCAACGGAGATCACAAGGAATATTATTAATGAGCAAACATAAATTAAAAAATAATCTATCTTCGGAAGAGTGGAACACTCTTTTCGTATTAAAAGAAGAGTTGGCATTCTTAAAAAGAAAATACAATAAACTATACACAAAAAAATGGCTAGAAAAAAGAATAAAAGAACTAGAAAACAAGTAAAATCTGGACCAATCTTCGTAAGCCCAGACGGTGGTGAAACTGTGTACGAGCAGAAGCGAAGTGGTGGTTGGGGCAAGTGTGTTTATAAGAGCGAGCAATCCAAATTAATGGATCAAGCACAGTCTGAGATGGAGATGATGGGCACCGAAGCCATACGCATGAGACGTAAATATCCAGCACTGCAAAAAGCATGGGATCAGTATAAATTACTATGGAATGTGATAGTGCATGAAGAATATGACTATTGAGAAAAGAAAGTTACTGGAAGAACCTGTGGTTATAGAGTTCGAGGACGAAGAAGATGAAGAAGATTTATCTTGGATGATACAGAACAACGACCAAGAAGAAACAAAAACTAAAAAACTAAAAGGTAAGAAATGAGTGTAATAAAGTATTTTGTGCTACCGGACAATCCAGATGCACTGGGAGGCAACGTGGCAGAACCATGGGGATTTGCCGATGCACTGATCAATCCAGGCAAGGATGCAGAGTTGAAAGACTTCTGTGAAAAGAATCAAGTGGAATATGGTCATCAGTGTGTTAAATTAAACACGTTTGTGTGGAATGCACACACGTATTATTGCTCAGCTAAAACAGCACAAGCAGTAGAGAAGAAATTTAAAATTGTTAAGGTTATCACAGACAGAGAACAAAACAAAGAAAACAAAGAAAAAGAAAAAGAAATACAACAGGAAATGCGATCTGATGAGTGGTTGGCTGACAAAATAATAGAGGATTGTACTGAGCTGTTGAGCAATGGATTAAAAAGATACAAATTTGTGCAGGATGTAAGAGATCGAAATCCAGACATAGCACACACTCGAATGACTCGACAGATACAGAAGATGTTCGAAGAAGAGTGGTTAATGGCCAACGACCGAGGCATTATCGTGCCCGGCAAGAACTTCCCTAAGGACAAATTAGTGATCAAGAAGATAGTGGAAGTGAAGGACCTATATGGTCGAGTGAGGACACGTGCTGAAGATACCACCACTTAGAGAGGACCTCATGGTCCAGCAGCAGATAGAAGGAGCATGGCAGCACATGGTGGCTGTAATCTGTCTCAATCAGACCTATAGGAAACAGGTGAAAGAGATACTGCCGCAGCTATTTCACATATGGCCCACTCCGGAAAAGATGGCCCAAGCACCATTAAATAGACTGCAGAGATTGATCAAGCCCTTGGGTATGTGGCGTGTAAGATCTCGAAGGATAAAACAGATGAGCAACGAATTCTTAAATTGGGACGGCAAAGACGCCGCAGAGTTGTATGGCATAGGCAGATATGGCAGCGACAGCTATAAGATATTTTTTAAAAAGGAATATAACATCAGAGTCACAGACAAAGAACTTAAGAAATATCTCAAACAGAAAAAGAAAGCGGCATGACCAAGTTCGTATCAATCATCGGTAATGGCGAGAGTCGTTTTGGTTTTGATCTTGTGCCCTTAAAGAAATTCAGCACAGTGATTGGTTGTAATGCACAGTTTCGTGATTATAATTTTGATTATTTTATTTGTGCCGATCGTCACATGTGTCAAGAAGCTGCTAACACAGTGGGTAAAAATACTAACATATATACAAGACAGAAATGGCAATCAGAATTTGCCATGTGGCCAAATGTTAAACCACTGCCTGATTTACCCTATGAGGGAGAGCTGAGGCAAGATGAACCATTCCATTGGGGCACAGGTCCTTATGCTGGTGTGTTGGCTTTAACTTTTAAACCCAAAGCGATATTCATGATAGGATTTGATCTACATCCTACGGAAAAAGATGCAGTGAACAATATTTACAAAGATACCAAAGGTTATGAGTATATCAAACGTCCTGTGGATCCCTCTTACTGGGTGTATCAGTTTGAGAAACTAATGGCACTGGATAATTGTCGTTGGATCGTGGTCAACCGAGAGGGATGGACACTGCCCACGGAATGGAGCCAGCACAAGAATGTTTTTCCGGAGACCTACGAGGGCATGGCCAAATACATCAACGAGAAGACCGCGGTTAAATAACACTATAATATATGTCAACAGAGCTCATACAACAACAGATAGACCAGGAATATGCATATGGATTCACCACTGACATAGAGTCCGTTACTGCGCCCAAAGGTCTGAACAAGGACGTGATCAGATTTATCTCCAAACAAAAGAAAGAACCCAAGTGGTTGTTGGAATGGCGTCTCAAGGCATACGATCGCCTGCAAGTGATGACTGAACCCAACTGGCAAAAACCACAATACCCCAAGATAGACTATCAGGACCTGTACTACTATTCGGCGCCCAAGAGCTTCAAGGAGGGACCAAAATCACTAGAGGATATCGACCCGGAGATAAGGAAGACCTATGAAAAATTGGGCATACCGCTGACGGAACAGATGAGGCTAGCCGGCGTGGCGGTTGATGCTGTGTTCGACTCAGTGTCCGTGGCAACCACCTACAAGGGCAAGTTGGAAGAGATGGGAATCATATTTTGCTCCATATCCGAGGCAGTGCAAACCCACCCAGAATTGGTGCAGAAATACCTGGGATCAGTGATACCATTGACCGACCACTACTTCGCCACGTTGAATTCTGCCGTGTTCACTGATGGATCTTTTGTCTACATTCCACCGGGAGTGAGATGCCCCATGGAACTTTCAACTTATTTTAGGATCAACGCATCCAACACAGGACAGTTTGAGAGAACTCTGATCATAGCAGATCGAGGCAGCTATGTCAGTTACTTGGAAGGTTGCACAGCACCCATGAGAGATGAGAATCAACTGCACGCGGCCAATGTGGAATTGATTGCACTAGATGATGCCGAGATAAAATATTCCACAGTGCAAAATTGGTATCCTGGAGATAAAGAGGGCAAGGGTGGCATCTACAACTTCGTAACCAAGCGAGGATTGTGCAAAGGTAACAACAGCAAGATATCCTGGACGCAGGTCGAGACTGGTTCAGCTATCACTTGGAAATATCCCAGCTGCATACTGCAGGGAGATAACTCATCGGGTGAATTTTATTCCATCGCAATAACGAACAATTATCAAAAAGCAGACACTGGCACAAAGATGATACATATCGGCCGAAACACAAAAAGCAGGATCATCTCAAAAGGAATATCCGCTGGCCATGCTGACAACACATATAGGGGGTTGGTAAGCATATCAAGAAAGGCAGCCAATTCAAAAAATTACACACAGTGCGATTCTCTCTTGATCGGCAGCAAGTGTGGCGCTCACACAGTTCCGTACATTGATAATAAAAATTCAACCTCCACCACTGAACATGAGGCAACAACATCTAAGATCAGTGAGGAGCAATTGTTCTATTGCAAACAAAGGGGTCTGGATCTGGAACAGGCAGTGGCCCTTATAGTCAACGGTTTTTGCAAGGAAGTGCTGCAGCAGCTCCCTATGGAATTTGCCGTTGAAGCTCAGAAACTGGTCGGCATCAGCCTAGAAGGCAGTGTTGGTTAATAGATATCAACATAGATATTGACAGAATCTAAATAACAGCTACAATTAGAACATGTCAAAAAAACATCAAGAAAGTATTAAATGTTTAATGGACTCCACAGAAGCATTGTTGAATGCCATGGAGAAACACGGCATGGATCCAGAAGCCCTAAGCCGTACTCCAGAGTTTGTGGTATTGGTACATTTCTTAAAAGCCATAATCGATGGCAAAATGGAAATACCCAATCATCTCTCTGATAGAATAGCCGAATTGGCCGATACTTTAGACATTGACAAAATTACCGGCAGTACGTTACACTAACATAATTAACACAGTGGACTTCAAGACATTCATTCCCACTTTAAATACTCTGCATGTCATAACAGGAGAAAACAAATGACATACTACTCAACAAAAACATACGATCACACAGAAGGTTTAAGTTGTGCATTTCGACAATGGAGAGCCAAAGATTCACATTGCCGACTGATACACGGTTACTCTCTGGCATTTAAATTTGTATTCGGTGCTACCACGCTGGATGATAGGAATTGGGTGCAGGACTTTGGTGGATTGAAAGACATAAAGGCTTGGTTGAAACAACAATTTGATCACACACTTTGCATCGCAGAAGATGATCCAGAATTACAAACACTCATGCTGTTGGATGGTCATATTGCAGATATAAGAATGTTGCCAGCAGTGGGCTGTGAGAAATTTGCTGAGCATGTGTACAACCATGTAAGTAAGATCATAGAGCAGAGCAGCGGTGGTAGAGTATGGGTAGATTCCGTTGAATGTCGTGAACATGGAGCAAACAGTGCAATCTATCAAAGAGATTGAAATAGTATTAAGGAATCCCGAAGATAAAAAGGATACGTTATCTTATTTTATCGACATCGAAGCCACGGATTTCAATCTTCGTTGGCTGGAATTACTCCAGCAGAATCTTAAAAATAATCTACATCTAGAAAAAAACTACTGCTGGTTGGGGTGGGCAGAGTCGACTCGAAATGCTGAATATCTATGCCAACAAATAAATCAAGCCATATTTCAAATCAATTGTTTTAATTCCACAAACTATTGGGGAGTGTTGGGCTTGCCTTCGTATCATATCGATGATTATTTCTCTCCTGAATTGGTGATACAAACAGGAGAAGTGGGTATAGGCAAACCTGGTTTAACATTAAATCATGAGCCAATGAATAGATTGCATCGATATTTTGAAGATTTACAAGGTGAGACTTGGAACATCAGTCGCTATTATCGATTAGCTGATTATGAAACCAAATGGGCCATACGTCAATTAAATGACCTGTGTCATGAATTAGAATCTTGGGTATTGTCCAATAGAAAAAAAATACATGCACCAGAGTGGCAAAGACCTTCTCAGATTACCACATTCCTCAATGCTCCTAGACAAGATCTGCAAGACGAAGATTATGAATTATTTTTAAAAACTAGATATGATCGGGAGTTGGGTGGAGTATATCTACACTGGGCACAAGTGGGCAAGACACAGTTTGAAGTATTTCGTGATGAGCATGGACAAGATATTGATGCTGCCACTTGCTCTGCTATTAATAGTTTAAAGTTCTATTCTGGAGAGTTTGATGTAGAATGGGGCAGAGATATCAATGAACAGAATCATGAGTGGCACAGTAAAGAACAACAGCAGTTTCGTGGATGGTTGATTAGAAATGGCATGGATTATAATGATCCTAAGTTAAGTCTAGGTTATATCAAAATAGGACAGGTTAATCTAGAGAAGAGTTTTGGCACTGTGGATTTTGCAGAAATATTAAAAAAATTATCTTCGCATTTAGATATCTATCAGATACGTGCAGATGGTGTCACAGGCACTTTCGATTATGTGTGGAGTGATGATAATTATAAACAGATGCAGATAGATTTTCTAAAACCTGGGTATGATTGGAGTGCTAGTCATGCCTAATCACATAATATGCGTTAAATGGGGACCTAAGTACATAAGTCAATATGTCAATGTGCTTAAAAACATGTGTCAAAGACATGCTACTGTGCCATTTGAATTCCACTGCCTTACCGATGACCCTGCAGGATTAGATCCTGCTATTAACGTAATAAATTTTCCCAATCATCCTGGCATTCGTACTTGGTGGAGTAAATTATGGATGTTCTCTCCTGAGTTGCCTATAAAAGGCAACATATTATATTTTGATCTTGATGTAGTCATATTCAAAAATATAGATCATCTATTCTCGCACAATGCTGGAGAGTTTATGATCATACGAGACTTCAATCGATGCAGAGTGAAAGATTGGAAACTCAGCAACTCCAGTGTCATGCGTTGGGAGTCTGGTCGATTGGATTATCTTTGGAAGGATTTTGCTACAGATCCTGGCAAAATTATGAACAGCAATCACGGAGATCAGGACTGGATAACCAAAAGAGCAACCAACGATATACGTCATTGGCCTGATACATGGATACGTTCATACAAATGGGAGATGCAGAGTCGTAGAGAAACCAAGATCACAAATGGTAATAAAAAAGTGTTTGAACAACCACCCACTATCGCTGATAAAAATTGTGTGGCAGTGTTCCACGGAGAACCCAAACCATTCAATTGTGGAGATCCTTTCGTTATTGACAACTGGCGATAATGTGTTACAATTAACACATGGTAATTAGACGTGTGGGGTTTTGCTGCAAATGGCTCAATGACCGGTCTGAATTTGGCGGTATGAAAGTCAATGCCAAGGACAGAGAACTCAATGGCAGGAGCACCACCATGAGATGGCTGAGAGAGCATCCTGGAGACGCGGAGCAGCGCCAGCATGACATCATGAATCACAACACAGCCGCGGCCGTGCGGATGATCGAGCGAGTGGGACAATTGCCACCCGAGCGCAGGATGGTGAGATTGGGCTCAGAGATGCTGCAGGGCTACACGGAGAAGAACTGGATAGATTGGTGGCAGAGGCCAGAGATGCAGGATCATCTCGCCCGTATATTTGCGCCCGTGGGTGAAGCCGCAAGGAAACATGATGTCAAAATCAGCTTTCATCCCGGACAGTTCTGCGTGCTGGCTTCAGAGACTCCAGACATAGTGGAGCGCAGCATATCGGAATTTGAATATCATGTGGACATGGCCAGATGGATGGGCTATGGAAAAACATGGCATGATGGCTGCAAGATAAATGTACATATATCCGGTCGCCAAGGTCCAGAAGGCATTATCAAAGCATTGCCCAAATTGTCACCTGAAGCACGCAATCTCATCACCATAGAGAATGACGAAATGGGCTGGGGGTTGGATGCCACACTTAAACTAGAAAAACATGTGGCATTGGTTTTAGACATACATCATCATTTGATCAGAGATGAAGAACATATACAACCCAAAGATGATCGGGTCAAGAGAGTGATAGATTCATGGCGTGGAGTGAGGCCCACTTTGCATTATAGCTATTTCAGAGATGAGGCGCTGTTGCCCGCTTTCAAGAATCGTTTGGAACTGTTGCATAGCCAATTGCACAACATCAAGGACCTAGTGTTGTTAGGTTGCAAGAAACAAAAACTTAGAGCACACAGCGACCTATTTCCTAATCATGCCAGCAACGCATGGGCGTTGAGCTTCAATGACAGCTTCGATATACAGACAGAGGCCAAGGGCAAAAACATGGCAGCACAACAGCTCTATGAACAGTCATTGGGATAGCGATAAATACTGCTATGTCATTAATGAGAGATTATATCAATATTGTAGAGGCCAAAAATAGACCCAGCAAACTGGTGTTAGAGAAACTGCCTTATAAGACCGCGGACCTTGCTCCGGTGCTGAGCCGAGACAACGTGGAATATCATTACAATGTATTATCTAATGGCTATGTGGATCGTTATAATAACAAGGAAGGTGATCCAGATTTCAATTACGGTGGTGCTATGTTGCACAATATCTTTTGGCAACAATTACAAGCACCCCGAGGCACCAATAAACCCACAGGTGCAATCAAAGAATTAATAGAAGAAAAACATAAATCATTTGCAGATTTCTTAGATGCAATGATTATTAAATCCATGAGCATACAAGGTTCTGGTTGGGTGTACCTTGCCAATAATGGCGAAGTTAAAACCACTCCTAATCAAAGTTATCGAACTGATATATTGTTGCCTGTGGACATGTGGGAACATTCATTCATGGATTACATGCCTGCCAAAGACGCCAAGAAAAAGTACATTACCGCGGTAATGCGTATCGTTAATTGGTCTGTGATCAACGACAGGTTGAATACCAAAAATTAATCCTTTATAATCTAATGGATGCCTAAGAAAAAAAGACGCAAGAAATCTGGTTATCTACAGCAGTTCCGTCACAACATAGATCTTAATAATTTTGGAGTAGACGGAGAATTTATAGAATGGTGCAAAAGACACAGTGTGGGTTCATGGGGTTGGTGGTTTTGGACTCACCCAAATTGGCACAATCTAGATTATGATACCTATGATGAGGAAGCATATGGTATGAACCGTGCTTACATGAGTTTTCAATACAAAAAGGATGCTCTGCGTTTTTGGTTTTGGTGGCAGAGAACAGGAAATCATGTCAATAAAAAATAAAATTGCTCAATGGGCAGCAACATTGAACTCTCTATCGAGCATGGATCGACTGGAATATATCATAGAGCTGGGCAACAGAGTGGAACCATTGGAGGAAAAATATCGATTGGATGTTTTTAAAATACAAGGCTGTGCCAGCAATCTATGGCTGGTGCCGATATTTGAAAAGGACGTATTGCGATTAAGAACCGATGCAGATGCTTTTATTACAAAAGGCACTGCCTATATTGTGCTGGACATATTGAATGATCAACGATATAACGATATAAAAAAGATTGAAACAGAAGATTTTGTTCCACTGGGCATGTCTGCTATTTTAACACCGCAGAGACAGAACGGGTTGGGCAGTTTAATCACAACTATCAGGCGTTATGCAGGAACAAGATAATTAATAGTATGGAATTGTTTGAATTAACAGAATCAGCTCGCAAACAGATCAGCAATTTATTGATTAAAACTCCTGGCAAATATGCTGTGAGTCTAGCAGTGCTGGGCGGTGGTTGTGCAGGTTTCAAATACGATTGGGGATTTGCAGATTCAGCAGAAGATATCAACAAAGAAGATGTTCTAATCGAGTGGGAAGGTGGTCGATTTGTAGTGGATGCAACCAGTGTCATGTATGTGGCCGGCACTAGAATCGATTGGAAGGAAGAAGTATTCGGAGCACAGTTTGAAATAACCAATCCTCAAGCGACGGGTGGTTGCGGTTGTGGTGAGAGTTTCTCTGTTTAACTGCTGCCTATAGGACGATCGCTGCTGGCATCTGTCTTGTAAATTCGACGCATTTTGGTACCCACTTTTTGGGCAAATCTTTTAGAATCACAGAAACTGCACACATGCTTGTAATCGTTGGAAGCACGGTCCTGGTCCACTCGACTCTTGGGACGGAAAAAAGTAGTGCCGCAGCAGTCGCAGCGGAATACGTATAGAGTGTTTTTTCGTTTGAAGGTATGATATACACCCAGTTTACTCTGGCGTTCGTACAATCGGAGCGTTTTCAGTGTTTCTATGAACATGATATTCCGTAAAAATATTTAATAAATATATGGAGATCATTATATGGCACTTATTGGAGCAACAGGATTAATAGCCCTAGGAGTAGCGGGCAATTCAGCTACTGGCGATACACTGAGAGTGGCGTTCGCCAAAGTCAATGCTGGTTTTATCAGTATCGATGAAAAGTTAGGTGCTACCGGTGTTTTAAAAGGAGATACGGGTGCCACAGGACCCACAGGTGCAGGCGCCACAGGTGCAAGTGGTATCACGGGTTTGACAGGTGCCACAGGACCTGCAGGAGGTTTTACAGGTGCCACAGGTGCTTCGGGAGTTCAAGGTAACATAGGAGCCACAGGTGCAAGTGGGGTACAGGGATTAACCGGTGCTACTGGATCATCAGGCATTCAAGGTTTAACAGGTGCCACTGGAGCAAGTGGAGTACAGGGTAATATTGGAGCCACTGGTGCTTCAGGTATACAAGGAACAATCGGAGCCACAGGTGCTTCAGGTATACAAGGATTAACAGGTGCTACTGGAGCAAGTGGAGTACAGGGTAATATCGGTGCCACTGGATCATCAGGCATTCAAGGATTAACAGGTGCCACTGGAGCAAGTGGAGTACAGGGTAATATCGGTGCCACTGGTGCTTCAGGCATTCAAGGATTAACAGGTGCCACTGGAGCAAGTGGAGTACAGGGTAATATTGGAGCCACTGGTGCTTCAGGCATTCAAGGATTAACAGGTGCCACAGGTGCAAGTGGCGTACAGGGTAATATTGGAGCCACAGGTGCTTCGGGTATCACAGGAGACACGGGTGCCACAGGTGCTTCGGGTCTCACAGGTGCCACAGGTGCAAGTACAGGAGCTTCAGGCA
>Ga0114963_10002173_pt1 | contig 13372 bp, 11 predicted proteins | sample C_131016_EF_Meta_FD_87019 | JGI IMG/M metagenome (GOLD analysis project Ga0114963, IMG submission 87019) | Freshwater microbial communities from Lake Croche, Canada to study carbon cycling - C_131016_EF_MetaG | ecosystem: Environmental > Aquatic > Freshwater > Lake | place: Lake Croche, Canada...
GTAATTGGCAACTTTCGGGATCGAGCTTTGCTGGCCGAACGAGGTGCGGAAGATGTATTTGCTGCCCTTCTGCGTAATGGCAGCCGCTTCACCGCCAACGATTTCAGGCACTTCGGCCTGTGCTGTCAGAGCCAGATCGACCAGCACCGAGCCGGAAAACACCGGACCGAGAATCACATAGGGGTTTTTGTCGAGGACCTTCTGGACCTGTGTGCGCGAAATACCGGCATCCGATTGGGTGTCGAGATGTTCCAACTCGATCTTGCGGCCCAACAGGCCGCCTTTGGCGTTGATTTCTTCGACAGCCAGAATGATCCCGTCGCGCCAGTTGGTGCCAGACACCGCACCGGGGCCCGACAATTCAACGATGTTGGGGAGATAAATGGTTTGCTGGGCATTGACGCTCTGGGCAGCCATGGCCAGGCCACCGGCCAGCAAGACACCCATCAAACGAGATGTGTTCATGATCATATGCAGTATCCTTCCCTGGAATAAAGTCCGATTTGTTCAGTCAAATCTTATCCGTCAATGCGACGTATGATCCGATGCTATCAGCCTCTCGATCCGGCGCAAAGCTTCCATAGCCTTGTTGCCTCCCGAAATCATCCCCTCCACCGTCGCACCACACCGGTCACACATTGCCGCAACCTGGTTCCCGTTTCCGGTTCATCAGTAAATGTTCGCTAGACGAACAAATGTCCTACCTGCGAACACTATAGAAAACAAACGATCTCTCGTCAATCTCCTATTTTTTCAAAAATATCCGGTTTTATACACTTTGTTTGCGAAAGTACTTTGAGACACCTGTTTCAGGATTTCTTCGGCACGGTCTCCGTCACCGCGACTGTTTGCGCGCCTTTGAGAATATGGGCTTCGAGCAGACCCACCGCCCGATCGGCATCACGGGCCAGAGCGGCATCGAGAATCAGCTTGTGCTCGTTGGCCGACTGGGCGCGCGGGAAAGGACGGGTTTTGAGCGACAGCATCCGGTAACGCTGGCTCTGCTCGTACATCGCCTGCCGGAACAACAGCAACCAGCGCGATCCGCAATTGGCGATCAGAGCCGTGTGGAACTCCTCGTTATAGCGCTCCCAATCCGCACCCCACCGGTCGGGATCATCTTCCACCACCGCCTCGACCCGCGACAATTTGTGATAGCAGCCAACGATTTGCGCCTCCCATTCCAGGTCGGCACGGGCAATCGACTGGCGCAGGGCATGGCATTCCAGCAATTGCCGCATCTGGGTGATGTCACGCAAATCCTCGATCGACACCGGCGGCACGGTGAAACCGCGCTGGCCTTCGGCCACCACCAGACCATCGGAGGCCAGCCGCGACAGGGTTTCGCGCATGGTGTTGATGCTGACCTCGTAGGATTTGCTCAACCCCTCCAGTTTCAATTTGGCACCGGGCTCGAGCGCCCCCATGATCACGTCACGCCGCAGGCGATCATAAAGCTGCGAGGTCAGCGTGCCAGTGGAATCGGTTTTGGAATGGTCATCACTCACGATTTTATCCTTCATGGTCTTGCGCGCATCCCCATTGAAATTAATTCGATCCCGACCTCAATTCAAGCATTGCCGCAAAATTAAAAAAAAGATATGAGATTTATAGAAATATAGGAGATTAAAAAATGTTCGCGTGGTCCATCGCTACCGTCTGTCTGGGCGGAACATTGGAAAGCAAGCTGTCAGCCATTGCCAAAGCAGGCTTTCGCGCTGTCGAATTGTTCGAGAATGATCTGACCTTCTTCAACGGACGGCCCAGCGATGTGCGCCGCATGGCCGAGGATCTGGGCCTGTCGATTGTCGCCTTGCAGCCGATGCGCGACTTCGAGGGCATGCCGGCCCCCTCCCGCCTGCGCAATTTCGAACGTGCCGAGCGCAAATTCGACCTGATGGACGAATTGGGCGTCAATCTCCTTTGCCTGTGCTCCAATGTCAGCCCCGAGGCGATCAACGATGATCGACAGGCCGCCGGCGACCTGGCGGAACTGGCGGATCGGGCCGGTGCGCGCGGCTTGCGGATCGGGTACGAGGCGCTGGCCTGGGGCACCCATATCAAGGACTGGATGCAGGCCTGGCATCTCGTCGAACTGGCCGATCGGCCCAATCTCGGACTGGTGCTGGATAGTTTCCATGCCTGTGTGCGCGGCAATCCGATTGCGCCAATGGCCGATTTGCCCGGCGACAAGATCGCATTGGTGCAGGTGGCCGATGCGCCCGGCCTGCTAATGGATGCGCTCGCGCTCAGCCGCCACCACCGTTGCTTCCCCGGACAGGGCGATCTGCCCGTCGATGCCTTTATCGAGGCCTGTCTGGCCACCGGCTATCGCGGTCCGGTCTCGCTCGAGATTTTCAATGACCAGTTCCGCGGCGCCCTGCCCGGACAGATCGCGCTGGACGGCATGCGGGCACTTGAGGCCTGTGCCGAGCGCATCGCCAAAACCGGCCGCACGCCGGATATCGAACGTCTGCCAGGTGCCCATCTGCCTGCACCGAGCACGGTGTCCAAAGTCGAATTCGTCGAATTTGCCACATCCGGCCCCGAAGGAGACAAGCTCGAAACCGTCCTGCGCGGGCTGGGCTTCCAGAAAGTGGCGCAACACCGATCCAAGGAAGTGGTCCTGCTGCGCCAGAACGATGTCAACATCGTCATCAACCGCGAGCGGGACGGCTTTGCCCATTCTTTCTATCTGGTGCATGGCACATCGGTCTGTGCGATGGCCTTTGCGGTTGACCATGTCGACCGGACACTGGAGCGCGCCAATGCGCTGGGCGCGACGACCTATCATGGCCGGATCGGCGCGGGCGAGGCAACCATTCCGGCCGTGCGCGGGGTTGAAGGCAGTCTGATCTATCTGATTTCCGACACACCGGAAGGGCTGGGCTTCTGGGAACGCGATTTCGTGTTCGAGCCTTCGGCCCAAGCCGGTGGCCCGATCACCGGCATCGACCATCTGTCCAACACCGTGCGGCGCCCGGAATTTTTCACCTGGCTGACCTTCTACAAGGCGGTGCTGGGCTTCGAGGATGTGCCGCAGGTCGAAGTGGCTGACCCCTACGGGGCCTTCTATAGCCGGTGCGTGCGCTCACCAAACCGCTCCGTGCAAATTCCGCTGAATGTGTCGGATGGCGGGGCCACCGTGCTGGCCCGCTTCCTCGATGCGACCTCGGGATCGGGCGTGCAGCAGATCGCTTTTGAAACGCCCGATATTTTCGGTTTCGTCGAAAAGGCCCGCGCGGAAGGCGTCACCTTCCTCCCGATTCCCGATAATTATTATGCCGATCTTGCGGCCCGCTTCGATCTCGATCCGGCTTTGCTGGAACAGATGCGCAGTCTGGGCATTTTGTATGACCGCAGCGCGGGCGGCGAGTTCTTCCATATCTATACGGAATCATTCGACGACCGCTTCTTCTTCGAAGTGCTGGAGCGGCGCGATTACGATCTATTCGGTGCGGCCAATACGCCGGTGCGTCTGGTGGCACAGGCCCGCTCGCAAGACGCACGCCGCGCCATCAGCTGAGACCCGGTAGCCCCGCGAGCCTGTTTGCGTGGCTGCTGCATATCCTTTCTCAGCCCTGACGGGCGGCAATCGCGGCAGCAATGGCCAGCGTGCGGCGGCCCATCTCGGCGTGCATCAATTCCACCATGCGTCCCTCAACCGTGATCACGCCCTTCAACCGGTTTTCGGGCAGATCGAATGCCGCGACGATGGCTCGCGCCTGGTCGACCTCCTGGTCGGAGGGAGCAAAAACCCGGTTGGCCGGACCAATCTGGTTCGGATGGATCAAGGTCTTGCCATCCATGCCCATATCGCGACCTTCCTCGCATTCGCGGATCAAGCCAGCCTCGTCCTGCAGGCCATTATAGACACCGTCGAGAATCTCCAGGCCATAAGCGCGCGCCGCTGCGACTGCCGTGGACAGCCAGCCCAGCATCGGCAGGCGTCCGGGTGTGAGGCGGGCGCGGGTCTCTTTGGCCAGATCATTGGTACCCATCACAAAACAGCTCAGGCGGCTTGTAGGCCGAGCTGCAGCCGCGGCAATGTCCCCGAGGTTCAAAATCGCCAGCGGCGTTTCGATCATGATCCACAATCTGGTTTTGGCCAAGGCACCGGCATCCTCAAGGGCGGACTCGCAACGGGCCACCTCTGCGGCCGTCGAGATTTTGGGAAACAGAATCGCATCAGCCCCGGCTTTGGCGGCCGCCGCCACATCCGCATGGCCCCAGGCCGTATCGAGCCCGTTGACGCGCAAGATCACCTCGCGACTGCCGAAACCGCCTGCGGCAATCGCCGCACAGGCCTGTTCGCGCGCCAGATCCTTGGCATCGGGAGCCACCGCGTCTTCCAGATCGAGGATCAACCCGTCGGCATCCAGCCCCTTGGCCTTTTCAAGCGCACGGGCATTGGAGGCGGGCATATAGAGAACACTGCGGCGGGGTCTGAGAGAGGCGGACATCGGGCCATCCTTGTGAACTGAAGACATCTGGCAGCTAAAAGAGCGTCGACCCAAGATAGCGCGAAATGAGCGGCTGTCATGTCACCAAAAGGGCTATGGAGGCGGGGCACGTTCCGGTCTATTCAACTAATAGGCCTCTTTACCTTGTGCCTTGCCGGCGGGCAGACTGGCGCACGTCGAAAAGGATAGCGGAACTGTGCGGATCGCGTTTTGTGCGGATATTCATGGCAATCGGGCGGCTTTCGAAGCCAGTTTGCGCGAGTGCGAGCGGCGCGGTTATGACCAGTTGGTGATTCTGGGTGACGTGGTCGGCTATGGCCCCGATCCGCAATGGTGCACCGACCAGGTGCGCGAGCTGGAGGCCAAAGGCGCACTGGTGGTGCGCGGCAACCATGATGCGGCCCTGCGCGAAGGCACGGCCAGCATGAGCGAACTGGCACGCACGGCCATCGAATGGACGCTGACCCAGCTTGATTCTGCCTCTGTCGATTATCTGGCCGCCCTGCCGCTGTCACACCGGCAGGACGAGCGGCTCTATGTCCATGCCAATGCCTGGGCGCCGGCTTTGTGGGACTACATCAATTCCCCGCGCGAGGCCGAACGCTCGATGCGGTTGACCGAGGCCCGCCTGAGCTTTTGCGGCCATACCCATGTGCCCGTGCTCTACCACATGAGCGCCAAACGGCCTGCCGCCGCCTTCACGCCCCTGACCGGCAAGCCGATCCCCCTATCGACCATCCGGCGCTATCTGATGGTGGTGGGCGCTGTCGGCCAGCCGCGCGACCGCAATCCGGCGGCCTGCTGGGCCTTGTATGACACAACAAAGCGCGAATACACCATCTACCGCGCATCCTATGACATTGAAGCGACAGCCAGAAAGATCAGGGAGACCGCCATGCCGCAAGCCATGGCCGAGCGTCTTGCCAAACGGTTGTTTGTGGGGAGTTGAGTATGGAAAGCCATCGTTTGCGGACCGGTCGGGTGATCGACGGGTTTACACTGGAAGAATTGGTCCATACCGGCGGCATGGCCGCCCTGTGGCGCGTAACCAAACCGGACGAACCGCGCTCCATGCTGATGAAAGTGCCTTTTCTGGGAGAAGGCGACGACCACTCCGCCATCATCGGCTTTGAAATCGAGCATATGATCCTGCCGCGCCTCGCCGGACCGCATGTGCCCGCCGTGATCGCGGTAGGTGATTTTGCCGTCCTGCCGCATCTGGTCATCGAACGGCTGCCCGGCAAATCGCTCGATTCCCACCTCAAGGACGCGCCGTTGTCACCCGAGGATGTGTGCTGGCTGGGAGCCAAAATCGCCACCGCCCTGCAGGACATCCACCGCCAGCACGTCATCCATCTCGACGTCAAACCCGCCAATATCATGCTGCGCGACAACGGTCCTGCGGTGATGATCGATTACGGTCTGGCCCGTCACGATGAATTGCCCGATCTTCTGGCCGAAGAATCCGATCTGCCGATCGGCACCAGTGCCTATATGGCCCCCGAACAGGTGCTGGGCATCCGCACCGATCCGCGCAGCGATATTTTCGCCCTCGGTGTGGTTCTGTATGAAATGGCCAGCGGCGAAAAGCCGTTCGGCAATCCGACGACCCGTGCCGGCATGCGCCAGCGGCTCTATCACGAACCGCGCCCCTTGCGGGCGTTGCAACCGCATATCGCCCCATGGTTGCAGGAAATCATCCTGAAATGTCTGGAGGTCGATCCCGACGACCGCTTCCAGTCGGCAGGACAGCTGGCCCATGCGCTGCGCAATCCCGATCAGGTAGTGCTGACAGAGCGGGCGGCACGCACCAGGTCACCCGGCTTTGTCAAACGCGTCAAAAACTGGTGGCAGGGACAGAACCGGGTGATCGCCCCGCCCATGCAGGTTGCGGACCGGCTCGACAAGGCCCCGATCATCATGTGCGCACTGGATTTTTCGGTCGACGAGGCGGACGCCATCTCCGACGCGGTCAAGCGACTGGTCCGGCGTCTGCTCGAAACCGATCCGGAAAGCCGGCTGGTCTGCCTAACCATTCTCAAAACCTCGCTGGTCAAGCTTGACGAAGCGCTCGACCAGGGCGGACGCAACATCTATCTCAAGCGGCTGGTCGCACTCAAGGACTGGGCGCGCAGTCTCGATCTGCTGGAAGAAAGCGTCAGCTTCCACGTCATCGAGGCGGTCGATCCTGCACAGGCCATTCTTGACTATGCGGGCTTCAACGGCGTCGACCATATCGTGATGGGAGCGCGCGGCCATTCGACGCTGCGACGCTATCTCGGCAGTGTCTCGTCTCGCGTGGTGGCCGAAGCCTCCTGCTCGGTCACCGTGGTGCGGTTGGCGCGCACTGTCGAAGACGAAGAGCCGTCAGGCGGCGGGCAAGACGGCGCGCCAGAGGCGGCTCATACCGGCGGGTAGGCATGAATGACGCCGTGCCGGTCGCGCACGCGGGCCCGATCCGGCGTCTCGATGGTCACCGCATCCGACAGGATCGAGACTTTTCCGTAGCCGCCGGGGATATCAAGCACATAAACCGGCTGCGCCAGACCCGAAAGGGGACCGCGCAACCCTTCGACCAGCGCCTTGCCTTCGGACAGGCTGAGCCGGAAATGCGACGTTCCCGGCGCGAGGTCGGGGTGGTGCAGATAATAGGGCCGGATGCCGTGTTCGACAAAGCCGCGCATCAGCGCGACCAGCGTATCGATCCTGTCATTGATGCCCTTGAGCAGCACAGTCTGGCTGAGCAGGCCGATGCCGGCCGCACGCAGATTGTGGCAGGCCTTGGCAAAACCAGGCGTGAATTCACGCGGATGGTTGGCATGGATGGCCACCCAGTTGATCTTGCCCGAGGCCGCCAGCGCTTTGGCCAGATCGGAGGTGATGTGGTCGGGCGAGACAACCGGAACGCGCGAATGCCAGCGGATGGTCTTGATATGGGGAATTGCGGCCAGAGCCTCCACCACCTGCCGCAAACGGCGCGGTGACAGGATCAGCGGATCACCGCCCGTCACAATCACCTCCCAGATCGACGGCGTATCGGCCAGATAGGCGATGGCTTGCGCCCGTTGTTCCCGGTTCAATCCTTCGCCCTTGTCAGGACCGACCATTTCACGGCGGAAGCAGAAACGGCAATAGACCGGGCAGATCGACACCAGCTTCAACAAAGCCCGGTCGGGATAGCGGTGTACGATCCCCGCACAGGGGCTGAACGCATGGTCGCCGACCGGATCATCCCGCTCGTCATCGGTGGTCAGCCCCTCATCTAGGCTGGGCAGAAACTGGCGGGCAATCGGATCGCCAGCATCCCCGTCGGCGATCAAATCCAGCATCGGGGCGGTCACGGCAATGGCATAGCGTTCAGCAATCGGCGCCAGCTGATCCTGCGCATCCGCATCAATCAGCCCGAGGGCAGCCAGTTGCGCGAGCGAATGGGCGGATTTCGGCGATTTGCTCATAACAGGGTCCGGTCGGGGTCAGGCTGTGAAAGGCGCGAGCGGTGTCCATAGCACATCATCGATGCGCGGCGCACCGGTCAGCAGCATCACCAGACGGTCAAATCCCAGCGCAATGCCCGAGGTCGGCGGCATCAAAGCGAGCGCTGCCAGCAAATCCTCGTCGATCGGATAGGTCTCGCCATAGATCTGGTGCTTGAGGGCCATATCCTCTTCGAAGCGGCGGCGCTGCTCGTGCGGATCGGTCAGTTCGCCAAAGCCGTTGGCCAGTTCGACCCCGCAGGCATAGAGCTCGAACCGTTCGGCAACCCGCGGATCGGCAGGACAAGGGCGCGCCAAAGCCGCTTCATGCACCGGATAGTGCGAAAGGATGGTGACCCGGCCGTGTCCCAGTTCGGGCTCGATTTTCTCGACAAGAATCCGGCTGAACAGGTCGGACCAGCTGTCATCCTCCGCCACCCTGATGTGTTGGTCACGGGCAGCACGGGCCAGAAGGGACAGGTCCGGTACCCCGTCAGGGGTGGTGGCCAGAAGATCGATCCCGGCAAAGCGTGCAAAGGCTTCCTGCACAGTCAGCCGTTCGGGCAAGACAAAGGGATCGGCACCATGGCCGCGAAACCGCAACTGCGTGCTGTGGCAGGCCCGGGCGGCGTGCTGGAGCAGATCGGCGCAATCGGCCATCAGATCATCGAGCGATCCGCCGACCCGATACCATTCCAGCATTGTGAATTCGGGCGCATGCAGCACTCCGCGCTCGCGGTCACGAAACACCCGTGCGAAATCGAAAATGCGGGTTTCGCCGGCCGCCAGCAGCTTTTTGCAGGCAAATTCCGGGGATGTGTGCAGATAAAGCGGCTCGGTCCGGCCATCATGGCGGTGCAGATTGACCGAAACGCCGTGCAGATGGGTTTCGTTGCCGGGCGAGACCTGCAACTGTCCGGCCTCGACCTCGGTGAAGTCGCGGACCTCGAACCAGCCACGCAAAGCGGATTTGACAGCATTGCGGGCCAGCAGCAGCGGGCGGCGGTCGCGGTGCCGGACAGGCGACCAAAACGGCGAAACATCTCTCATCACGAGCCCCGATCAGGCCAAAGCCCGTTCTGATTGCACCCATCAAATATGCAGGAAATTGATTTTACACTGGCAACCGGCGGTCGAATATGGGAAAAGCGCGCGCGCAGTCCATGATCCTGCTGCACGGATATGATCTGCCAGAGATGTTTCGATGCCCGCGCATGAGACGGGCCTAAGCCAAGGATGAGTAACGTGAAGGTCATCGCCAGTTCGCTTCGCAAGGGCAATATTGTTGAAAAGGACGGACATCTCTATGTCATCCTGACAGCAGAAAACATCCATCCCGGCAAGGGCACGCCTGTGACCCAGCTTGATATGCGCCGGATCAGTGACGGCGTCAAAGTGTCGGAGCGTTACCGCACCACCGAGCAGGTCGAGCGTGCCTTTGTCGAAGACAAGGATTACAACTTCCTCTACGAGGATTCCGACGGCTTCAATTTCATGAACAATGAAAATTACGATCAGGTCTCGGTCTCCAAGGATGTGGTCGGTGATCGCGCCCCCTTCCTGCAGGAAGGCATGAAGTGCATTCTGTCGGTTTACGAAGGCAATGCCGTATCGATCGAACTGCCGGCCCGCATGGTGCTGGAAATCGTCGATACCGAACCGACCATGAAGGGCCAGACGGCCTCGTCGTCGTTCAAGCCTGCCAAATTGTCGAATGGCGTGCGCACCATGGTGCCTCCCCATATTGCAGTCGGCACCCGCGTGGTCATCATGACCGAGGACGCTTCCTACGTCGAACGCGCCAAAGACTGATAGGTCTCGGCATATCCCTGACCGACCTCTGTCTTGCGCTATGCCGCAAGACAGGAGCCGCAGGAAAGATGTGACAGAAGGGGTTTTTTCATGCGTGCTTTGCTCGATGTCGTGCTGATGGCGCTGGAAATGTTCAGCTGGATGATCATTGCCACGGCGGTGCTGAGTTGGCTGATTGCCTTCAATGTCATCAATATGCGCAATGATTTTGTCCGCGCCGTCTGTCAGGGGCTCTACCGCATCACCGAGCCGGTCATGCGCCCCTTGCGGCGTGTCCTGCCCTATATGGGCGGCATCGACCTGTCGCCGATTGTTGTGCTGCTGGTGATCATGTTCATCGAAAAAGTGATCGTCTACTACATCTATCCCAATGTCTTCTGATTGTGTCTGATGCGGTTTGGTGATGATTGATCCGCTTCCCGCCTGCCGTATTGTCCCCGAAGGACTGGCTGTTCTGGTGCGTCTGACGCCCAAAGGCGGGCGCGATGGGCTGGACGGGATCAGCGCCCTGTCAGACGGCCGCAGCGTGCTGAAAGCCCGCGTGCGTTGCGCCCCCGAAAACGGCGAGGCCAATGACGCCCTCGAGGCGCTGCTGGCCAAGGCTTGCGCGGTTGGCCGCAGCCATGCCACCGTCACTGCGGGTGCAACCAGCCGGCTTAAAACAGTCACGCTCTCGGGTCAGTCCGATGTGTTGCTGGCTGCACTCCAAACAAGCCTGAACGGATAATCGAAACGCCCCCGCCATTCGACGATGAAGGATCACGAGCATGACCGCACAACCGATTGACGGCACCGCCATTGCAGCCGACCTGCGCGCCAGAGTGGCCGCCTATGCCGCCGACATTCTCGAACGTCACGGCGTGGTGCCGGGTCTTGCCGTTGTGCTGGTGGGCAACAATCCGGCCTCGCAGGTCTATGTCCGCTCCAAAATCAAGATGACCAAGGAAGCCGGCCTCCATTCGATCGAGCATGTCCTGCCCGAGACGGCGACACAGGCCGAACTGCTGGCGGTCGTGACAGCCCTCAACAGCGATCCCTCGGTAGACGGGATTTTGGTGCAGCTGCCGCTGCCAGACCAGATCGATGCCGATGCCGTGATTGCCGCCATCGATCCCGCCAAGGATGTCGACGGCTTCCACCCGATCAATGCCGGACGGTTGATGACCGGCACCGGCGGCTTGGTGCCCTGCACGCCTCTGGGCAGCCTCAAACTGCTGCAATCGGTCAAACCCGATCTGGCCGGCCTTGAAGCCGTGGTGGTGGGACGCTCCAATATTGTCGGCAAGCCGATGGCGCAGCTGCTGCTGGCCCAGAGTTGCACCGTGACTGTCGCCCATTCCAAAAGCCACGATCTGCCGGCCATCTGCCGCCGCGCCGATATTCTGGTGGCCGCTGTCGGGCGCCCCGAAATGATCAAGGGCGACTGGATCAAGCCCGGCGCGATCGTGATCGATGTCGGCATCAACCGCGTGCCGGACCCTGCCAAAGGCGAGGGCAAGACACGGCTGGTCGGCGATGTCGACTTTGCCTCGGCCTCGGCCCATGCCGCCTTCATCACGCCGGTGCCCGGCGGTGTCGGACCGATGACCATTGCCTGCCTGCTGGCCAATACCATGACAGCCGCAGCCAAGCGGCGCGGCTGGCCCGATCCCGCGCTGTAAGCAGCTTTCTCCGACCTGTCTCTGACCGGCTGATTCTGTCCCGATTCGGACAGGTTCCGTTCCTGTTCCGGCACACTTTGTCCCGAACAAGGACTTGCAAAAACACGGCTTTTACCACTTGTTAACGCTGTTCACATGACGGGATAACCCGGGCTGTGAATTGTGTTGCCGCTGGCCGGCAAAGAGGCCGCGAATCGCGCAGTCATGATTCGGACATGGCCTGTTCCCGCTCGCCCCCGATCTGTCCCGATCCGGGACAGGGTGACCGGGTGCTGTTAAGGGCGGGTTAGCCATAACGGCCATCAAGCCTTGCCAGCTTTTTGAATCATCGGGTCAAAACCGCCAGTCCCGATTCGGACATGGCTTGTTCCTGCCCGCCCCCGATCTGTCCCGATCCGGGACCGGACAATCTGGCGGGGTTAAGTTCCGGTTAACCATCCCGCGGCTTTCGCCTTGCCTGATTCCTGAAAGAAAGGGCCAGAGCCCTTTGTGCCGATTCGGACACGGCCTGTTCGCGTTCGCCCCCGATCTGTCCCGATCCGGGATACCCCCGACTGGCAGCATGAACGAATGGTTAACCATCACGAGGCTTCGGACTTGCCAGCAGAGGCAAGGAACGCACGCAAGCGGAGGGTGCCGATTCGGACACCGGATGTTCTGCATCCGGACGGAATTGTCCCGATACGGGACATGAAATCAGGAGACGGATTTGCGGACAATCCGCACAATATCCTTCATGATCGCGTCCATCGCGTAATCCTTCGGCGTGTAGATGGCTGTGACACCCATATTGCGCAGCACATTCTCGTCATCGGGCGGAATGATACCGCCGACCACCACCGGAATATGCGCCAGGCCGGCATTGCGCATCCGCGCCATCACATCGCGCACCAGAGGCACATGCGAGCCCGACAGGATCGACAACCCCACCACATGCGCTTTGGTATCGACCGCTTGGGCAACGATCTCTTCGGGGGTCAGGCGGATTCCCTCATAGGTAACCTCGAAACCGACATCGCGGCCCCGCAAGGCAATTTGCTCGGCCCCGTTGGAATGGCCATCGAGCCCCGGCTTGCCCACCACCATCCGCGGGGTCTCGCCCAGCAGCTCGGCCAGATCGGCCACCACCATCCGCACCTCGTCGCCAGCAGGATCGGTGCGGGTGTCGACCGTTACGCCGGTCGGTGCGCGATAGCGGCCAAACACCTGCCGCAGGGTTTCTCCCCACTCGCCGGTGGTCACACCCGTTTTGGCGCAGGCAATCGAGGCGTCCATGATGTTGGTGCCGGACCGCGCCGCCTGTTCCAGATCGGCCAGTGCCTTGGCCACCTGTGGTCCGTCGCGCTTGGCGCGCCAATCCCTGATGCGCAGCACCGCATCGGTTTCCACCTGTTCGGAGACGGTCATCACCGTGCCTTCGCATGCTGTCAGCGGCGATTGTTCGCTCTCGCCCCAGCGGTTGACGCCCACCACGACCTGACGACCCGATTCAATTCCCGCAATCCGGCGCGCATTGGATTCCACCAGAGCGCGTTTCATCAAACCCTGTTCAATCGCCGCCACCGCGCCGCCCGCCGCCTCGATCTCCGACAAAGCCAATAATGCCGCCTCTTTCAACTCGGCCACCTTGCGTTCGATCTCGATCGAACCGTCAAAAATATCGCCATATTCGAGCAGATCGGTCTCGTAAGCCATCACCTGCTGCATCCGCAAAGACCATTGCTGGTCCCATGGACGCGGCAAGCCCAGTGCTTCATTCCATGCCGGAAGCTGGACCGCCCGCGCCCGCGCCCGTTTGGACAGCACTACCGCCAGCATTTCGATCAGGATCCGGTAGACATTGTTTTCCGGCTGCTGCTCGGTCAGTCCGAGCGAATTGACCTGCACCCCGTAGCGGAACCGCCGGTGCTTTTCATCGGTCACCCCGTAGCGGTCACGGGTGATGTCATCCCACAATTCGGTA
>Ga0114963_10002174_pt1 | contig 13372 bp, 15 predicted proteins | sample C_131016_EF_Meta_FD_87019 | JGI IMG/M metagenome (GOLD analysis project Ga0114963, IMG submission 87019) | Freshwater microbial communities from Lake Croche, Canada to study carbon cycling - C_131016_EF_MetaG | ecosystem: Environmental > Aquatic > Freshwater > Lake | place: Lake Croche, Canada...
TATGATAAAATAATAGATAAATTAAAAATAGAAAGAAAAGATATTATAATAAATAAAGAAGATAAATGCTCTATATGTTTTACAGAAGATTATAATTTTATATCATCATGTAATCATTGTTACTGTCTAGAGTGTTTTTTGCTATGGAAAATTGAACATAATAAAAAAGAATGTTGTTATTGCAAACAGGAAATTATAACTGAAAATTGTTGTATTGTTATTTAGTTCAAATTAATTATTTTATATTTTTGCTTATTTAAATTTGGTTTTAATATATTTATTCAAAATTTTTAATAAAATTTTAAATGAAATATCCAAATTAAACAGTAAAATATTACAATTTAGGTTTTGTCAACATGCTAATTTTAGTATCAATTACATTATTTGCTTCTTTATGTTTTATTTGCATCTTTTCTGCTTCTTCTCTTGTAAAAAACATCTTTTGAACATTTATATAAAAATTACAATAATAAATCGATTTTCCCATGTGTGAATACTTGTCTCCAACTTCCATATCTCATCACATCCACTAGTTTCAAACAGATCTTCTGCCGAAAAAGAAAACGTTTTCGCGGACATGAAATCTATTATTAATATATATTGAAAAGTAATGAGATTGCTAAATAATTATAAATTCAATTTTTTTATTGAAAAAATTTGAAGAGTCTAAATTAAACAGTCCCTTTATAAATAATTTAATCAATTTTTCTTATAGTAGCAATATTAAAGAAAAATTGATTAATTTATTTATAGCGGATACTATGATAATTAATTATTATATATAATGGATAAAAAATTTAAAAAAGTATGTAAATTTGGAAATTTAGAAGATGAAAAAAGAATATATGAATATTATAAACTAAATATACATGCTAATGATGATGAAGCTTTTAGATATGCGTGTCGATATGGACATATAGAAATAGCAAAATGGTTAATATCATTAGATGCAAATACAATTTTAAAAACTAATAATGATTTTGCATTTATAAATACATTTTATAATGGGGATTTTAATCTGATTAATGTGTTAATGGGTATGGAATATAAAATTGATATACATGCAAAAAATGATTACGCTTTTAGAAATGCATGTAAGTATGGACATATAGAAGTTGCAAAATGGTTATATTCACTTGATGATAAAACAAATATACATGCAAAAAATGATTACGCTTTTAGAAATGCATGTAAGTATGGACATATAGAAGTTGCAAAATGGTTAATAACTATATGTGATGACTATTATATAGAATTTGAAGATAATATTGAAGATAGTATTAAAGATTACAAAATAAGAAATAGATTACAGGATTTATATGATAATAAAGAATATGATAAAATAATAGATAAATTAAAAATAGAAAGAAAAGATATTATAATAAATAAAGAAGATAAATGCTCTATATGTTTTACAGAAGATTATAATTTTCTATCATCGTGCAATCATTGTTACTGTCTAGAGTGTTTTTTACTATGGAAAATTGTACATAATAAAAAAGAGTGTTGTTATTGTAAACAGAAAATTATAACTGAAAAATGTGTTGTAAAAATTTGATTTATTAATTTTTATTTTATATTTTTTATATCTTTAATTATAGTTATAATATGGAGACTGCTTTTATAAAGGCATATGCGAAAGGAATATTCACAGATATACAAAATATTTATAATATATAAACCAAATATACATACTTATAATGATGAAGCTTTTAGAAGAGCATGTCAAAATGGACATTTAGAAATTGCAAAATGGTTGATGACATTAGAAGATAAACCAAATATACACGCTGATGATGATTACGCTTTTAGATATGCATGTTTTAATGGACATATAGAAGTTGCAAATTGGTTATTTAATTTAGAATATAAACCAATTATACACGCTGTTAATCATTTTGCTTTTATATATGCATATGAAAAGGGAAATAAAAAATAGTTTAGAGAATTTATATGACAAAAAAGAATATGATAAAATAATAGATAAATTAAATATAGAAAGAAAAGAGATTATAATTAATAAAGATGATAAATGTTGTATTTGTTTTACAGAAGATTATAATTTTCTATCATCGTGCAATAATTATTACTGTTTAGAATGTTTTTTAATATGGAAATTTGAGTATGACAAAAACGATTGTTGTTGTAAACAGGATTTTTATAATTGAAAATTGTATTTATACAGTACCTAAAGTACTAGGATCATCATCCAAAGAAGAGACAATAATAGAGGTGTAAGGTTTAGGAAATTGATAAAATACACCATTAATATATACATATGTTAAAAAAGTAGATATATTACTTTCTATAGTTGTTATAATACAATTTTTCATTTCAATATATTCTATAAATTCCGAAACCGATGAAAATCTTATGTGAAGAATTTTTCCAATATTATTAACAAATGAAATTGCAATTTTTTCTGGGTAAGTCACAGAATTTCTGATTAGAAATGAACCAATTGGCTTACCAATCAATAATTCGTTACTTTGATCTGAAGTAAAGTTATATATCTGAAAAATCAGGCCATTTTTTGTCATGTAAATAGTAGGGGAAGCCATACTATTATAATTATATTGAATATCAATTACAGCTAGTCTTAATTTTATTTGGATTTACTTTTTATAATATATTAATAAAAACTTATATATCACTTTTTTTATTTAAAAATGCTATTATGATCAGAATAATATAAAGGGATATATATGACATAATAATTTCAATTTTTTAATGTATTTTTATTAACAGTTAATAAAAATACATTAAAAAATTGAAATTATTATGTCATATATATCCCTTTATTATTCCGATCATAATGAAATTATTTTGTCCTCTAATTTACTTTATATTATACCGATCATAATATGGATGATAGAGATATAACTTATAATAAAAGTAATAAAGACTTTTGTTTATCATGTGGAATTATATTTACTATATTATCAATAACAGGTTTGATTGGTATTGGATTATTAGGATATTATGGATATAATATTCAATATATATGCAAATCTCAATATACATATCTACCAGCAAATATTACTACAATTAATCAAAATCCATATTCATGTACCTATTTTACCAAAGTAGGTAACAATTGTGTTACTGCACCAGATAATACGACATCATGTAACCAATTACTTAATGAATTTGAAACTGGACTATGTGATAATGGATATTTTTGCTGTTATCATTCTAACAGTGGTAGTTGTAAAAAATCTACAAAACATCAATCAAGAAATATAAATAATGGAACATGTTATAATCCTATAATTGTATATAATTTTACATTATCAAATGGTATCTATAGTAAAATAGAACAACAAAGAAAAAAATGTTATGAACCTAATGCATATGAATGTATGATAGATGAATTGGAAGGATTTTATATAGGACAACAAATTATGATTTACTATAAAGGACCTAATAATATTTTAAATGATGCTCCTATTTGTAAATATCCTGATGGATATATAGTAGGAATAATGCTAATTGGATTTACAACTATTATTTTAATTTCTATAGCTATATCTTTTTATATAGAAGCGTATGTAATTTCCAAAAGTATTAATATATCGAAACAAATTTTACCAATGGAAATGAGAAGAACAAATGGTCCATTAACAATGAATAGAACAATACGAATTGCACCAACAACAGTGGAAATGATAAATAAAATCAAACCAGTTAAATATTAAATTTAAATAATAATTCAACAATATTTTTTTATAAACAAAAATAAGGAATATTTAAGATTGCCTATACAGGAGCTGATGCATTATTAATAGGTTGTATAGGAACCATATACGGCCTATATTGTACATAATGATCAGATTGTTTAAATTGATTAGTAGGTTTAGGTGCACTTATTCCTTCTCCAATATCAACAGGAACAGTTCCAACAGGAATTCTTCTATCAATATCAGAACTAATATGTACAATAGTAACAAGAGGTAATTTATCAACAGGAAGATCAGGAATAGGTTGAGACCAGTTAAGCGCACTTAGAGGATTATGGACACTTGTAGCAACATTAGAAGGACTACTAAATCTATCCAAAACAGTATTCAAATTACGAATAACACCATCAGTTTCAGTAACACCAGTTGCAACATCATCAGGACTTACTTTAGAAGTACGTCTAGGATCAACAAGTGATTTATTACCAATATTTTTAATAAAACTATTACCTGCTTCAATAATTCTTTGAAATGGCCTAGTAATTCTAATAGTAATACACAAAATAATAGGAATTGTAACAAAAAACAAGATTATAGCAATAGAAATTGTTAATTGGTTAGTTACTTTAATAAAACTATTTACTTGACTCATAATGCTATTAAAAGTATTTAAAATATATTGTGTTTGAATAATAGACACTAAAACATATTGATATTTATTACCAGATGTTGTATTCATATAATGAGATACCATAAGATAATCACCATTTGTAATAAATTGATCTTGTACACTTAAAATATTGTTCCAATTATCTAAACCTATTGAGGGATTTCTAATATCATTATATGTAATAAGTGTATTAACAGATTGTTGACTATCAGCTACAACATAACCTGTTTTAATATCAAATAGAATTGATCTAGTCATGCCGAGATAATTAATTTTTGCTATAAGACTTTGTATAACATCAAGCACCATATCTGATCCAAAACCACCAATTTGAACATTTGAAATAGGATTATAACATATCCTACCAATAGTAATCATAATTTTATTATTAATTTGATCAAAATAAGGTTCAGTAAATGTCATTTTAGTAGGAGAATTATATTGACTATTTTCCAATTCAGAAATATACCATGGCCTGACAACACCATTGAAATTAATATATGTAGAAATCTGATTATCATTCATTTTACCAGGATAATAACGTTTAAAGGTATTACCTGAACTAGTTGGATAAGTAATATATCCTGCATAAAAATCAGATGTCAAATTAAAAGTAATCGGAAACAAATAGTCCATTGAGGCTGTTTTATTTATTACATCAAGCAAATCTTGAGAAAGAGTTGGAATATTATAAATAGTTTTTCCATTTATGTTTATGGAACTTGAATAGTATGTTACATTTGCATTATATTTAGGATTATAATTTGCATTAATCAATTGACCAGGCCAGTTGTAATAGCTTTGGATATATCCAAACGGATAGTCAGATCTGAAAGAATCTTCAAAACTGGTTGCCATTGGGCCGGGAAAATTAGCAACCAATTGCTTAAATTTTGTATCAAATAAATTTGCACTATTTGTAAGAATGTTAAGCATATCGGATTCAGCCATATTCATAAATCCCGTATTCAAATCATCATGTACCAATTTGCCTGTAATTTCATCATAAACACCACTTGATACTCCTGTTACAAATAGTAATACTCCTGTTGCTATACCAAAAAGGATAAGTAGCTTTGTACGTAGAGTTAGAGAAGACCAATACTTGTCAATAAATGTATTACAACACATTTTGATATATAATATAGGTTTTTTATATATGGAGAAAAATAAGATTTTGATTTTCAATTTTTCATACTTTAAAAAATTGAAAATCAAAATGATTAGGATAGATTATACAAAATTGTAATACATTATTAGAATGGAATCATTGGAACGCATTCGCTCAGTGTTTACAAAACCATTAACATCAGAAGAAATTAGTGCAGGATTTGACAGCAATGTGAATATTATAATAGATGTACATTATCGAGATCCATTTATGTTTAATATATATGAAAAAGATGAAGAGAAAATAGAAGATGGAAAATCTTATAATTTATCTAAAGAAGGAGGTACTTTTAATATTCCATCTGGATATAAAATTTATAACGATACGAATATTAAAGTTTATACACGTGATAGAACTATAGCATCAGGTAGATATTTTCCAGTAAAATTTGCAAGTAATACATTTATTGGTAGATCTAAGGATTATGTATTAATTCAACTAGAAACAACCGCGCTATTTATTCTAGTTTCAGCGGAATTTATTTTTGAAGAAATTAAGAATACTATAGAACCAGTAGATATGTGGGCGAAAAATATACCATATATGCAAACTGTATTTAAGTATAGAGATGAATTTTTGAAGATATGTTCACCTGAATAATATTTATTTATTTAAAAAAATTGAAAATCAAAATTTATGTATTCTTTATAAGGATTTTACAACTATTCTATTATAACTATTAGTATGGCTACAACTACTAGTGTAACAAGGGGTATTACAAAATGCTGTACAGCAAGAATTACAACTCAAATTATACTTTGTATAGTAGTTCCTATTGTTATGGCATGTATTGCTGTAATATGTACTGCAACAATTTCTTTGAACAATTCAGTACCTAAATGGAAGGCTGATTCAAATTCATTTTTGACAGATTCCTTTAAAAGTAGAACAATAACAGAAACTGATTCTATTGCACAATATATTGATATAACATTTAAAGAGGCTGAAAATTCTCTTAATGCAATGCATAATTATGTTGTTACTATACTAAATAACAATTCTACTGTAACAAGTTATTACAATACATATTATGGAACATTTGGTATTCAACCTCAATTAGACAATAATGGTAATTCAATTGCATCTGTTGCATATTATACAACCTCTCCTGGAAATCAGATAACAACAAATGAACAACTAGTAGATATTCAATATGTAAATATTTCAAGTGTGTTTGATAATGTTTTTAGATCAGTTTGTAAATCATCAACAATTATGTATAATGTATTTATGGGTTTTAATAATGGACTATATAGAGCTTATCCATATGCATCATTGTCATCATACCCAACACAAACATCTATTTGTGTAACAAACAATCAACCAATTATAGGTTATGATCCAAGGTGTAGGCCATGGTATTCATTAGCATCTCAAACAGATGAAATAATATATACTTCTCCATATATAGAGACATTATCTAAACAATTAATTATTACAACATCAAAGAGGGTTATAGTAAATAACCAAATAATTGGGGTATTAGGAGTACATTTCAGCATGAGTCCAATTGATAATAATATACTTAAAAATACAAATACAAATTATTACAGATTTTTGATGGATACAACTGGTAATGTTATCAGTTATCCAGGTCTTAATCATAATCTAACACCTCCAAATATTGCTTCACTAGAACCTACTATATCCTCATCACAAATTAATCAGATAATATCTGTAAGATCAACAACACCTACATTTATATCTATAAATAAAAATGGAAACAATTGGAATGCTATTGTTGAATATTTAAAAACAGGAAACTATATTTTAGTAACATTATATTCGAATACTCTTATTGATGAGAAGATTACTAATATTTTTAGTAGGACAGACTATACTGTTTTAAAGGGTACTATAGCAATTTGTATAATTATTGCTATATTTTTACTGTTTAGTATTAGTGTAATAATTAGACAGAGCTGTTTAATTACACGAGATATTCGAGAGTTTGAACATACATTACATAGAATTAATGAAAATGATCTTGATATTGCAATGAGTAAGAGAGCACCACTATCTGCAGAATTTATGCTATTTAAAGAAAATATTGGAAATATTTTGATGGCTGTGCAATTTGGTAATGATGCATATCTTTCAGGTGATCATGATAGAGCTATTCAATTGTATGAAAAACTAGAAAAGGTATTGAAAGAAAATAATAATCTAAGAGGGTTAGGAATTTGCTATAGTAATAAGGGAAATGCATATCAACGCAAAAATGATATGGCTGAAGCTGAAAAATGGTATATTAAATCAATTGAAGTTCTTATGGAACAAATGAATAAAGAAATATTACCACAAGCTATTACAGCACTTAAGGTTACAAAATCATTCAGGTTGATGAATCTTGGTGTGCTATATATGAATGCAATGAAATATGAGAAGGCATTTGAAACACTAAATAAAGCTATGGAATTAGCAAGAGAATCAGACAATGTTATTGGTATTATTAGAATAATGGGGAATATTGGACATATGTATATTAAAATTAATGATTTAAATTCTGCAAGGAATAATATTTATCAAGCATATGAAATTGTTAGAAATCAACCTGATCAATTAACATCAATACAATATGCCATGATGAATATTGGAATACTTGAATTTCATAGCAGAAATTATAATGAAGCATTAATGTGGTTTAATAATATTCTAAAACAACCAATTTTGGATATAATTGTAAAGGATAAGAGTATTGAAATGATGTATACTATATTTATGATCACTAATAGAATTGAAGATTCTAGTAAACTAAAACCATTTTTACAAAATATTAATCAAGTATATAAACAAAATGATATTAAATTTATACTGGATATATCTGGAAGTATGTCAGGACAGCCAATTATTGAGTGTAGAAAGAGTATTATTGATATTATTGAAAATAAATTAAATGATTCTGATAATCTAAGTTTTTTCACATTTAACAATGTAATATCTCGATTGTTTGTAAATTTAAATAGAAAAACAAATTTTGCAGAAATTATTCAACTAATTAATAATGGAACAAATCCTGATGGGGGAACATCATTTTACAGAGCAATTCATGATATTATAAATCAAAATTCAGATAATGATAATAGTTGGTTAGTTGCTCTTACAGATGGAGAAGACAATGACAAAAATTATCCAATCGTTGATCATAATACTATAAATGGATTATTAGATAAAAAACCGATTAATATACTTATTATTACAGTTGGATTACTTCCAAATAGAAGTCAAATTCAAAGTATCATAAAAAAGGTAAATTTAAAAGGAAAGAAAGGTATGTTAATAGAATTGGATAAGAACCCACAGGAAATTGCAGGAGCTTTCAAAAAGATTGCACAAATTATTGCAGGCGAATTGAATGTTGAAAGACTTTAATTTTATTTTATAAATGAATATTTAATTGAATTTTTTTCTGATAATTCTCTATTAAAATTTTTAACATTTTTTTCACACCATCTATAATTATCCTCCAAATCATAATTATTTAATTTATTAGGATCATCTGAATTTATACAATATGGTACTCCACTAGATATAATAAAATTATATATATCAATTAATTCATTTTCATCTGTAGTTACTTTTAATAATAAATTACTTATAGGACATAATTCAAGTAATATATCTTTTTCTTTTAATTCTCTTAATAATTTTTTATCTTTTACAACATATATACCATGACCTATTCGTTTGCAACCAATTTTAATACAAAATCTAATATTATCTAAAATTTTATTAATATTACCATGTTCACCAGCATGAAAAATTGGAGGCATTTTCATATATTTAATAATAAATTTAAAATCAGATAATTTTCTTCCAGTTACTTCATTGCATGCGATATCAAAGCCACAAATAATATCTCTTATCCAACTATATTTTTGATATAATTTATTAACTTCAGAAAAATATTTTATAATATCACCATTAGATGTTGTTTTACATGTTTGAAAAATAATTCTAAAATCATGTTTTCTTTCTATCCATAATTCTCTTATTTTATAAAACATTTTTAATTCTTCTTCAATACTTGTATCTTTAAAACTACCAAGTCTAATTCTGAATTCTATATTTAAAATCTTTTGAAAATCTAATTCATTTAATATTAGTAAATTATAATCTTTAAAAAACATTTTAGATTTTATAATATGATAAAACATTGCAGCTTTTTTTGACCAATCTAATTCATTCATAATTTTTATAATTTGATTCCAATCTATATCATCATTATTATCTTCAAATTTAAGTTTACGACCATCATAAAATTTAACCTTATTTTTATACCTTTCTTTAAGACATATTAAAACTTTTTCATATGGAACTATTGCACTATAATGAACATGTAAAAGATTTCTAGTAAATTTATTTCCCCCCTTCATATTATGTTTATTTAATGATTCAATATATTGTTGTATTATATTATTCATATATAATATAGATTATATTTATTTTTTTGTAAAAAAATATTTTATTGTTTAATTTTGACTTTTAATACTTTTATTCATTTTATTTAATAAAATTTTGAATAAAATATTAAAATCAAAATTAAATTAAACAGCAAAATAATGACTATTTAATTTTTTATTTAAAAATTTAAAATAAATAAATTTCTATCAATCGCAACAATATATTGCTGTTAAAATAGGAGAAAATATCAATAGGAAAATTGCTAATACAAGAAATATCACTGATAATGTACTGTACACATTAGTACTTTTAGTTGGTAAAATTAAAGTACATTTATTATTATCATTTGTATAGTACAAAATTACTTTCTGATAAGGTTTATATTTATTTGGTAAATATAAATTTGCTACATTAATATTAGGTGTAGAATCCTGATCACATAAAATATCATTTTTTTCTCTATTTGTATCATCTGTTATAGTAAAATAGTATTTAGCATCATAATTATTAATATTACTCGTATTTAATGTATAATTAGAATAATACGCTGAATAATTGTATACAAAATTATAATATGGATAATATTTTTTATCACTTGAAGGATTTTGATTATTTGGACTTATATAATTTTCTATATATAAATATGCTGATCCTAATGCAATAATAGATAATAGAACAATATATAATATTGAACATAATGATATTTTGCATAACAAATATTGTAACCTATTACATTTCAATTGACGTTCTCGCTCTCTTTGTTCAAATTCCCAAGAATTTTCTACAGGTACAACAGTGGTCATTTATTTATAATATCAATAATATTATAGAATATATATGAATATGTATTTTTCAATTTTTATATGATGTAATATATTTGGATATTAATAAATTATCAATAGAAAAAAAATTAGGAAGTGGAATGGCAGGAGCGGTTTTTATTGTATAATCTATCAAAAAAAATAAAAAAATAGCAGAAAAATATATTAATAATAATTTAAAATCAAGAGATTTGCGAGAAATATAATTTTCTATTAACTTTGTCAACAAATATCCGGAATAATTTATTTATCTTTATAAATATGATATTATTAAAAATTGTAAACATATACAACATAACGAAGAACTAATTTATATAGAACATTTAAAAAAATTACCATTTGAAGCACAAAAATATTTTATAGAGAAAAATAAAAGTAATTATTGTATGAGAAAAATATATTCGCTTATTGATGATAATTTGCATAATATTTTTGATACTTTAACAAAAAAACAGATATATTCAATGATAGCACAAATGTCATATATTTTATATTTAATGACGCAAAATAGATATACACAAAATATTGGAGTAAAAGAGATAGATAAAAATATTTAACATTATTAGGTAATAAAATACCAATAATAGATTATTAATACAAGGCTATATATTTTGGTATGGTATTGCATAAAATACAAATTAATAAGAATGAAAAAAGAAAGATTTGAAGATTATTAAAAAATAGTAACAATTGAAATAAATGATAAAATAAGAAAACTTATAAATATAGAAGATAATCTAATATTATTAAAAAAATTTATTAAATCTGATGATTATTATTTAGTTAAAGATTACAGTACATATAAATTTGATAGATTTATTATTTATCATATACTTTATCCAGAAAATGCCCAAAAATGATTTTAGGTAAAGATTATACAGTTACTTATAAAATAAATTTTAGATGTGATTTAGTAGATATTTTATATTTTTTAAATAATAAATTAGATCTTCCTAAAATAATAAAATACTGTGCTGTATTATTAAATAATTTGATCAACTATATGTCCTATACATAAAATAGTAAATATTATCCCAAAACTAATAGATAACATAGCTATTACTTGATAAAATGTAGTTATATTACTCGTTTTAGGTTTATATAATGTACATTGACTATCTCCATTTTTAAAATATATATTTACCATTTGATAAGGAAGATATCTTACTGGAAAATATTCATTAGCAATATTAATATTTGGAGTAGTTTTTTCTTCACACATTAAATTATTAGTGGCTCTATTAGTTGTATCAGTTATAGTAAAATAAAAATTACCTTTATAGTTACCAGTTGTATTATCAACAGTATAATTTGAATAATAACCATTATAATTATAAATAATATCAAAATAATTATAATAAATTGCATCAGCAGAAGGATTTGAATTTGTTGGTACTATATTATCAGTAAAACAGATGTATGTAGAACCTAATCCAATCATAGATAATAACATAAAAAGTAAAATAAAATCATATATTAATACACAGTAATTATGTTTTTTTTCCTGTACATTTTCTCTTCTTCCAATTAAGCTTCTTTCTAGATCGGAATTATCAATCGGAACAATTGTAGCCATATTATTTAAATTTATATATTTATTATGTATATTGTATCAATATATTAATTAATTCAATTTTTATAATAGGACTATTAAATTTTCAATTCAAATAGCAAAATAATGAAATATTAATAATCAATTAATTAATGTTAAATATATATGTATTATCAATATGGATATGAATATAAACGACTTTATTATAGGAGAAGAATATATTATTTATTATCCAATTTATGGAGATATGATAAAACAAATTATGTATGGATCTGGGTTGAAAAAAAAAACAAGAGAATGTGCTATAAAAGAAATAAATAATAATGAATCTAATATATGCAATTTTATAAAAGATTGTGTATCATATAAATGTGTTCTTAATGAAATTATAATTGATGATAATGATAAATATTTTAGATTGATATTTAAATTAATAAAAATAATGAGTAATAATAGTGGAACAAAAAAGTATATTAATGAGGAATTAATAGAAATAACAGGATTTTTAAAAGATAATATTATTAATAGTAATTGTTCAATTATATCTTTTAAGAAATATGATAAAATATATAAAGAAAAATTAATTGAAGATAATTTTAATAAAAATTATAATAAAACAATGGCTAAATTACTTTATAATATATATGATAAATTAGAAATTGATATCACAGATATATTAAAAGATTCTTAATTTATTTTTATTAGAGATAATTAATGTTATGGATTTTAATAGAGATAATTAGAGTTTATAGAAATATATATAGTAAATAAAAAGTCATAAATAAAGAGAGATATATAGGAGTAGTGTGTTAAATTTTAAAATTATTAGAACCTTTTTTTTGAATATAAAAGTGCGTCAATAAATAAATATTTATTTTATACTGTAAATAATATATATGAGTGGACATATTTATTGTGCAATTATAGATTGTTATCCAGATTATGTAAAAGTTGGATGTACAACAAATATTGATAATAGAATGAATAATTTATCAGCATCTTCACATATAGATAAATTTAAATGTATATTTTCTATTGAAGTAGAACAATTAAATATGTTTTCTATAGAAAAAA
>Ga0114963_10002175_pt1 | contig 13372 bp, 8 predicted proteins | sample C_131016_EF_Meta_FD_87019 | JGI IMG/M metagenome (GOLD analysis project Ga0114963, IMG submission 87019) | Freshwater microbial communities from Lake Croche, Canada to study carbon cycling - C_131016_EF_MetaG | ecosystem: Environmental > Aquatic > Freshwater > Lake | place: Lake Croche, Canada...
ATGAAAACATATTAAAATATATTAAATTGACGTTTTAACTGTATTCAAAGTGAATGATTTAATATCCGTTTGGAACAGGAAGTCCGTCAGGATTATTAGTTTTTTTAGTAGTGAATGCTTCCATAGATTCTTCTTCGTCTTCTTCTGGATTTTTAAAACCTTCCATTTTTTCCTCTTCTTCTTCTTCAACATTTTCAAAACCTTCAAAGCCACGTCTTTTCATCATTACAAGAACCCAAAAATATAAAATAAATGGTAACAATACTAGGAACCATGCGATTTCACGGTGACCATCTTTACACATCAAGTTAAGAATCCAAGTCCAGAATAAGACATAAATTATCTTAACAATAAAAACCAACCCCTTATGTGGAACTGGACAACAAAAATTACCTAAAGTGTACATATTACTTTTACTAGTTAAATTAGTTACTACAGTTACTAAAATTCCTATAACAGATAATAGAAAATATATAAATGCCGGAGTGCACAATTCTTTTAACTTTTTTGGAAAAGCCATTTATAAAATATACAAATATAATAATATATTTTATAATCTATTTTTTATAGTGTATTTATTATTGATTCACCGTTATTATACAAATACTAAAATTAAAAAATAAAGAATAAACGGTAATAATACTAGGAACCAGGATATTTCACGGTGACCATCTTTACACATCAAGTTAAGAATCCATGTCCAGAAGAAAATGTAAATTAGTTTTAAAATAAATATCAACAAGGTATTTGGTACAGGTGATGAAAAACCGCCTAAAGTATATATATTTGTATTACCTAAATTACTAATGAGAGTTACTAAAATACCTATAACGGATAATATAAAATATATAAATGCAGGGGTGCACAACTCTTTCAGGGTTTTTGGAAAAGCCATTTTATAAAATATATAAATATAATAAAAATATCTTAAAAATAAAATTATTTTTTATAAAAATAGACAAATTATATAGATTTAAGGTTCATGTATGGGTTTTTTGTGTATTGGTCTGAATATGGTTGTGGATCAACGGGTAATGGATATCCTCTTAAAGTATTGTACGCACTTCCTAAACCAAATTGTATACTTCTACCACTATTTATCAAGTCTTGACCAATAAAACCAGAACCACCTTTTAATAATTTTTTATTTCTGGAATTTTTATGAAGTCTATGTTTTTGGGTTCGTTTACTTTTTGATTTTCTTCCGCGTTTTCCACCTCCCACTAAATATTTTACATTTTCTGGTGGAAAAATACCGCCAATTCTTTCTTGACCCATTTGTGTTTCTGGGCTAAATGGTGTATATTTATTCAAAGAAAAAAAGTTACTTTGACCGGCGTTTCCTGCTACACCGGGCCAAGTGCTAATGTTTGCCGTCCATGGAGTTCCAATAAGTGCTGGGTCACTTCCGCCCATTTTCATACCTCCGGTTTGAGCTCCGCCTAAAATAGAAGCACCACACCCACAACCTCCACCACGTTGATTACCACCGAAAAAAGGGTTTCCACAACCGCATCCTCCTCCACGCATTCCACCTACACATTTTTTATTTTTTCTAGAACAACCCCTCATATTCCATACTTTTTGTTGTTTTTGTTTTCTTAATGTTTTACGCATTTTTGTCATTACTTTAATTATATATAAATAACAATATTATATTTTTATTTATATACATTTTATATAAGTAACACGTACATATTATATTATTCAATATCGACGTGGGTCAACATGTGACGACGACAACACATTCGTTTCAATAATAATTCGTCCATGACTTCACCTTCAGGAGTTTTTTGTCTAAACTCTTTGGTCAAATACGTGACTTTGTCTACATCCATATTTTTTTCTAATTTACGTTTTCGGACTTCTTCCACATAGTAACGATACTTGTCTGCCAAAACCATACCGCAGGTGAAACATTTAATTGGAATAATCATTAGTTTTATATTCTATATATATAGTATTGAAATAAATATTTAAATCTATTTACTTCAATTTTATTTTTATTTATTATACTTTGTAATTTTTGACTTCTTTATCTTTAAGCCTAGAACTACTACGTAGAGTTATATTTTTAGGGGTTGTTTCTTTTTTAATTTTTTTTGATCGTGATTTAACGGTTTTTTCTTTTATTTCCGGTTTTGTTTCAGTTTTTGTTTCAGTTTTTGTTTCATATTCATGATTTATCATCGGTGTAGAACTTGTAATGGTAGATTCAGTTGACTGTGTCACAGGAACACCAGGTTTTACATTTTCATTCTTTTCTGCTACATCACAATTTGGACTTTTACTATTTTGTTGAATTGGGTTACTTGTATTAATATCAATGCCTTCATCTTTCATTGTTTCTTCATTGGGTGGTTTACCTGATAATTCTTGTAATAATTCTCCGGTGGAGATATTTTCGGACTCTCCAATTATTTTACCCAAATCGTTCGTTTTATTAATAACTGAGCTTAATAAAGATGTGTCATTTTTCATTTTATAGATATATAAAGTATTGTTTTTGGATAATTTATTAAAATCATAGACTAAATCTTTTTTAATGTCATCTATACGACGATTGATATAATTTTCTATATTTATTTCATAATAATCATATAACTTTTCATCATATTGATATTTATCATTAAATATTAAATTATCTTCATTTACAATGATTGGTGTAATAATATTATTAGCTATTAAATATGTTAATATAGTTTTTTGTTGATCTTTAAAATCGTAATCATCATAGATACGCATAAATGTATCATAACTCACTTTATTGTCACTCTCTCCAAAATTACTAGAAATATAATTAAGAATATTTTCATCTCTAGTGAGAGGATTATTTCCCTTGTCATCGTTAAATATTTCCAAAAATTTATCTAATGGAATATAACCATTTTCATCAAGACCTTGTTTTTCGAATTCATCGCTTATATAATTTCTATAATTAATTAATATACCAAAATTCTTGGATCTTATACTTTTTTTCAAATGATTCATTATATTTGGTAATAAAGTATAATCCTCTTCCATAATTGTTTTAGGTATTCCAATAAGTCTACCATTCTTGAATATAGTATCTATATCTCCAAGTGTAATATCATTGGTTATTTGAACATTTTCTTCTTCATCTATGGGTTTATCTTCAAGAATAGTTTTAGTTGATACATGTGATTTGTTACCAGTGGATGAAAAAATATTAACTAAATTTAATGAATTCATAAAGCTATCAGGTTTTTTTGATTTATCTTCAACATCATATTCTATTTTTTTTCCAGTTGTAGTTGATAATGTTGATGGAAAAAGATTAAATGAGCTGAAAAAACTAGATGGTTTGATTGATTTATCATCAACCTCTACATTTGTGGTTGTTATTAATTCATATAGTTTAATTTCATCATAACTAATCATTGTAATAAAATGATCATAATCTTCACTATAAATGAAATTATTCGTATTTATTTGATAATAGTTATAATCTTTTTCAGTGTCCTCCATAATATTAGTATCCATGATGGATAAAACAAGAAATTCACGAATAATAAATTTTTGTATAATAAGTAATAAAATTAATATTTCATCATCATCATCAATATCATTAAATTGTTTTTTCTCAATAATATCTATTAATTTTTTAGGTATTCCAATGTATTTATTCTTATATTTTTTATCAAATTCTTCATCGATTCTTACAACATCTTGCGGTGGTTCTTCAGTCTTGTGAATTTTACAATCTTTTAACAAATAATCTTTACACTCTGAATGTTGGGTTATTTCACCATTTATATATACTATATTTTCATTGGTAAAAAAATTACGAATATCTTGATTTGTATTATAGGGAATTTTATTTTCAGATACTGATAAATCTTCAAAAATACTTGGAGTACCACTCTTACCACTATTGTGAAATAAAATTCTATAATTTGGGGCATGATTTATAGTATATAAACCATTATCATAAGATAATTTCCAAGCACCAGAACTATACTTTTTTCCTTCCTTTTTTTCACGCTCTTTTCCAGATTCCGTACATCCTTTACATTTATAACCACTTATGAAAGGACAACCATCTCCACCAGTTTTATGTTGATAAATCATTAATCCAATCCAATTATTATCTCCCGTGATTTCAATATATATTTCTATTTTTTTTTCACAAGAATTACTTACAAACCCATAAGCACGAGTAATCAAATTTTGCGGTGTAGAACAGCCAGAAAGTGTTTCTGGGACATATAAACTAACCACAAATTTGTCGTCACCTTTTCTCCTTGTTTGTTCAAGTAAATAGTCATTTATTACTTTTTTCATAGAATCTGTTTCAAAAATTGAATTACCTCCAATACCCGCCGACATTAAATTTTTTAATCCAGGATATTGATTTTTGTTTTTAATAGCATCCACAATGATTTGATAAATAACTGATTTTTCTCTATAAGTGCCGCCATCAATCGTCATAAAAAATGTAGGAAATAACGGGTCTACTATTTTCATCATTTCAATAATTAACCCCGCATTATATGTTTTCCCAGACGCACTTGGACCAGCACCTAAAATAAACCGACCATTTTTTGCTTTTGTTTCATTTAAAATAATTCCCTCTTTTGATACTTTACATATTTCAATTTGAAAAAATTTTTGGTCATCCTTCCATTTCCCACTCATTTGTCCAGGATAATTAAAAGGATCATAATTAGTAAAAAAACAAATCTTATATTCTTCGGTATTTCCCAAAACACTCGCCGTTAATGTACGTAACATATAAGCAGTAGATTCTACCTCATTTTTAACATAGTCATGACAAATAGTATAACAATCTTTAACACAATCTTTCCAATTGTCTAAGTAAGTATTATCTATATTATTAACAGAGCTGAGTCGGGGTAACACATTTGAAATATTATCATAAGCTTTCATGAAATAGTCTTCTTTTTGATTAAAAAAAGATCGTTTCATAATATTTTTTTTTAAATTGTCGGACATTTCTTGTTGTATTATTTGAAGTGGATGATGACCCAAGAAAATAACATCTTTTAAATAATTATTGTATTCATCTATATATTTCTTTTCAAATATTTGATCCATATAATAGTTAATATATATAATTAAATATTATAATATCTAAATTTATTTCTAAAATAATTCTATTCCTTTACTGGTTTTCACCTTTTTATGTTTTACTTTTGTTTCGCTCTGTTTATGAATTTTATCATGACACTTTTCACACAAACTCATTAAATTCGCAACTCGATTTTTATGAAAAGGAGTTTCATTTTCCTCTTGTATCACCCCTTTTTCATTTGCTGCTCGCTGGTGTTGTAAATGATGTACTTCTTGCCCCATTTGTTCTTTACACATTTCACATATTCCAACTATTTTTTTAGCATTATAATGGGATGTTTTCAAACCCAATATACTACCTGAAATTGGATGATATTTCATACGAATATTGTGTGCCAATTCCAAAAATGTTTCGGGTAAATTCAAGGATTTACATACTTCTAAACCATACATATTATCACCCGGGCCGTCTTTTAATTTACGATCATAAATCAACTTGTCATTTTCGCGGTCATAAATGACAGACATATGTTTTAATAATACAGTTTTGAGATCATGTATTTCATCATAACCTACGATTTCGTGTAAATGCGTAGCAAATATAAAAGATGTATTTTTCTCCTCCAGTTGTTTCACCCCCGCAACAAAAATACTGGTGGCCGATATACTTTCTGTTCCAGAGCATAATTCATCTCCCAAAACGATACTTTTTTCATCTGCTAATCGCAATATCGTACGCAATTCCGACATTTCAACCGCAAACGTTGAAAGTCCCTTGAAAATATTATCATTACCTAAAATTCGTGTAAATATATATTTATATGGTTGATATTCAAATGATGAGCACGGGACATAAAGTCCGGCTTGCGCCATGACAATCGCTATACCAATCGCCCTTATAAAACTAGTTTTACCTACGGCATTTGTTCCATACAAAAGAATTCCATTCACCGAATCATTACCCAAAACAATATCGTTTGCCACATATAATTCATTTTGTTGTAAATGTTCTATTAAACAATGACGCAAACCACGCGCATTCACAAAAGATTTCGATGATGGATCGCCATCCGTAATCACGGGTCGACAATAATTGTATTTTTTGGCAATCACGGTTTTCGCATATACGACATCTAATAAAGTGACAAATTCAATAATGGTATTGATTTCATTCAAATATTGCTCCATTTTAGTAAGAATTTCCAAATAAATCCGCGTAATTAAATCTTTCATTTGTATTTTAATCGTCGATATATTTTTACACAATTCTTGTATGACTGTGCTGGTGATGGCGTCATTTGATGCCGTTTGTGTTGAAAAAAACAGCTCGGTTTTAAAATCAAAAGTTTTTGTTTGTCCATCAAAAGAGGAAACATATTTTAGGTTGACAGTTGTGGGTTTTAAAAAACTTTCTTTCAAAATATTACATCGGCGTTTCGTGGCGACTAAACTAAGTGAATTCTTCTCGGTTTCGTGGATTTTCACATAATCGCTTGCCGAGGTCTTTCCGGATTTTTCAAATTTTGATATGGAGGAGTTCAAAAAACTGCGTATAGCCTCTAATTTATCATTGGATTCCAAGAGTGTTTCATTTCTCTCATCAAGTTCAATATCAATTCCCTTTTTTATAAAATTTAATTCAAAATTACTAAAGGATTCTATTTCATCACATAATGAAGTATCCAGGCGTGAAACTATAAATTCGCAAATACGTTTACAATAGGTGGATATATTTGAAAATTCTGGAATTTTGTCTTGTAAATATTTAATCAACACAGCGTCATTGGTGAAAATCGGGTGAAAAAGATCCGCATCAGTGATTTGTAAATTTTTGTAAAATTGTATCAGCATTTTTGGCGATACCTTTTTCATGACGATTTGACGCACCAATTTGGAAATATCTTTGATGACGACAAGTTTATTTTTTAGAAATTCATATTTTTCTCCGACACCAAGCATATGCTCAGTAATATTATATTCATTGTTCAAGTCATCCACATTGGTCGTCGGGTTTAAAAGACGATTGGAAAACCGGCGTTTTCCCATGGATGTAATACATACATTCAACATTTTTTCAACCGACGAGTATTTACCAGTATAATTATGGTCATCCACAATATTGAGTTGTTTCAAGGAATGATTCGCAAGTATCAGCCTGTCACTACAATTTTCGAATTTGGGATCGCTGATTTTATTCACCAAATATGGATTGTGTTGATAAATGAAATCCAATAGAAAACAAAATGCCTGCGTGGCAATAGTATTTTCATAAAAATTCTGGTAAAAAGCGTCAAAGTCTGATATTTCATAGAATTTCGTCAATAATTCCTTCTGGTATATTTGTTTTTCACAGTTGAGTGTTCGCCGAATTTTCTCTTTCATAACAGTATCATCCTGGTCATCATTTAAACATATTTTATGTATTGATTTGGATTCAATATTTGCGTAACTAATCACGTGTTCCATTTCTTTTTCTCCAATATTTCCAATCAGTATACATTCACTTGGTTTGTAAATAGAAATAAAACGCTCTAATTCGTCAAAGGTGGTTGGACTCAAAAGATAAGTTTCATTAAATTCAAAAATACTTGTTTTACCAGTAATGACATCTATATTTGCCATTCCAACATAGACCTTGGTATTGTCGCTTCGCGGGGACATTCCATCTTTTCTCTCATTGGTGTTGTTTTTTGAAACCCCCAATGAGTCAAAATTTCCAATATGATTAAAACAATAGGTATCTACTGTATTTATCCATATACAAGTTGTATTGTTGGTGATTTGAGAAGATGAAACTGGGTCAAAATATGTTCCGGGTGAATAAATACCCGACAAACTCCGGGTAGTATTTTTGTTTTGTTCATCTTGTGTATATACCACAATGGTATAACCGTGGTCTTGTAATTTTTTAATGTATTTATCAATCATGTAATGAGAAAATCCAGCCATAATGACTGAGTCAGCACCCACGCATATTTTTTTATCGGCAATATTAAGGTCGCATACGATTGAAAAATCAGTGATTTTACTTCCAAAAACATTTCCGGTTGTTTTGTCTTGTAAACCGTAAACCTCAAAAAAGGCACCAACTTGCATCAATACGACAGTTTTTTCTCCATATTCTCGAAGGTATTTTTTTGTTAATTCTAAATATTCTTTTAATAATGCCATATGGTATTTATTTCTATCTTATTTTCTATTATAATATATATTTCTCTCTTTAATTGTATTTTACAAATGATATTTTGATTTTTATTTTAAATAAAAATAAAAACATTATACATGATCCCCTTTATCATTCATCAAATTATGTATTAAAACATCTTTATTTTGATTCACTACCTCACCAGTTAACATTGCGGATTCATAGGTTTTTCTTAATACATTATTTGGTGCGTTACTTCCCACTTTTAATAAACCGTGTTCTACCAAATATTTTTTAATTTCGTGGATTGACTTTTTCTTTAAGTCCTTTTGGGCATTTATTATTTTTTTACGCGTAGCGTTGTTTTTGATTAATATGCCGACTTTTCGGTAAATATTTGATTTACCAAGAGTATATTTTTTCTTAATTGTTCGTTTAATATAGCGTTTGTCAGGATCCTCTTCCGCATTCGCGGCGCCACCTCCGGGGGGAATTGTATTTTGCGATACGGGCGAAGAAACGGGTAATTCTTTTGGAGACTGGGTCGTCGCGGCATGATTGTATGAATTTAATTTCTGTATTTCATCTTCTTTCATTTTCTTTCTTAATTGTTCTAGTCTCTTTTGTCTTTCATTTTGAGGATCTGGCGAAAAATGAATATTTGACGTCTGCACTAATTGAGGGGTATCATGTATTTCTTCAATATTTCGTTTAGTTTTTACCCAATTACGATACGTTGGTTTATTTGCGTTTTTCAAACAACCATAGGGGGGGTCGTTTTCTACTTGGAAAGAATTCACTTGTGGCGGGGACTGATTTTGTATAGGATTTTGTGTTGATACATATTCTTGTTTTGGGGGAGGAGTTATTGGTTGTCTTTGTTGAAACTGACTTTTATTATGATTGAAATAATTTTTATAAGTATCATCAAAATTTAAATTCATAACAGGTGTTTCTTGGGTTACGCTAATTGGCTCTTTTAATTCTTCGGGTAATTCCAATTCTACATGAGGCGGTATATTTGATATAGGTTGGGAATATGGATTTTTCACTGTTTTATTTTGTAATGTTGACATGTTTCTTTTTTTTACACCCTCTTCTTTTTTCTTTTTTGATAATAAAGATAAATATTGTAATGAGTCGCGAAATTCGTCACCATCATTCGTTTGATTCATAACTTGTTCTTTTACCTTGATTTCATTTTGGGTAAAATTATTCTTCATTCCACTTTCGATTTTTTCTTTATTTTTATGCTCTTTGATACGATTTAAAAACTTTTTTTTTAAAGAGTTTTCATTAATTTGAATAGGTATCACAGGTTTGGGTTTTTTTTCAGCACCACCTCTATTTTTTCTAGTTGATCCACCCGTATTAAATAAATCTGGATTTACTGTTATTTTTTTTGTTGACATATAATCTTTTAATATTTTATACGTAATTATTTTACGAAATATAAAATTACGTATAAAATGACTAAACCTGAAATTCTAAACATATATACTCATCAACATTTTGTTTAATTCTTGAGAATTTTTACGATTTTTTACCTCATCATTTTTCAAAAACATTTCAAAACCTTTTTCTAAATCCTGAAAAGTGATTTTCGTTTTTTCACTATCAGGATCTCCAAAAACTCTTCTACTATGACAAACCTTTATTTTTGAAAGCATATTTTCCACATCTCGACCATAAAATTTAAAATATGGCATTTTTCTTTCAAACCATTCTGCTGATATTTTTTCATTTTTATCATCATATGTCCAACCACTGTCTTTTATTTTTTTAGTAAAAATATGAAACAAGTCATTGTGTTTATAATTATCAATTTTGAATCTCCAGGTAAAACGCGATTCTAATCCTTGATTATAAGTGAAAAAACACTCTTTTAATTCTTCTTCATAACCGGCAATAATTACCATCAATTGGTCCTTGTAATTACTTAATGACTCACACAACGTGTCTATACATTCTTTGGAAAAACTATCGCGTTTTTCGTTATTTCCAAGAGAATACGCCTCGTCAATAAATAAAACACCACCTAGGCATTCTTCAATCACTTCTTTGGTTTTTATCGCGGTCTGTCCCAAATAACCCGCGACTAAATCACTACGTGTTACTTTTTTGAAACCACCCTTTTTCAATATACCTAAATTCGCAAATATTTTACCGATGATCCTGGCGATTTCTGTTTTTCCTGTACCAGGAGGACCGTATATAACCGTATGCATATAATCATTGGAATTTTTACTTAAATCTTGTATGTAATACAATAATTGGTCAACAACATTTTCTTTTAATTCTTTCATCCCAATCATTCGATTTAATTCAATTAATTCTGTTTTGATTTTGTTCAAAGATGTCATGTTAATATCATATTCAATATCATCTTGTAATGGATATTTTTCAATCAAATCCAATAGGTCGGTCAAACAGTTGATTTTTGTCTTTATAGAAACTTTTTTCTTTATAACAGGTGGTGATGGAGGTATAATAATTTTTAAGTCTGGTTTTTTTCTTTTTTTTATTTCATATGTGGGTTTAACTACAGGAGAAGGCTCAAAAAAAGACAATGTTGATCTATAATTCATACAAGATGCGTATGACTCCGGTTTGTATATATCGACATCTTTATTTTCAGGATTTATACTTTCTTCGGGTGTATTATTTGGATTCATATTTTCTGATTCTTTTTCTTGTAAATGATAATGAAAAATCTTATTTGAATTATAGAATGAATTGTATAAATCATATTTTTTATTGATTTCATCAATATTAGTTGTTGATTTTGATATACTGGTGTTTACATTTGAATATTTTTTATTTATATTTTCTAAAAAAAGCGAATAATCATAATATTTGTTTGACATTTATTGAATAACAAAACTTATATTTAGGTATGTTTTTTATAAAATAAATATATTTGTATATTGTATAAAAATGGAAGGTGTTCAAAGAATTAATAATCCAAAAGTTGATGAAGAATTTTATAAAGAAGTTGATGAAAAATTTGATGAAGAACCAAGTGGGTCCGGTTTGAGAATGCCCACTCCTCTACCTACACGAACTCCTATAACAAATAGTCCTCCTGTAGTAATTAGTGATAAAAACAGATTTCCTCGTCCAGAAGAGATTTCTCCTCCTAAAAAAAGTTTTTTATCATCTTGGTTTGGTATGGGGGGTAAAAAATCTAGGAAATCAAAGAAATCAAAGAAATCAAAGAAATCAAAGAAATCAAAAAAATCAAAGAAATCTAGAAAAACGCGTGGAAAAAGAAGAATGTAAAATATATTATGAAATGTAATTATATTTGATAATGTAAAAAAATAAAAAAAAAATAAACTAATAATAAAAACAATTTAAAAATAAATTGAAATAAATTATAACCCCACTTATGTTTTCAATAATATCTACCATGAATAAACAACAAGAAATTCACTCAAACGAAGAACAAGAAAGAGGTCTAGATAAGGATGATGTATTTGATTTAAAAAACGATCAATACATTGAAATCCCATGGACGATTATTGAAACATATTTTAAGGGTCAACATTTAGATAGATTGATTCGACATCAACTTGAGTCTTATAACAATTTTGTTTCTTGCCAAATTCAAAAGACAATTGATATGTTTAATCCTGTAAGAATTGCGTCGGAACAAGATTATGACGGAAAAAGTGGCAAATATTCTCTTGAAATTTATGTGACTTTTGAAAATTTCCATATTTATCGCCCACAAATACATGAAAACAATGGTGCGACAAAACTTATGTTTCCACAGGAGGCGAGATTACGAAATTTCACTTATGCCTCGGCAATGACCATTGATATGAATCTGAAGTTTATGGTAAGAAATGGTCCAAATTTGGAAAATATTCAAACCTTTTATAAAAATCTCCCTAAAATTCATATTGGGAAATTACCTATTATGTTGAAATCAAACATTTGTGTTTTGAATCAATACAAACATGTAGACAATAGTCATACCGGTGAATGTAAATTTGACGCAGGTGGTTATTTCATTATCAACGGATCGGAAAAAACCGTCTTGGGTCAAGAACGCGCAGCAGAAAATCGAGTCTATTGTTTCAATGTGTCAAAGAACAATACCAAGTATACGTGGATGGCGGAAGTAAAATCTGTTCCAGATTTTAAATGTATTTCTCCAAAGCAAATCAATATGATGATTTCATCTAAAAATAATGGGTTTGGTTGTCCACTTTACCTACAATTACCCCGCGTAAAACAACCGTTGCCAATATTTATTGTATTTCGTGCTCTAGGCGTATTGTCGGATAAGGATATTTGCGAACATATATTACTTGATATTGATGACGAAAAAAACAAGGAATTATTAAAGGCGTTACAAGCGTCGATCATTGAGTCAAATACTTGTATGACAAAGGAAGACGCTATTAAGTATATCACCAGTTATGTCATGTTTACTCCTATTAACATGGACAAAGAAACCGGTATTCGTAAAAAAGCGGAATTTACAGCGGATATTTTGTCGAATGATTTATTCCCGCATTGTACAACCCTAGAACAAAAAATATATTTCCTCGGTTACACAGCGAATATGCTTTTGAAAACGAGTTTTGATTTAATCAAACAAGACGATCGTGATTCTTATTTGAATAAACGTGTTGATTTAACGGGTGCCCTTTTGAATAATTTGTTTCGTAATTATTTCAACAAACTAGTAAAGGATATGGAAAAACAGGTTGTGAAAGAGATTAATACGGGATCATGGAGATCTACGGATGATTATTTGAATATTATCAACATGACCAATATTTATAAAATCATCAAATCAACCACCATTGAAAACGGTATTAAACGAGCTCTTTCAACAGGTGATTTTGGTATTAAACACGTGAATAATAGTAACAAGGTAGGTGTCGCACAGGTGCTTAACCGGTTGACATACGTGTCTAGTTTGAGTCATGCGCGCAGAATTTCCACACCGGTTGATAAAAGTGGTAAATTAATTCCACCGCGCAAACTGCATAATACATCCTGGGGTTATTTGTGCTGCGCAGAAACTCCTGAGGGACAATCCGTTGGTGTTGTAAAAAATTTAAGTTACATGACACACGTGACGATCCATTCCAACAGTGGTCCTTTGTATGACTATGTATTGCCAAATATTATTCCTGTACAGAATTTGACTGC
>Ga0114963_10002176_pt1 | contig 13369 bp, 10 predicted proteins | sample C_131016_EF_Meta_FD_87019 | JGI IMG/M metagenome (GOLD analysis project Ga0114963, IMG submission 87019) | Freshwater microbial communities from Lake Croche, Canada to study carbon cycling - C_131016_EF_MetaG | ecosystem: Environmental > Aquatic > Freshwater > Lake | place: Lake Croche, Canada...
AGGAAAATTGATCGGTCTTCCTGTCGCGATAGACGCCCCCCGACCAATTGCCGCTCGACAGGGACGAGACTTTGTAATTGTCGGCGCGGACCGGCGCTGCCAATCCGACAGATATGATCCACAAAGACAACAACCATCTTATCATCACGCATCCTCTGGGGAGGAGTTTAGCGCCTCTGCTGCCTCTGGCAAGGCAGGCGGGCGTGTTAAATCCAGCCCATCAATTCCCGCTGCATCACGGATTTGATCACCTGCATGCCGTTGTCTGAGGCATTGAGGCAGGGGATATAGGTGAAATGCTCGCCGCCGTGATGCATGAAAATTTCACGGTTTTCCCCGTCGAGCTCTTCGAGTGTTTCCAGACAATCGGAAGAGAAGCCGGGCGCGATAATCGCCATTTTCTTGATGCCTTTTTGTGCCAGCGCCTCGACCGTTTTGTCGGTATAGGGTTGCAGCCATTCCTCGGGTCCGAAGCGGGACTGGAAACTGATCTGCATGCGCTCGGGCGAATAGCCCAAGCGCTCGCGCAGCAAACGCCATGTCTTGTAGCAATGGCAGTGATAGGGGTCACCCAGCATCAAATAGCGTTTGGGCACGCCATGGAATGAGGTGAGAATAACCTCCGGTTCAAAATCAAGCGTCGCCAGATGGCTTTCAATGGATTGGGCCAGCGCATCGATATAAGCGGGATCGTCATGATAGGGCGGGGCGACGCGCAGCGTGGGCTGCCAGCGCATCTCCATCAAGGCTTCGAAGGTTTTGTCGCACGCGGTCGCGGTGGTGGCGGCTGCATATTGCGGATAGAGCGGGATCATCAAAATCCGGTCACAGCCTTGCGCCTGCAACGCTTCGAGCCGCGACTTCACCGACGGATTGCCATAACGCATGCCCCAATCGACAATGATCCGGTCGTCAAGCCCCTGCGCAAAGGCCTGCAAATTGGTAGCCTGATCGCGGGTGATGGTCTTGAGATAAGACTCGTTTTTCTCGTTGTTCCAGATGGAAGCGTAATCCTTGCCCTTTTTTTGCGGACGCAAGGACAAAATAATCAGATTGAGAATCGGCCACCACAAGATGCGGGGCGTGTCGATCACGCGCTTGTCGGACAAAAACTCTTTCAGATAACGGCGCATCGGCCAGTAATCGGTGCCGTCGGGCGTGCCGAGATTGGTCAATAAAACCCCGATCTTGCCTTGTTTGACGGTCGGATGGCCGTCGGGAAGCGGGCCGACAGCCCGATGGGAATGGTCGTTTGAGTTTGGCGCGTTCATACTCGATCCTTCAAACACATGGCAAAAGCACGGAGTGCTTTCTATCAATCTCTGAGGGGGAAGTAAATTTGATGACAGCGTGCGCCTTTGACGCGCGGTTTGTCTCACGCCATCAGCGAGGGCGTGATGCTTTGGGCGGCGTGCAACAAGGCTTCGCGGATTTTCGCATGGATGGAGGCTTCATCCATGCGGCTGGCCTGCGTGGATACATTGATTGCGGCCACCACCGCGCCCGCGCTGTTGCAAACAGGCACGGCGATGGAGCGCAAGCCGATTTCAAGCTCCTGATCGACATAGGCATAGCCCTGCGCGCGCACTTTCGCGAGCTCAGTCAGAAGCCGTGCCGGATCGGTCACGGTTTTGTCGGTGAGGGCTGTGGGTTTGCTTTGCTGCAACAGGTCTTTTTGCCGCTCAACGGGTTCTGATGCCAACAAGACCCGCCCCATGGAGGTGCAATAGGCGGGAAGCCGCGAGCCGACATTCAAACCCACCGACATGATGCGCTTGGTCGCCGAGCGCGCCACATAGACAATATCGGTGCCATCCAAAATACTGGCCGAGCAGCTTTCGCGCGTTATTTCGCTGACGCTTTCAAGGGCGGGCTGCAACAGGCCCGGCAAAGGGGTCGAGGACAAATAGGCATGGCCGAGCGACAGGATGCGCGGCGTCAGCCTGAATTGCCGTCCGTCATCGGACGCATAGCCCAACGCCACCAGCGTGAACAAGGCACGGCGCACGGTCGCGCGCGGCAGGTCAGTCACTTTGGCGATTTCCGACAAGGTCATATGGTCGCGCCCCGCACCAAAGGCACGGATGACGCTCAAACCACGCGCAAAGGCCTCGACGAAAGAGGGATCATTGCGGGGATCGTCGGTCAGGCCTGTGCGGTCGGACGAAGACACAGAGGACGCAGCGGAAACCAGCATGATGGAACCAAATCTCGTGCTTGACGGGTCGCGGGAAACATTTCAAAATTGTTCGCAGAACGAAAATATGTTCACTATACGAACATATTGCCAATCAAAAGTCAAGCCCTTGTGATCTGCATGCTGCCGCTTTCGTGGTGTCACCAACGGTTTTTGCCGGCGGCGGGCTTGATGCCCATAACGGGCTTGGGCTTGCGGCCAGCCCCGTGGGTGTGGGACAAAGACCTCATCGGGCATGAGGCCTTACGGGAAAATGAGAGGAACGCGCATGGCGTTTTCGGCACTGGATTCCAAAGTGACAGGCCCGCTTTTTACGCCGGATGCCATGGCCTCCGTTTTTTCGGATGAGGCACGTTTGGCCGCCATGGTGCGGGTGGAATGGGCTTTGGCCGAGGCGCAGCAGCGCCATAAGGTGATCCCCCAAGGGCTCGCGGCGGCTTTGGCGGCGATCACGCCTGCGCGGTTTGATCTTGAAGCGCTGGGTCAGGCCACCGCCTTGTCGGGCGTGCCGACCATTCCTTTTGTGGCGGCCTTGCGCGCTTTGGTGCCAAAGGACTGCGAGGCCTTTTTGCACACATCCGCCACCACACAGGACATTCTCGATAGCGCCTTGGTGCTGCAGATGCAGGCGGGCATGGCATTGATCGGCACTGATCTTCGGCGCGTCTGTGCAGGCCTTGCGGCTTTGGCCGAGCGGGAGGCCGAGACCCCTTGCGTCGGGCGCACTTATGGCCAACATGCCGCCCCTGTTAGTTTCGGCTATAAAGTCGCGGTCTGGCTGGCGGGCCTTTGTGATGTCATGGAGGCTTTGCCGTCTGTGCGCGCGCAAGCCTTCAAAGCCTCTTTGGCGGGGCCTGTCGGGACATTGTCCGGACGCTCCGAAAGAGATGCGGCGGTCGGGCACAGCTTTGCCGATTTGTTGGGGCTCGGTTACGACCCCTTGCCGTGGCATGTCCGCCGCACCGGCCCTGTGGCTCTCGCCTGCTGGCTGGGCCAGTTGATCGGGGCTTTGGCCAAAATGGCAGAGGATGTCGTCTTTCTCGCCTCCACCGAAGTGGCGGAAGTGGCCGAACCCTTTATCAAAGGACGCGGCGGCTCATCCGCCATGCCGCATAAGCGCAATCCCGTGTCCGCCACGGTCATTTTAGCAGCCCATCGGCAAGCGCCTGCTTTGGTGGCGATGCAGATGGCGGCGATGAATGCGGCGCATGAGCGCCCCGCCGGTGCATGGCATGGCGAATGGGCTGTTTTGCCGCAGCTCTTTGGTCTGGCGGCGGGGGCCTTGGCGGAGGCGGTGCGGCTTGCGGAAGGGCTTGAGGTCGATCGTGCGCGCATGCAGCACAATCTGGGACAGACGCGCGGACTGATTTTTGCCGATGCGGTGGCAGCTTTATTGGCGCGTCATATCGGGGCAGGGGCGGCGCATCATCTGGTGGCGGAGGCCGCCGATACGGTGCGCGGCACAGGCGAGACCTTGCAGGCCGTTTTGCCGCGCCTTGCCGCTTGGCCTCAGGCTGTCGATACGGCCACATTGGGGGCTTGCTTTGATGATGGCCCTGCGGTGGGTGCGGCAGCGGCATTGGTGCCTCTGGCCACAGCGCGGGCCCGCCAGATTATGACGGATCATCTGATATAACAAGATGGATGTGCAGGAGAGAGAAACATCATGCCTTTGTTAGCGGTCAACGGAACAATGCTTTTTTATGATCTGTCGGGGCCGGAGGGTGCACCCGTTGTGGTCTTTTCCAATTCGCTCGGCTCCACCGCCGAAATGTGGGATGCACAAGCCCGCGCTTTGGCCGGTCGCTGTCGCATCTTGCGCTATGACACGCGCGGACATGGGCGTTCGCAAACAACCGGACCTGTGCGGCTTGATACCTTGGTCAAAGATGTCATCGGCCTCATGGACGCGTTGTCCATTCCCTCCGCGCATATTGTCGGCCTGTCTCTGGGCGGCATTACGGCACAGGGACTGGGGATCCATTATCCCACGCGTGTGCGCTCGCTGGCCCTGATGGCCACAGCCTCGCATTTCTCCCCCGCCGATGCATGGCTCATGCGTGCCAAGACCGTGCGCGAAGAGGGCTTGGGCTCCATTGTCGATGCGGCCATGACACGCTGGTTTACCCAAGGGGCCGATCAGCATTGCCCCGAACGCAAACGCTTTACCCGCCAGCGCTTTTTATCAAGCGATGCGGAAGGCTATGCGCTGTGCTGCGAAGCCTTGGCAGCTGCGGATGTGCGCGCAGATTTGGCGCGGATCACCGCCCCGACCTTGGTGATGGCGGCGGAAGGTGATCCCGTCACAACCGTTTCCATGGGGATTGAACTGGCAGCGGCCATTCCTGAGGCACGCTTTGAGCCGGTGTCGGAAGCCGCGCATTTGTTTGCGGTCGAGCAGCCCGAACAGGTCAATGCGATTTTACTGCCATGGCTTGAGCAAAATGGCGCTTTGGTGAAGCCTGACGCACGTCCTCTCTACGAGCAGGGCCTTGCAAACCGCAAAGCCGTTTTGGGTTTGGATCATGTGCAGCGCTCTTTTGACAATGCCAATGATTTTACGCGGCCATGGCAGGATTTTATCACCCGCATGGCGTGGGGCGAGGCATGGGGCAATCCCGATCTCGACTGGAAACTGCGCTCGACCTCGACCTTGTCCATGATGGTGGCCTTGCATCGTGAGGAGGAGTTCAAACTGCATTTGCGCCCAGCCTTGAAAAACGGGCTGACACTCAAAGAGCTGCGGGCTCTGTTGTTGCATTGTTCGATTTATGCGGGCGTGCCAGCAACCAATGCCGCCTTTCGCTGGACGCGCGAAGTGTTGGGCGCTGAAAGCGATGGGGTCGATCTGCCCGAATAAGGCGCTGTTTTTTCTTCACCAAGCGTGATGCTGTCTGGCGCGTTCGAGGCAATCAGGGCTTAAAAAAGAGAGAGACTCAAAAACGGCCTTCCCGGGAAGGCCGTTTTTTTATAGCGTGTTTGACGTGTCTGTGATGGTGGGAAACGCCCTCGCTCTGCCACCAGCGTTAGGCCGCCATCAGCCAGTTTTGCAGCTTCGGACGACGCTCGATCACATCGCCTTTGATATTGCCGATATAGCGCAGATGCTCGCCGCCCTGCTTGCTGATTTCAATGGCCACGGCAATGCACATGACATGACCGATGCGGCGGGGCGGACCGAGCGGATCACCCGCGCAGCCAATGCGTTTCATCAGCCGGTGCATATTGAGATCAAAGACCGCAACCGTATGGGTCAGGCCGATTTCAAGACCGATTTCATTACCGGCAATCAGCATCTCCAAGGCCGAGCGGCTAAAGGCGCCGCGCTCGCCATTGGCGCCGACATCGCTGTCGACACAAAAGCGGCTTCCCTCCCAGATGAGCGGGCTATAGACCGGTGCTTGTTCGGGCAAGAGCTCCGAAAAAATATCATTGATCATGTTGAAGCCGGTGGTAGGCAGCAAACGGCAAGAGCCGACCACATTGTTTTTGCCATCCATCGCCAGCAGATAGAGCGGATCCATCGCGTCAAATCCGTCGATCTCCCACTCATTGATGATCGGAACATCCCATTGCATGCGATCATAAAAGACACGCTTGCGTAAGCGGTGCATTTGATCGATCTCGCGGGCAAATAAATGGCGTTCATGTCCATGTATCATTTTAATCATAGCGCACCTCATGCTTGCTATTAAAAAATAAAACTAAAGTAATAAGTGCAATTTACGATGATGTAATACTGTCTCAAATATCGATAGCACTCATGACTAGAAATATATGTTTCCTTAATAAAGTAAAAAACTGATCTTAAGGGCAGTATTCGGGATATCGCGTGTATGATTCATCGCAAAACAACTATCAGTTGCAATCTGTTTTGATCCTCTTTTACTTTGAAAGCTTTGGCGCGGCCCATCAATGGCGCAGAGAGGTGCGGCTGTTGTCACGCCGCGCGGGACTTGATCCATGCGGGATAAAAGCCCTGCCGCGCAGCGTTGTGCGGTGTCGTGCAGGCCTTGTTGTCAGAGGCCTTTTCAAGCGTTGCGATGAGGAAAGACGTCGCTCTTAAAACAAAGCGATGGCACCGGTTGCCAGCGCTTTGGCAACCGCATGGGTTGTGTTGATCGCATCCAATTTGGCGCGAGCATTTTCAAGATGAAACTTCACGGTGCGTTCGCTGATATTCATGATATGCGCAATATCCCAATCCGATTTGCCGGAAGCACGCCAGCGCAAACATTCCTTTTCGCGTTGCGACAGGCGCTGTGCATAATTGGGGGGTTCGACGCCCGCATGCAGCAGCGCATAATGATGGAAGTGATGGGCAATCAGCATCAGCTGCGGCATGAGTTGTCGTCTGATGTCTTCCCATTCTTTATCCGTTACATTCGAAGTGACCGAAAAAAGCGCAAATTCATTCATGCGGCCACGGATCGGAAAAGACAGGCCCTGATGGCCGATATCGAAATCCTGTGCCTCGCTGAAAAAGCGTTGCACCACGCGTTGCGAGCGATCGACATCGGCCCAGTCAACGGGAAGAATGCCGCCGAGACCTGCGCGAACGACCGGGTCGATATCGACATAGTTGTTCTGGTAATAATGGCGTTGCCATTCGGGCGCATAGGTCACGGCCAGCAAGGGCATGGTTGATTTTTGTGTCGGAATATTGGCGGCAAAATAGGAAATATGATCAAGGCCCAAATCAACCAGAGACTGTTTGAGATTGTCGGTTGTTTCTTGCAGCTTTGTTGTCTGGGACAGATTTTCCAGCAACGTGAACAGATCATCCTGTTTCATGGCAGACTCCGACACAACCGGACCAGATGCGAAAACGGCAAGAGAGACCCTAGATTTTGAAAGACGGACAATGCGCCCCCATCCCTTCAAAACATCATGTGCTCTATCGCCGACGCGTACGAACAAGGATGGGCTCCATCTTGACCTCCATCCCGTTTCAGTGCCTCACCGCTCAAGAGTTACCCATTTTGCTGAAGGGGGTGTCATATTGCCTGCAGGGAAACATCCAAGGCCTGCGGCACTCATTCACCCTTGCACCAATGTGTGAAGGGCGGAGCAGAGCGCGCCCCTCACACCTCAGTCCAAAAACCCATCAACAAAAACGCTGACACGCATGAGCAACAACAGGTAATCAACCACCAGTGACAAATACGCAGTGCCTACAAAAGAGGGTTGGACAGTTGGTGTCGGAAGAGATCATGCCTTTCGAGCCGTTATCATCCGCGCCTGAACCATCCGCCGGATCCCGAAAAAGGATCCTTGATGCCGATCCGTCTTGTCAGTTGCCCCGGGGAACAAAGACTTTTTTTGAGGTCAATCATGCGTCCCAATTCATGGGAATATATTTTTCATATCTTGGCCGTAAAAACAACAAGGAAGCACAGTCGGCTGATAAGAAAGCAAAAAATAAATCCCAGAACGATTTCAAAGCACAACTAAAGATAGATCAACAAAGGCAATTACACTTCCAAGTTGTGTCTTGATCAACCTGTCCGTTCGGACAGGGTGGCCGCAAAGCATGGATTGCCGCGCGGCGTGCCGCCGCTCGCAATGACTGGGGTAAGGGTTTGGCGATGCGATAGTCTTGATGCTGTTTTACACGACCGGTCTGACGACCTCACGCGTGACTTCACGCTTTTATTGCGCGATCGGGCAACAGCCCTTACGCTTTTTTATCACGCGACCGGTCTGCCGACCTCACGCGTATCCCCCCACCGCGTCATTGCGAGCGCGAGCGAAGCGATGCGGGAAGTAATCCAGAAAAAACAACGCGGTCCATTCCGTATCCGCAAAGCATGGATTGCCGCGCGGCGTGCCGCCGCTCGCAATGACGGGGGTGAGGATGTGCTGTTAATGATGAGCAGGGGCGCGAATGGTTTGTTCACGCGACCGGTCTGCCGACCTCACGCTTTTTATTGCGAGATCGGGCAACTGCCCTTGCGCTTTTATCACGCGACCGGGCAACAGCCCTTGCGCGTGACCTCACGCTTTTTATTGCGCGATCGGGCAAAAGCCCTCACGCGTGGTCTTTGCCAAGCCCCGCAAGGCCGCGATAGGTCAGCACAACCTGACTGTCGTCTTTCAGGCCATGGCCCTGTGCGGAGGCGGACAAAAACATCTGATGGGCGGCAGCGGCCACCGGCAGCGCGGCCTTGGCGGCGCGGCCCGCGTCCATGACAATGCTGAGGTCTTTGACAAAAATATCAACCGCGCTCGTCACCTCGGGATTGGTCTCTACCATGCGCGGCCCGCGATTATGCAGCATCCAGCTCGATGCCGCCGACCCGCCGCAAATATCGAGCACCACCTGCCCATCAATTCCGGCCTTTTCAGCCAGCGCCATGCCTTCCGCCAGCGCTGCGATATGCACGCCGCATAACAGCTGGTTGACGGTTTTGATCATGGCGCCCTGACCGGCTTTGTCACCGACATGGAACAATTTTTCGCCCATGGCGGTCAGCAACGCTTTGGCGGGTTCAAACACAGCGGAACTGGCCGCAGCCATAATGGTCAGCGTGCCGGCCTGTGCGCCCACCACGCCGCCCGAGACCGGCGCATCGATGAAATGATGCCCTGATTGTTCGACGCGGTCCGCCAGCAGCGCAACCTCCTTGGGCGGGCAGGTCGCCATCAAAACCACCGTGCCGCCTTGGGGCAAAGCGGCCAGCGCACCAGCGTCAAACAAGACGCTTTCGGCCTGCGCCATATTCACGACCATCAGCACCAATGCATCGGCCTTTTGCGCCACCTCTGCGGCATTGCTGGCAATCTGTCCGCCGGCCTTGGCCAAGGCCGCCAGCGCCTCTTGTTTCATGTCGAAGCCTGTGACCTGAAACTGCTTGCGCACCAGATTTTCTGCCATGGGCAGACCCATGGCGCCAAGGCCGACAAAACCAATGTGACGCATCACGCTCGTCCTTTACAATAGCAAGTTTATTCTTTCACCGCACCCGTCATCGCCGAAACATAATGCTCGACAAAGAACGAATACAAGATCACCAGCGGCAAGGATCCCAGCAAGGCCCCCGCCATCAGCGAGCCCCAGCGATAGATGTCGCCATCCACAAATTCCGACACAACCGCCACCGGCACGGTCTTATTTTGCGTCGAGGACAGGAAGGTCAGCGCATAGATAAATTCGTTCCAGCACAAAGTGAGGGAGAAAATACCGGCTGAAATCAATCCGGGCACCGCCAGCGGCAAAATGATCTTGATCAGGATCTGCAAACGGGTCGCACCGTCGATCAAAGCGCATTCCTCAAGCTCGTAAGGAATGGTTTTGAAATAGCCCATCAGCAACCATGTCGAGAACGGAATCAAAATGGTCGGGTAAACCAGAATGAGCGCAATCGGACTGTCAAACAGGCCATAGGCCTGAATGATGGTGGCCAGCGGAATGAACAGGATCGAGGGCGGCACCAGATAGGCCAGAAAAATCGAGGCCCCCACCACCTCAGCCCCTTTGAACCGGATCCGCACCAGCGCATAGGCGGCAAAAACCGAGGCAAACAAAGAGATGAAGGTCGCGACAACCGACACATACATCGTATTCCACAGCCATGTCGGATAATTGCTCTCGAACAGCAATTTATTGATGTGTTTGAGCGTCGGCCCGACCACAAAAAACGGATTGTATTTTTCCATATCGATCAGCTGGTCGTCCGGTTTTATGGAGGTCAGCACCATCCAGTAAAAGGGAAAAATCAGCACAACCATAATGATCGCCAGCGGCAGATAGACATAGATGATTTTTCTCAAGCCGCCGTCCAGATAGGACATGCCTTCTGAATCGTCATTTTGCGCGTTTGTGTTCATGGAATTGGCCTTGCTCACTGATTGCTGCTCACTCATCGCTGCCCCCTTGCTGCCATTTGCGGCGTTGCAGGCCAAACCATGAGACCATGATGGAGAAAAGAAGGAAGGGGATCATCGCGGTGGCAATGGCTGCACCCTCGCCCAGATTACCGGCCAAAATCGCGCGCTGATAGCCCAAGGTGGCCATCAGATGCGTGGAGTTGACCGGCCCGCCGCGTGTCATCGCCCAGACCAGCTGGAAATCGGTGAAGGTGAACAACACCGAAAAGGTCATGACAACCGCAATGATTGGGGTCAAAAGCGGGAAGGTGACATAGCGGAAATTCTGCCAGCGCGTGGCCCCGTCAAGGGTCGCTGCTTCATAAAGCGAGGGCGACACCGTCTGCAAGCCCGCCAGCAAGGTAATGGCGATAAAGGGCACGCCGCGCCAGATATTGGCGAAAATCAGCGACATGCGGGCATTGTTGGGATCACCGAGGAAATTGATGTTTTCGGTGATCAGACCCATATGGCGCAAATACCAGGAAATGATCGAGAACTGGCTGTCGTAAATCCACCAAAAGGCAATCGCCGACAACACGGTGGGCACCACAAAGGGGATCAGCACCACCGAGCGGATCAGCGCCTTGAAAGGCAGCTTTTCGTTCAGCAAAAGGGCCAAATAAAGCCCCACGGCAAATTTCACGATGGAGGCAAACACCGTATAGACAATCGTATTGAAAACCGACTTCCAGAAAATGCTGTCATCAAGCAGCCACTCGTAATTTTCAAGGCCGATAAAAACACCGTCCCGCCCGATTTTGGCATCGGTGAAAGACAGCCAGACACCTTTGCCCAAAGGATAGGCCAGAAACAAAATCAAAATAACGGCAGCAGGCAACATGAACAAAAAGCCCAGCCAGTTGCGGTTCTGGCTCAGGCGCTGCATCAGCGAGCGTTCGTGGCGGACCAAGGCGGTCGGTGCCGATGAGGAAGCAGTTTGGGACATAAGGTGTCTCCGGTCTCTTGTAAGAGCGCTAAAATTATTTTTGAAAAAACCGCGCGGGAGACATCAAAGTTTCCCGCGCGGTCAAAAGAGCAGGGCTTAGCGGTAAATGCGCTTGGCCTGACGTTCAGCGGTGGCAATGGCTGTTTTCGCATCCATCGCGCCGGTGCAATAATTGGCGACCATATCCACGAGGATGAAGTCGGCAATCGCTGCGGCGGCTTTCTCGTTCACAGGACCGATACCGCTGGCAGGCAGGGTGTTGCGGGCTGCGTTTTTGAACACGATGTTTTTCGGATCTTTTGTCCAGACCGGATTGGCATCGTACGCCATGAGCGGATGGGTCAGATAGCCAGCGGCGGCTTCCAGCCAAGGATTGTAGTTTTCTGCTTCGAGCAGGTAGGCCATGAAGGCTTTGGCTGCATTCGGCACCTTGGTATATTTGAAAGCCAGCATCGGGAAGGTCAGCTGCAATTCCTGCGGCTTGCCGACAGGTCCGACGGGGAACACGGCATGGTCCATGTCCTCGGCAATCGCATTGAGCGCCTTGTCAGCCTTGGCTGCGACATAGATCGAAATACCGTTTGACGTCAGATGCAATTCACCAGCCAGGAAGGCCTTGTTATTGGATGAATCGTTCCAAGAGGGCGTGCCGGGAATGAAGGTTTCCGACAGCTTCTTGACATATTCAAGCGCCTTCATCGTTTCGGGCGAATTGATGATGATCTTCTCGTCTTTGTCGATGAGGTAAGAGCCGTGTGACCACAACAGCCAATGCACCCACGCATTCGCATCACCCGTGGCATGGCCCAAGGCAAAACCGGCCGGTGTATTATTGGCCTTCAAGGCTTTGCAGAGCTCGAGCAATCCGTCTGTCTTGTCGGGGAAGGTCGAGAAACCGGCTTTTTTCATTGAGGAAATGCGGTAATTGATATAGCCGCCGTTCACCGCTGCCGGAATCGCAATCCATTTGCCGTTCACTTTGCAAGTGGCTTCGGGTGCTGCAAACCAACCACCGTATTTTTTGCCGAGGTAATCAGCGACATCGCCGACTTCAAGGCATTTGTCGGGGAACAAATGCGGCAAAGAATGCAGACCCCATGCAATGTCGGGACCCTGTCCGGTATTGGCCGCCACAGAGGCTTTGGGTTGCATATCGTCGAAGGATTCATTGGACACGCTGATCTTCACACCGGTTGCCTGTGAGAAGGCGTCAACCAGTTTCATAAACTGTTCGTCTTCGGCAGGCACAAAGCGCTTCCAGCGCAGAATGTTGAGGGTAGCATTGGCTTCAGGCTTCCATGGCGAGGACTGGGCCCAAGCCTTGGCATGATTGAGCAGGCCGGTTGCGCTCAATGCGCCCACGGTTGCCGCGCCTTTCATCAGCGTACGACGATTCATGATGGTCATGGATGGTTAACTCCCTTTCAGTTTGTCTTAATCGGTGTTGGTCTTCATCTGACAAGACGGGCGGGCCCGTCTTGTGATCTCGCAAAATATGCGCCGTGGCGGGCGGATATTCAGTCGATTCGTTTGCCCGTTTCGGCATCAAACAGATGCACGAGTTGGGTGGTCGGCAAAATCGTGATGGTTTCGCCGGGCTTGGCGGTGATGCGTTCGCGGAAAACGCAGATCAGTTCTTCGCCCTTCAAGCGCACAACCACTTGTGTTTCCGATCCTGTGGGTTCCACCACCACCACTTCAACCGCAACACCATTGGCATCGAGGTGGATATGTTCGGGGCGAATACCATAGACAATGGCCTTGCCTGCGGGCAGGGAGCGTCCTTGCGCCAAAGGCAGTTTCGCGCCGCCTTTGCTGGTCACACCGTGGCCGGAGGGATCAACCGTTGCATGAATAAAATTCATGGCGGGCGAGCCGATGAAGCCTGCCACAAACAGATTGTCGGGATGATCGTAAAGATCAAGCGGCGATCCCATTTGTTCCACGATGCCGTCATGCATCACCACGATTTTGTCGGCCATGGTCATGGCTTCGATCTGGTCATGGGTCACATAAACCGTGGTGGTTTTCAGACGCTGGTGCAATTCCTTGATTTCGGTGCGCATTTGCACGCGCAATTTGGCATCAAGGTTTGACAAAGGCTCGTCAAACAAAAACACCTGCGGATCACGCACAATCGCACGGCCCATGGCGACGCGCTGGCGCTGGCCGCCCGACAATTGGCGGGGATAGCGGTCGAGCAATTTTTCAAGGCCTAGAATACCGGCGGCCTTTTTCACGCGCTCGTCGATTTCCGATTGCGGGGCTTTGCGCAGCTTCATCGAAAAGGCCATATTGTCGGCAACCGTCATATGCGGATAAAGCGCATAGTTCTGGAACACCATGGCGATGTC
>Ga0114963_10002177_pt1 | contig 13367 bp, 7 predicted proteins | sample C_131016_EF_Meta_FD_87019 | JGI IMG/M metagenome (GOLD analysis project Ga0114963, IMG submission 87019) | Freshwater microbial communities from Lake Croche, Canada to study carbon cycling - C_131016_EF_MetaG | ecosystem: Environmental > Aquatic > Freshwater > Lake | place: Lake Croche, Canada...
CAGCGTGTCAAACCCCCGCGCAAAGCTCTGCCAATCCTCACCTGGCAAGCCAAATATCAGGTCTGTGTGTAAATGGGCATGGCTGTGGGTGGTCAACCAGCGCAGGTTGGCCTCGGTCTTCGCAGCGTCCTGTCGGCGGGAAATGCCCTGCTGTACCAAGGGGTTCAAAGTCTGAATACCGATTTCAAACTGCAAGACCCCGGCGGGAAAGCGCGCGATGCACGATTTCAGGCGCTCGGGCAACTGGTCGGGGACGAGCTCAAAGTGCACGAACAAAGGTTCTTGCGGGCGGGCGGCGAGGCGGGAAAGAAAAAACTCCAGGATTTGGATAGATGCGTCAATTTTCAGATTGAAGGTGCGGTCAACGAACTTGAATGTTCGTGCACCACGGTCATAGAGCGATGCCAACTCAGCCAAGAAGGCGTCCAGATCGAAGGCCCAGGCTGTCTTGTCAAGAGCGCTCAGGCAAAACTCGCATTTAAAGGGGCAACCCCGGGACGCTTCCACATACAACACACGCTGCGCGAGGTCGACATCGCTGTAGTGGTGATAAGGCATGGCGATATCGTCTAAGGAAGGTTGTTCGCCGGGAATGACTTTCATCAGGGGTTGAGGACCATGCACCAGCGCGCGGCAGAGTTTGGGGAAACTGATGTCTCCCCAGCCGGTAATAACGTAATCCGCCGCGTCCACGATCGGCTGACTACCTAGCTCATGGCTCACCTCTGGGCCGCCAAGGACCACCCGCACCTCCGGCCGCTGCGCCTTCAGAAGCTCAATAACTTGGGTACTTGGGACCACATTCCAAATGTAGACACCCAGCCCAACAATCTGAACGTCCCCTGCCTGGGCGGTGCCCAGCGCCCGCAGGAGCTCGTCGACGATGTCCTGCGGTGTACGCTGGATGGTGAACTCCCGCAGCTCCGTGAAGGCATCGAGATCCGCCCCCCCATAACGCTCCATATTGGCGCGCAAATACCGCAAGCCCAAAGAAGCATGGATGAATTTGGCGTTCAACGTGGCCAAGACAATACGGTGCGGCATGGCCCTATTATCAAACCATGGGCCACGTGCTTCCCCGAAGCAACAATGCCACCGACCACATGGTTCGCTACTTGGCGCCACTGTTCAGCGTGGCGATGCGCGATGTCGAGGTGATGCTTGGCCAGGAATACGTCAACATGCAGCTGCGTATTCGCTCACCCAAAATGCTGCAAGCAGTGTTCGCCGCACCGTATCCGTAGCCGCATACTGCGACAATTGTCCTGGTCCCGCAGTCTGTGCCGCGGGCATTTAACTGATTGACTGCATGCCCTTGCGCAAACCGCTTTTCATCTTTTTTGGATGGCTGACTCGCCTTATCCGCATGGCTCCGCGGCTAGGCGCCGCTGTCGCACTCAGCGCCAGCCTATTGGCCCACGCGGGGTCGTCGCTGTTGGAATCACCATCATCTGCAGTGGTTCAAACCCCAGAGGTCCGTGCGGAATTGGTCGCCTACGCCCCCCAGGGCATTACCAAAGGTGCGCCCTTGGAACTTGGCTTGCTGCTGCAGCACCAGGAAGGGTGGCACACCTACTGGAAAAACCCCGGCGACTCCGGCCTCGCCACTGAACTTCACTGGACGCTGCCCGAAGGCCTGCAAGCCGGCCCCATCCAATGGCCCACGCCCCGCAAAATTGCCATTGGAAAGTTGGCCAACTTCGGTTACGAGGGCCAGGTCTTGCTTCCCGTGCGCGTCTCGATGGAGCGCAATTTCCGCCCGCCTACTGGGTCCAGCGACATTGCCGTGCATTTGAACGCTTCCTGGCTGGTGTGTAAAACCGAATGCATTCCCCAAGAGGGCCAGTTTGACCTGCGCATTCCTGTGCAAGGCTCCACCGCCGTAGGTGCCCCGTGGTTCGAAGCCGCCAGCAAGACTCTTCCAAAGCCTTTGACAGGCGTTTTAGAAGCCCGATTGGAAGGCAACACCTTGGTTTTACGTTCGCAGGCCTTGCCTGGTGCGTGGCAGGGCAAAGCGATTTCCGTTTTCCCGGAAGCGGTTGAGATCTTTACAACCGCCGCAAGCGCCAGTCAGACAGACAAGGTGGTACCGGACCACCCCCCTACTGCCGCAACCCAATCGTGGCAAGGGGCAGCCTGGAGCGCACAACTTCCCTTGTCAGCCCAAAGAACTGAACGGCCTAGCAAGATCGCATTTTTGCTGGCCTTGAATGACCAGAGCGTGCAAGGTACCGCAACAGTCAGCGGCGTTTGGCCCGACAACGCGACGTCACGCGAAGCAGCAGCGCAACCAGAGCCATCTGTAAACACCCCAACTACAGCCGATGCAGGTGCTCTGTGGTGGGCACTGGCTGCAGCGTTTGTGGGTGGGTTGATATTGAATTTGATGCCCTGCGTATTCCCGATATTGGCCATCAAAGCACTCGGGTTTACCACCACTTCCACGCAATCTCACGTACCACGGTGGTGGATAGGAGCGGCTTATACCTTAGGTGTGGTGCTTTCGATGCTTGCTTTGGGCGTCCTCTTGTTGCTGCTGCGAGCGGGCGGCGAGCAGCTGGGCTGGGGCTTCCAGCTTCAGTCCCCCGCCGTTGTTGCGGGTTTAGCCGTGCTCTTCACTCTGATGGGCCTCAATCTTCTTGGTTTGTTGGAGTGGGGCAATTTGGTACCTGGCGCCCTGGCTGGCGTGCAACTGCGCCATCCGGCGTTGGACGCCGCATTGTCTGGCGTGCTGGCTGTGGCTGTGGCCTCGCCCTGCACCGCACCATTTATGGGCGCATCGCTTGGCCTGGCCTTGACCTTGCCTGCGTGGCAAGCGGTCGGGATTTTTGTCGCACTGGGTTTGGGACTGGCCGCGCCGTTTGCGCTGTTGAGCTCAGTGCCGCAGCTTGCGGGTTGGCTCCCTAAGCCTGGCGTATGGATGCTGCACCTAAGGCAATTCATGGCATTCCCAATGGTAGCCACGGTCCTGTGGCTGCTGTGGGTGCTCGGTCACTTGAGCGGTATTGACGCAGCAGCTTCGTTGGCAGCGCTTTTGTGGTCGTTGGCGCTCACTGCTTGGGGACTGAACTTGAAGGGACACAGCCGCTGGGTTTTCGCCAGCCTGGGGGCAGTAATAACGCTCGTTCTGCTGCGTATGGTGGGGCCAAATGTGCTGCAAACCCTTGCACTTGGCCCAAGTTCACAGCAGTTTTCTAACTCCGTTGTGGTCGCAGATACATGGGAGCCTTGGAGCTCAATGCGTGTTGACGCAGAACTTCGCGAGGGACGGCCCGTATTCGTAGACTTCACCGCAGCTTGGTGCATCACATGCCAGTACAACAAACAAACCACGCTCTCAAAGGCTAAGGTGCTTCAAGACTTTGCTAGAAAACACGTCACACTGATGCGCGCTGACTGGACGCGGCGCGACCCCGAAATCACGCGCGCTTTGAGCGCTCTGGGTCGCAGTGGGGTGCCGGTCTATGTGCTCTATCAAGCTGGCAAGGCGCCGGTGGTGTTGTCTGAAATTTTGTCCGAGTCCGCCGTTCGCGCAGCACTGAGCACTTTGTAACCTCGTTACAGTGGAGAGAACATTTGTTGGAAATACTCGGCTTCCAGCTTGTCCAAATCGGTCCTTTGTAGAGCCCTGTCAAATGCGTCTCGCATCGCAAGCCCTGTGGCCGTGCGCTTGAAGCACACGTGTAATGTTAGCTTGGCAATCGGCCGGCGCGAAAATACCACTGTGCCGCTGTCTTTGAGCTTGAACAGGGTGTAGTCCAGCACGTTTTTGTCAACAACAATGCCACGAATTTTTCCTGCTCGCAACTTGGCGATATTGGCTGCATCGCTGGGCGCAACGTCCACCGACTGACGCTTATCCTTGATCGCGGCGTCAAATTCCTCCCCATTCAGATAACCGTCCACCACGCCGAGCCGATACGACTCCAGGTCGGACAACTTCGCCCATTTAATGAGTGAGTTTTTGAGGGTTGCAATCCCCAACACGCTGTTGCCAATCGACTTGGAGAGATGGCATGCAGATTCGCGTTCCTTGCTGAAGTATTCTGGGAAATAGCCTTCGAATTCCGGACTCTTTTCGCCAAGCTCGACTGCTTTGGTCCATTCGTAGGATGCAGAGAGCAGTCGAAAGCCGGCAGCTTTGGCAACTGTGGACGCAATATAGGTCGACACGCCTTCCTTGGGCATCAATAGACCTGTGAAAGGAGGCCATTCCAGCGTCGCCAAGCGGATCAACTTGGAATCGGATTGGGCAAAGCCACTGCCCATAGTCAACACAAATACCAAACCCAGCCATGCTTTTTTATTCATAGTCCAATCTTTCAATGCGGCAAAAATTAGGCGAACTCGGCCATAACGCAATGCGTTCCGACCAAGTCCAGCAACTCTGCCTCGGCGTAAGGCTTGCCCAGGTAATGGTTGGCACCCAAGGCGACCGCGTGATCACGGTGCTTTTGGGCGGTACGGGAAGTAATGATGATGATCGGCAGATCTGATAGCTTGATATCAGCGCGGATTTGACGCGTGAGCTCCATGCCATCCATGCGCGGCATCTCAATGTCCGACAGCACCAAGGCAGGTCGCTCATCGCGCAACAATTCGAGCGCCTGAATACCGTCAGACGCCAAAGCCACGCGAAAGCCAGCGCGGCTGAGCAAGCGCTGCGTGACCCGCCGCACGGTGATTGAATCATCCACAACAAGGACCAGCGGCGAGGTCCGTGGCGAAGAACCCCCGTTACTCGAGCGAGCGTTCAGCCCTGAATCAAGAGCAGCCCGCAAAGAAAGAGCAGCGACCTCTTCGCGGCGAGTGGCTTCGCCAAAAACGTTCATCAGCGCTACTGGGTTGTAAATTAACACGACTGCGCCCGATGCCAAGACCGAGATGCCCACCAAGCCGGGCAACTGTGAAAGCTGCGTGCCCAGATTTTTCACTACAACCTCTCGGTTACCCAACACTTCGTCAACATGCAGTGCGACGCGCTGCCCAGCACTGCGAATAACTGCGACGGACTGCTGGCGCGCTGAAGGCGTTCGGCTTACGCCAAGCACAGAGGACCCCAAAATTGCGCCCGCCCAGAAAAATGGAATGCCTTGACCCGACGGTTGACGCAGAATTCCCGAGGCATAGGCCTCCTCGACCTCTTGAGTCGGTATGCGCTGCACGGTTTCCAATAGGTTTGCAGGAACGCCAATCGTGACAGTATCCATTCGCAACATCACGATCTGCGTGATAGCAGTGGTTAGCGGGAAAACAAGCTGAAAAACGGTTCCGCCAGCGGGTTGCGAAGAAGTTTCAATCCGTCCGCCGATCGCACTGATATCCGACAGGACAACATCCATGCCAATGCCTCGACCGGCCAGCTCGGTGACCTGATCTGCTGTGGAAAAACCTGGAATAAAAAGAAGTTTTGCCGCTTGTTCGTAAGTCAATGGCTGATCGCCTTCGACCAATTGCGCTGCCATGGCGCGTGCATGGATTTTTTCTAGCTGCAAACCCGCCCCGTCATCGGCAAACCGGACGGAAACGTCGCTGCCGTCTTGATGCACTGAAATCGATATTGCGCCTGCAGCCGATTTACCAGACGCAACGCGCACGTTAGAAGGCTCGATTCCATGGACAACGGCATTGCGCAGCATATGTTCGAACGAAGGCGTCATACGGTCTAGCACTCCGCGATCGATTTCGATCGAACCCCCTTCGATATCCAACCTCACTTGCTTGCCCGTCTCTTTTGCCGCCTGCCGAACGACGCCATACAGCCTGTCTGAAATGCTCTCGAACTCCACCAACCGCATCCTGAGCAAGCTGTTAGTTAGCTCTTTAGCGCGTCGACCCTGACTTAGCAAATCTTCTTGAGCACCCTCAACATCACTTTGCAAACCTTTGTGCAAAGTGTCTGCATCTGCGACGGACTCGGCCATCATGCGCGAGACCTCCTGCAGGGCGGTAAATCGATCCAGCTCCAGCGGGTCGAACAGTGTTGCAGCCTCCGCGCTCAGCGATTGGCGCGACTTCATTTGGAGCTCCGTCTGGATCTCCAAGTCACGCAATTGAGAACGGATGCGCTCTACATTGCGACCCAGCTCGGCAGTAGAGTTGTGCAAATGCACAAGGCGCTGCTCCATGCGAGCCCGGCCGGTCATAACTTCACCGGCCTGGTCAATCAATCGATCCAGCACTTGCACGCGCACGCGCAACGTAGCAGCAGTGATGGTGCGCACGGGCGCTATGGCCGGCACTGAAAGAGGTGGCATGAATCCGTTACGCTCTGAAGGCGTGCCGACCGACATATCTTGTGGAGTCTTGACCTGATCCTCCAAAGTGTCCAACTGTCTCTGATGCGCTAATTCCCCAAAAACAGATTCGATTTGATCCAAATACCGCAGCAGTGGTGCTACATCTGCATCATTCGGTAACGAATTCTCGGCAACTCGCTCAATCGCCGACTCCATTTGGTGTGCAATCTCCCCAAGACGCATCGCCCCAGCCAAACGCGCACTACCCTTTAGAGTGTGCAGTATCCGCAAGGACTGCGCACGCAGTTCAAGTTCCTGCGGCTGGATTGCCCAAACGCGCAAGCTCTTGGACAGACCTTGCAGCAGGTCCAGTCCCTCCTCAAAAAATATCGGCCAAAGGTCCGAATCGAGCACATCTTGACTTTCCGATTCCACATGCAGCCGACCTATTCCAGAGATTGCCGCTGGCTCTGCAATCACTGGTACAGAAGACACTATTTCAGGCTGCAAGGACTTCGCCAATTCAGCCGCCTGGTGCATGGTCAGTCCGGGTACCTCAGCGTCAGGGGACTTCGAAGCACCGCTGTCCAGCATCTCGGTCAGGCCTTCCAGGGTGGCCAGGTTGGGCTTGGCCAACATGCCGCTGGCAAATGCGTCCATAAGGCGCTGGACTTCTTTGGCAGCGCCAACCAACACCGTTTTCGCTTCTGTGATGGGCCAGGAGTGCAGGCCCAAATACTCTATGGATCGCTCCATCGCCTGGGCCAGGGTAGCCAACGCAGTGAATCCGACCGCCGCAGCACTTCCTTGAAGCGCATGCGCCATAGCCCCGGCCCTTTGCACCGCTTCTTGAGAAGTTGTGGCTTGCCAGTTTTCAATTTCACTTTGGAGCTGCGAGGCCCACAGTCCACCTTCATTAACAAAGACCTCAAAAAAGTCGAGGCGTAGATGAAGTCTGCCGATCGTGATGAAATTTACAGCTGTGCCGGTTGATTCGTCTAATCCCTGCGCGGCACCGTGGTAAAGACTTACGCCAGATGGTTTTGAAGTTAACGAACTTTCGACTGGCGTAGTAGCCGCCATTCGGGCAAATTCTGCGGACGCCTGTGGCTCGCTTGGCATCACATTCGCCAAATTGGATTCTTGCGGCTGAGCGCTTGTGGCTTCAAGGCGGCGGTATAAAGGAAGAGGAACATAACGATTTTCAAGCCGCAATGCGTCAGCGCAAAGGCGGAAATCCATAGCCTGAAATGGAGGCGACTGGCCTTGCGATACCGTTTCGATCCAAAGGGCCATGGCTCCTAACGCATCTTCACATAGAGTCAGAAATATCTCACTGGTCGGACGGTTGGTTTCTAGCCAGGCATTGAGCAGCTGCTCAAACGCCCATGCAACCTCGCCAAAATCCTGAAAGCCCACCATCCGCGCACTTCCTTTAAGCGTATGAAAGGCTCGACGAAGGCTACCCAGTGCGATCGAATTTGCAGACGCCAAACTCAGGGCAATGATTGAAGCCTTCCCCTCGTTCACGACCTCGCAGGCCTCCGCCAAAAATATCGTTTGAATTTCAGCATCATCGACATCCTCTTCAGTCGCATGGCTGACTTCAATGAGATCCGGTGAAATGTCAGGAGTGGAAATCTCAATCTTTGCATCCGTTGGTACATCGACATCTGTATGCATTGAAGGTGACACTGAAACATCCCCACTGAGCATTTGGAATTGAGCAACTCCATCTACCGGTTGCCGCACCGTTTCTCGCTCCATTGTGAGTCGAAACTCACCCAGAACCTCGTCGAACTCAAACATGTCCTTGACCATCGATGGTTGATAGCGCAACATGTCGATCAAAAAACCCAACGCACTCAAACTATTGACCAATTGGAGCGTCCATTTTTTGGCATGTTCCGGTGTTGATATTTCTGGAGAAAGCAGATGCTCGATAGTAGAGCGCATCCGTAACGACGCCAGCGCCGCCTGGTCTAAGCCCAGGACTGAAAAAACTCCTCGCATCTGCCCCAAAGCAACCGGCACAGCATCGAGCAGCCGGTGCTCACTTGGATTTCGCACAAAAGCGTCGAGCGACCTCTCGATTTCGGTCAATGCAAGCGCCAGTTCTGCCACGACACTACCTATTGCTTTTCGTTCACCCACGCGTCGGTACAGAGCCTCCATCCAACGTTCAATAGGCAGAGGTTCACCCCCTGCCACGACATGATGCAGACGGACAGCCAACCGCGCACTGCGTTGTTCAATGGTGTGATTCGCCAAGTCCAAGTCGTCGTAGGCTACTTCCAAGTACAAAATGGCGGTCGCAACTTCTATCGCGATAGCTGTGCTGGGCGACTTCGCGCGACGCGCAGTTATTTCTACTGCCGCTGTCAAGGCCGAGATCAAAGCCTCACTATGCGAGTGCAGTTTCATTACCGATGAGCTCATGTCAGCAAATTGCGCGACCACGGCGGGTGACCGTCCGATATCACCACCCGAAAGCGCAGACCATCCTTCAGCAGCCAGGGCAATATTTTTTCTAAGTTGGGCTAACAACACGGGATCAAATTTTCCGAAAGGCGCAGATTCGTAATCAATAGGTGCCGATTGTTCAAGTCCAAAAACTTTGCGCACTTCCTGCAACAAAAGGGCATCTTGACCTCTAACGCCGCTCGGCTTGGCGAACGCGCAATAAAACAACAGCTCATGGGCGAGGTCTGCAATCGCAGCGCTTTGACCTTGGCCAACTAGGCCATAAGCCGGAATGATGCGTGCCGCAGTTCGTCGGACGTAAACATCACTTGGTAATTTACCTAATCCCAGTGCTTCAAAGAAGGCCGCAGCAATCCACCAAAACGTCTGTGCGGGTTCCGTAATGGCAAGGTATGCAAGTCCGCAACACAGGTCGCGCATGCGCTGGGCATGGACCGAGTCACAGTTCTTCAAAACCGGAAGCAATGCTTCGTCTAATTGGCGACGCGTAACCGGACGTTGGTGCACATCTGCGGTCTGGCAGATCACCCTGAAATTTTCCCATCCGCCGACGCCCGGCCAAAGATCCGCAGGATGTATGCGTTCGACGCCAGACAAATGAAGAATCGAGCGGTATTGCACGAAAAGCGCTACGGGCGTTGAGCTGCTACCCTTTAAGAGTCCCTCAAAATAGTCTATCAGCGCTCGATAGGCTGTCTCAAATACGGTCGCCGCATCTTCGACAAAGGTGTCCGGCCTCTGAATGACGATCTGAATCCACTGACCCATGGCCCGAACCAACTTGGCAGGCGTATGGTGCCCGACCATTTCTAGCGCACCGGCACTCTGATGGGCATGCCGAGAAGCTGCTTGCATATCGGTGTTGTTTCTACCCGAAAACCTCACCCCCTTTTTTATGTCCAATTCAAAGCCACGCACTGCATTCGTGACGTGATTGAGAGATTTGCGGACATCTTCCAGCACCCAAGCCAGATGACCCAGGTCGGCTGTGGCACCAGTTGCAAAAGGCACGTTATGCAATCTTGAACCGCGCAACGGATTGGCGCAATTCCCTGGATGTGCTGGAAAGTTCGCGTACCTGACTTGCAGTGGCACGCGTACCCTCTGCGGCCTGTTCTGTAACAACGAAAATGTGTTGAATATTTTCGGCGACCTCCTTTGCGAGCAGCGCTTCACGCGAAGCTGCACCGGAAATCTTGTCAATTTGTTGAGCCATATGGCGCGACACTCTGTCGATTTCGGACAACGCTGTACCAGCGTTATCGGATAACTTCGCGCCAGCTACGACGCCTTGGGCTGAACGCTCCATCGCGGCAATAGCGTCCTGGGCATCCGTTTGAATGGCTTTGATGAGTGCCGCAATTTGACGCGTAGCATCTGCTGATCTCTCAGCCAAGCGCTGCACCTCTTCGGCAACCACCGAAAATCCACGTCCGGCCTCGCCTGCAGAAGCCGCCTGGATGGCTGCATTCAAGGCCAGTACATTGGTTTGCTCCGTGATATCGGAGATAAGTTCAGTAATCTCACCAATCTCTTGGGACGACTCCCCCAGGCGTTTGATGCGCTTGGATGTTTCTTGAATCTGAGAGCGTATCGTATTCATACCACCTATGGCATTTTGCACAGCGTTGTATCCTGATTCTGCAGCCTGCAATGACACCTGAGCAACCATGGCGGACTCTTGGGCCTGCACAGATACGTCGTTAATGCGATCGGCCATCTCGACTACAGAATTACCCACTTCGCGAATTTCCTGCAGCTGAGCGTTTGACGCGGACAGCAGTGCGGAAGAAGTGCTATCTACGGTGGCAGTTGTTTTCGCCATACGGTCAACGGTTGTTTGAACATTGCCTACCAACAAACGCAACTCTTCCACTGTGTAATTCACTGAGTCTGCAATGGCGCCAGTGATGTCTTCTGTTACGGTTGCTTCCCGAGTCAGATCGCCCTCAGCAACCGCCTGAAGTTCATTCATCAATCGCAAAATTGCGGCCTGCGTGGAATCGTTCACCCGCTTGGCTTCCTTTTCTCTTTGTTCAGCTTCGGTGCGGCGCTCAAGTGCATCTTGGCGCTGCGATTCGGCCCAAGTTTGGCTGATGCGGCTTTCCTGCAAACGAACGAATGTCAATCCGATTGCGCTAAGCAGAACAACGAGCACCAAAGGCACCAATCCAATGGTGGTGACTGGCCCGGAATCGGTATTTGTGGATATCTGGTTTTGCAATGTTTCGAGTGCCTTTCGCAACGGCTCACTGTCTTTGATAACGTTGGACTGCGCCTGCCGAACAGTGATGAGAATCTGCAAATTATTCAGAATGGCCCCGGCTTGGCTGCGACTTTCAGAGAACAACCTTATGAGTTCGACAAGCCGATCCCGTGTGGGCTTGTCCTGCGTTGCCGTTAGACGAAGTTCGTTGCTACCGTCGAGTAATCCCTTTGAAATATCCGTGAAGGAGTTCAAGTCCTTACCCAAAAGAAAAACGGCCTCGGCGCTGGCGCCTTGGCTGGTTAAGAATTCATTGGCTGACTTTCCAATACGTTGAGTGAGTGTCGACAGCTCGCCCACGGCTGAAATGTCTCCGGGCGAAGCACCCTGTTGCTGCTTCATGGAAGAAATCGTCTTGGTCAACTCCAAGAGATCCTCTGATTGGCGATTGATACGGATCAGCGCCAAACCAATCTGCTCCAGGATTTTTTGATGCGCCAAAACTGCAGAGGCGCCCGTCGTAGCCTGTTCGACAACTGGAATTGCCTGTTCAAGAATCGGACGAAGCCCCCCGGACAGGGGCTGGAGACGCTGCGACGGATCACCATTTTTTAAACCATCGATAGATGTTCCTAATATCTTGGCGCTGTCGGCAAGGTCAATAAAGGCCTGTGGATTGCCCACCAGAACCTGACTCACGGATGTGGCAAGGCGTTGGGAGTGCAGCAAGGCTTGACCCACTGTTTCCAGCTGTTGCCCTTGGGCGTCTAGTGAAATAAGTCGATAGGTGACAGCAGGAATCAACACCAGAGAGGACACAACAAGTGAGATCGTCAGCAAACGGCGCTGCGCACGCACGCTTCGGCGTCCCAGTCCCGGCACGTTTATCAGCTCGGCGGATGTATCTTGAGTTGCGTCGAATTCTGCGTTGGCAACGGTTTGGTTGAGTGTCGACTCCGGAACCGTGCTGTTTGGAACCCCGGTTATTTCGGCATAGGTTGATGGCAAAAATGCTTGCTCTGGGGCCGTTTTTTCAGTTTCACGACTTGGAAATAGATTGGGAATGACCATGGTGCTTGTCTTCCTATGCGCTGATGTTTAAGAATTCGGACGTTTGGGATAGCGCCTGAAGATTGATTTCCTGCCAGCACTGTGCCTCAGCATCAAAAAATTGGTTGCCCAAATATCCGTGGGCACCTAGGGGCGCGGCCTTTGACGATTGGAATGATTCCGCCGATCTCAAACCGGCTAATGCATCGATTTGCAACGCGCAATTCATCTCCATCGCAGGGTGAAACGTAATCACACTTGGCGCCTGTGCAGCGTTATTCTTAAGGGATGCTGCCGGACTGCTTTTTTGTCCGTTGGAATGCGCTACAAAGTTGGCAAGATCGACGGTTCCAAAGAGGCTTCCTCGAACGTTGACGACGCCCAAAAACCAAGGCTTGGTTCGCGGTACTGGACGCAACTGGGGCGCAGGCAATATCTCACCCGATTGACGCAAAGGGAAAAGGTAATTTCTAGCGCCCGCAGTGACCGCGAGCCACGTCAGGGCAATGTTGGACGATCGCGCCTGCTCAAGGCGTTGCGCCAACCGCGCCTGCATTTCCTTCAGTGTTTCCCGGTTGGACATCTGAAGCTGTCAGTCTAATGTCTTGATTTTCGCTAGGAGCTCGGAGGCGTTCACAGGTTTTGTAATATAAGCCTTTGCCCCCTGACGCAAGCCCCAGACCTTGTCTGTCTCTAAGCTTTTGCTGCTGCACAGAATAATTGGAATATCTGCATATTCAGGCATGCGGCTGATCGCTCGGGTCAGCTGAAAACCGTTTCGCCCAGGCATCACCACGTCCATCAAAATCAGCTCTGGCTTTTCTAACGCCATGAGTTCAAGTGCTTGCTCCCCATCTTGCGCACTCGAGACAAAGAATCCATTGCTCTTGAGTATTTCCGTCAAAAACATCGTCTCGGTTTTGGAATCGTCGACGATCAATACTTTTCGAATTGTCATCACTAGACCCCCTGCGCTGCTGGACTGAAGGTTTGAACTGCAGTGAGTAATTGCTCTTTGGTAAAAGGTTTCGTGATGAAGTGCTCCGCACCCACCATACGTCCGCGGGCTTTATCGAAAACCCCATCTTTGGACGAAAGCATGACAACAGGCACACCGGCAAATCGGCTGTTACGTTTGATGATGGCGCAGGTCTGATAACCATCAAGTCGTGGCATCAGAATGTCGCAAAAGATCAGGTCTGGCGTGAATTCATTGACCTTGGCCAACGCATCAAATCCGTCTTCGGCTAAAAACACCTTGTATCCGCCAAGCTTAAGGAAAATTTCTGCGCTACGTCGAATGGTGTTGCTATCGTCCACCACCATCACCCTACCCATAGAGTCGTTGACACTCATATCTCCCACCTTTTTGCATTTTTGCCAGTTCG
>Ga0114963_10002179_pt1 | contig 13359 bp, 24 predicted proteins | sample C_131016_EF_Meta_FD_87019 | JGI IMG/M metagenome (GOLD analysis project Ga0114963, IMG submission 87019) | Freshwater microbial communities from Lake Croche, Canada to study carbon cycling - C_131016_EF_MetaG | ecosystem: Environmental > Aquatic > Freshwater > Lake | place: Lake Croche, Canada...
GACAGAAACAGCCTTTGATAAGGACATGACTATCACCCATGATGGTAAAGAATACAGAGTTGTTTTGCACTGGGACTGGCATGATGGCTTTGAGGCTACATGGTTAGATGATGAGGGCAGGTTTGTATCAACACCCAACTGGGTAGATGATGAAGATGACAACTTTCTCTGCAAACTTAACGCAGTTAAAGAACACAGTAAGGCATCAATCTAATGGAAACTAGAATGGAATGTCTTAAGTGCCATGGCATAGTTGTTAACCCACGAGTGATGAACCTAATGACAGAACGATGCACCCCTTGCGAGTTAAAGTATAGGGAGCAAGCAGAGTTTGCTATTGATGCATACCTAGATAATATCGCTGAACAAAAGGAGCAAGATGCGTAGTGTCTTAAGACATATACACCCTCACGCTAGGTTGTGGATACTCTCAACCTTTACCTTAGGTGCACTGTTAGTTATTAATACGCCAATCATTAACATAAACAATCAACCAATCGGCAGGGTAATTGCTTATTATGATAATGATTACCAAAGATATGCCATTGATAAGTTAACTAAGATGAACATGCTTGAGCAGTATCCATGTCTCTTTGAATTATGGATAGAAGAAAGTAATTGGAGACCAAAGGCACGCAATAAATCAAGCGGTGCGTTAGGCATAGCCCAACTCATGCCTGACACTTGGATAAATATAAATGTTAAGCCAACGCTTAATGGTTATGCTCAGGTTGATGCTGGCCTTGCTTATATTGAAAGAAAATATGGCAAGAAAGGTGCAATATGCAGAGCATACGCACACCACCTAGCGGTTGGTTGGTATTAAGACATGAAGCCACAGTTCCATGAAGTATTAGAACAAACATCGCTGGCTGGCAAACACGGTAGAAAATTAATCCGTTATGTCTTAAGATACAATCGTAATCTCTTTAGCAAAGGTGCATGTCAAGGTATAGACACAGAAGTTTTTTACCCCATTAAAGATACCTTTACTGCCCAAGAAGAAAAAATGATTGAAAGAATGTGCATTGATTGCCCCATTATGATGGCTTGTTTAGAGTGGGGTCTAGCCCATGAAACATACGGGGTATGGGGTGGCACTACGCCCAATAGACGGAAGTCAATTCGTAGGAACATAGGCTGGGCGGTGAGCGACCCTAAGATGTGATAGGGTTTGAAGTATCTAGTGCACCTGTTTCTACAAAGGGGAAGTGTAGAAGTAGGTGCATTTAGAAAAGCCTAGCAATACTCTCCTGTCTTGTTAGGCTTCTCTATTTAATTAGTAGTTCTGTTGGCACGCGCCAGCCATGAATATAATTATCCCAATAGTTATCTTGCATAAAATCATTAGCCATAAAATAGCCATAAATCTCTACGCTTGAGAAGTAATCTGTATCTAAACATTTAGCACCAAAAATAATTGTATCTTTATCCTTGTCCCAAAAAGGAATAGATGTTTGTGTTCTTACACTACGAACTTCACCATTATGACTTACATCAGAAATTCTTTTTCGTTGTGGGTGTAAATCATTTGGATACCATGGCACAGACCAAGAGATATTGTAATGTTTTGCTATTGCCCACTCACATACATTTGCTCTGATGTTAGCAAGCAGTTCGTGTTCAAGTCTACCATCTGCTTTACCTTGTGCATAGTTAGGTTTGTCAACTGAACCAAACTTAGTAAGCCAACGCTCAGTGCCAAGCATAGTGCAAACACGAACTTCCTCAGGTGTTAGTTGGATTATCAAGTTTTAATTCCCTAACCAACATGAACACTTCATCTGCTAAGTCATCAAGTGTTCCATCATTATAGATAACATGATTAAACATATAGTTATCCATTGCATGTTCAGAAGGGTGTCCATTGACTGCGCTGTGGTTGTGTCTATTGATGCGCCATATTGAACCGCCAAGTTTCTTTATTGCCTCAGCCTCATTAGGAAATCTAACATCACTAATGACGGCTAGGCTAGTGTTATCTAAATCTTTTAATGCTATGTCAATCCAAAACTCTGAACCAAATTGTTTACGACCAACTTCAGTGCCAAAGACTTGTAGTAATCTGCGAACCTCAGGGTTCTGTTTGGCTACTTCCCAACCATACTCATCTATGTAATCTGATAATCGTAGGTTGTTATCTAACTTGGGACTTAAGACATACAATGCTTCTCGCATTGGGTCAGCAAATGAAACTCTTTTGTAATCGTAATTAAGACACAACAATTCTGCAACTGTATCTTTACCACTGCGGGCGTAGCCACTCAAACCTATAATCATTTTTTTATGTATCCAATCTGTTTGCGTTTGAACCATACCAACTTGTCGCCTACTTTGTAGATGTAATAACCTAAATCATTAATAAATATACCAATATAAACCAATGGAAATCCTATCAAGTTCCAAGGCTTAGGTCTTTGATATTTAGGTCTAATCATTGTCAGGCTTTCGGTATCTGCGATTGTTCCATTGAGGTTGCTCTCCACCTATACGGTCTTGCAACTTACTAAGCGCACGAGACACACGCTTACGCAATGCCTCATCGCTAATGGAATACTCAATGGCAAGGGCATCTACATCTGTGCCACCAGCAGAAAACCTACGCTGTAATAGCAACTGGTCTTGCTCGTTTAGTTTCTTAAGACCGAAAGATACATCAGACAACATGGCCTCTCGGTTCATGCCCTCACTTGGCTTACTTGACTTCTGAATATACTCATCTTTAGGTGCAGAAGATTGTGTCCAATGCTCATAATCCCATACATCTTTAAGTAACTCTTGTAGTATCTCATGCGTATAATAAAAAGCATCTGAAGGTGTGGATTTGGTGCGGTGCGCTCTCTCTTTGGCAGCAAACTTCTGCGACTCATTGTTAAAGGTGCGCTTAAGTTTGAATACTAAACTGTGTTGCCCATTCCATTCTTCTATCTTGTGCCAATGTTCTAATGCCCAAAGGTTAAGGTGTTGGAATACATCATCAGCAGATACTAAGTTGCGATGAATACGCACACACCTAACAGCAGATAGCCGTGCTACTTTGTATACTTGTTCCCATAATTCTTCGGTTTCGCTATTCATTCTTAAGTTTCCTAATCGCGTTTAGTAAATCATCTATCGTAATAAGGAAGCCTTTGCTTTTATTAGGTGGTATATCGCATGTAATCTCTCGGCCAAACTCTTTAATGGCATACTTAACATGTGATGTTGGCACCATAAGCACACCTTTCTCTAATACAAACGCCCAGTAATCTGCTTCTGTAACCATTATACCTGATGGCTCCCAAGATTTTGTCTTAAGAAACCAACATTCTATTTCAATGTATAGGTTGCCAGTGACCCACCATTTTCTGTCCCTCTTTACTTCTACTGTCTTGCCTTCGGTAAGCAGTTCTTCTACTAACTTCTCGCCCTTCCTACCAAAGCCAAAGTCCAAATCAAATGATGAGTTCTTAGCCACTAGACACCTGCTCGTTTATGTAATCCTTCTGTGCCCTCGGCCAAATAAATATCATTAACATCTTGTCCCTCTGGCATAAAGACAGGGAACACATTGTCTAACTCTCTGCTTAAATGCTTAGCCATTTCTCTGCCAGCATTATCACCATCACACAACAGAATTATCTTGCTCCAATCAGCAAGCACTCTGGAATAAAAAGACTTCCAGTTGTTTGCCCCTGGCAAACCAACAGCATTAAAGCCTGCTTGCGTAGCAACAACAGTATCTAATTCACCTTCACATACAACAAGAAACTCTGCATCATTGTTTAATGCATTGATGTTATAGATATGAGTGGTTGCTCCTGGCCTAGACATATACTTTGGACCTGAAGTATCCTGACTTAAGGCACGAAACCTAATGTCTATTGTTCCAGCAGGAGTTAAGTAAGGGATAGATAACTTTCCAGCGTATGGTTCATGCCCAATCTCAGGTTCTCTTACGAAGCCTAGGCGAAACATACGAGCCGTTGCCTCCGTTATACCGCGACTCGTCAGATACGGGGTTATTTCCGCTAGGTTGTTTGCGTAATTCTCCGTTGCTTTGACCAGTAATTCTCTCTGCGATTTGCTTAGCCTCATTAAAATTAACTCCTTCTTTTTTCATTATGATTGAATAGACATCGCCTGCCATGTCGCAACCGAAACATCTGAATCCACCGTTTTCTGTGTTAATGCGAGCAGACTTAACTTTGTCACCGTGGAATGCACAACGCACTGTGACCCATCCTCTTTTGTCTTTAGGTATGTTGAATCCGTAATGCTCAAGGACCATCGTGATGTCATGTTTAGAGTTTTGCAAGAGCATCACTAAGCCTTTGCACTACATAGGCATCTTCAATACCTTTGTTGGAGGCTTTGATAACAACCAATGGTGTTGGTGCTACCTTTAATCTTTTGGCTACTCGGTAATTCTCTGCTTCAACTAGAGCCTCACGAATCCAGCCTGATAAATCTATCTTGCCATCTCGCCTTGGTGCCTTGGCTTCAATGACATAGATGTCGTTAGGTGTAGGCAATGCAACATCACCAACATCATTGCGACCAGCACGGGGTAAACGCTGTGCGTTGTATCCCTTCTCCATTAACCAATCAGCAAGGTCAATCTCAAAAGCCGCACCTCTACGCTTATTACTCTTTTGTAACGATGGCATTATCTACTCCTTGCTTTGTTCTTTCCATGGCTTCGGCTGCTTTCCAATATAGACTGTAATAATTTTCATCAAATGAAAAACGCTTCATGTGTTTAACACGAGCACCAGTATGAGCATGAACTTTAACTCCTGCTGCTTTTAGTTTACGGAAGAACACAATGTCCTCACCTATAAACTTATCGCCTACATTTTCTACTTCAGCAAACATAGACACATCACCAAACTTATCTCTCAGTGTCTGTGCTACTGAACGATGCATAAGAGTTAAACCTAGGCCAGCGTTATCTACCTGAACTACCTCATTCTTAGGCAGTGGGTGTAGGTATTTAATAGAAAACTCATCGCCTGTTTCATTAAAGACTGCAGGCATAGGCATCATCAATGACGATTCTGTTTCCTTAGATATAAAGTAAACACCGCATACCACTGGGCGTTGGATTTTATTTGCTGTATCCCATAACAATTTAAGAACATCGGCAGTTAATACAATATCTGAGTCAACCCATAGCAACCAATCAGTTTTGATTTGGTCAAACCACATAGAAAATAGTGCTTGCCGTTGTCTACCTATCTGATTACCTTGCACACGGATAGCATTGTGAATTGATACGCCTCTAGTTGGAGCAGTAATCATGGTGTATACAAGACCTTCTGTAAACTTACCATCTGTTAAACCGTTATCACACCAACCAATAGATAGTGTTTCTTTAGAACTGTGTGCCATCCATTTCCTTACTCTCATCAATCACGGTTAGTGCACCTTCACCCATTTGCTTAAAGCCTTCTGCAATGCTAACCAAGTTGGCTGCTATTTCCATTACACAATCTTCGCCATGGTTTTCTTGCAAGTGCTTAGCAAATTGGTGAACATAATCTGCAAACTGCATACCCTCTAACCAAATAGTATTTGGGTCATAGATTTGTTTAACTGCATCATCAATCTGTTCTATGACATCGGGTAACTCAGAGATTATCGCCTCCTGCATCTGCTTTGGTATCTTCATCTTTTGTAGTATCTGCTTTAATTTCTCTGGTGTAAGTGAGGATTCCTCCATCAAGATATGAGTTGTATTCTTCTTCCGTGAGGTCAAGGAACTGACCAGTCTCTTTATTTTTCCAAACAAGTGCCCTCCATCCAACCGTAAATGTAAGTGTTCTAGGCACTAACAAAAGTTGTGCCTTGCTATCAGTTAGAAGTGGGGCTGTCTTGGCTACTAACTCCTCGCCAACTTTGTCTGCTGGTATTTCGCCAGCATTCTCTACAACTGCTAACTCCCATGGGTTATCAAGTCTTTGCATATACATTTCTCCCATTGCTTCTCCTAAAATAACTTAGTTGTTTCGTAAGACACAACATCTAATACCTGCATACTTGCAGGATTGTATGAAAGCCATACAGGGCTTGAGCCAGTTGCATCGGCAGGACCGTAACGATTTTTAACTGCACACACACCCATTGTAGAAATCTGATTATGAACTGTAAGAATAAGTGATGGTGTTTGTGCAACTTTACCGTGCAATGCTTTTTGTGGAGGACATGGATTTCCTGGCACGCCTTCGCTAGTGTGGTGACACACAACAACGGCTGCTCCTGTTTCTCTTGCCCACCATTTAAGTTCTTTCATCAGTGTGCGAAGTCCGCCCCACTCATCTTGCGAATCCATACTCACATCAACTGCGTTATCTAAAACAATTAAACGCACATCTTCACCTAAGCGTTCACGAGTTGCAAGAACTGCATCTTCAATATCCTTAAGCGTTGGTGAAGAATCAAACTCCCAATAGATGTGGTCAGCAGGCTTAAGCATTTGTGCTGCCCAATCTCTATCTTGTTCCATCAATGGTTCAACTGCGCCTTGTTCTTTGCCAGTAAGTAAAGCAAGTAAACGAAGACTCATGGTATGTGAGTGTGTATCTGCTGAGATGTAAAGAGTAGGAACATTTGCTTTAACAGCCAAGGACAGTGCAAGCGTGGACTTACCTGCCCCTGGCGGACCAGCAATCATGCTTACTTCGCCGTAACGGATTGCTATTTGTTGAGCAGCAAGTGAATGCCACACGACTGGAAGCGTGGCACCACCTTGTGATGCTGTCTTAATAGCACGGCTGAGTAGGCGCATAAACTATGCAGATACCTTATTCTGACACTGTGATGCCTGAGGTTTTGGACAACGATAGAACGCCTTGTATGGGCGACCCGTGCTCTTGCTAATTCCTGCTGCAATATAAGCCATTGCTCCACCGCCACATGAACACTCAGGTGCACCTGTTGGTGCTGGTTTGTATCCTGCTGGTGCTGATACTACCTGTGCAGTTGGAAATGCAGTAGCAACTGCTGATGGAACTGCTTGCACTGGTGCTCCCATTGATTCAGTTGTTTGCTCTAAATCAATTAGAGTTGAAAGGCGTTGGGTTATTACATCAAGTAATGTATCTAACTCAACTGCATCGTTGGCACGAATGTTAATTAACATACCATCGCGTTTTGTTTTCCAGTTTATTTGAAGTGGTGCGGTTTCGTTACTTGCCATTTGTTTCTCCTATTTCTATTTCAGGGTAGAGATGTGAGTCTTTGCCACCTACTGCATAACATGATGAATTTACTGGGCATGTTCCACACATGAACCCAGGTGCTGGGATAAATATTTTATTAGTAACTGCTATCTCAAAGCCCTTAACCCATGACCCTAAGCGTGACTCAGTATATCGGTCTAGGTTTACTGGTGTTGTTAACTCGCCAGTTCGTGCCATAAAATAAGAACCAAGTTGTGGGCGAATACCAAAGGTTTTCTCCGCAAGAATGGCATAGATACCAAGTTGAGTAAGAGCAGTTGGTGCACTCTTTCCTGTCTTAATATCTACAATTACTAACTCTCCAGTGGGTGCAATCATAATGCGGTCAAGAATTGCTTTAATGTTTACACCTTTAATAATTTGATTCATTTCAGTTTCAATAGCGGGTATACCCTCAGGGGTATCCCATATTTTCCATCCACTATCTGCTCTAAATTGAATCCAATAATCAACCATCTTTGGTCCGTTATCTAACCACCATTGAGCATCCTCTTTATTTGGATTCTTTATAGTAGCCTTGCCACCAGCACGCCAACCCATACCATTATCAGCCATCTTGAAATTTCTTGACCAAGCCTCATTAAAGGCTTCTGTTGGGTCAAATCCCTCAGGTTTAATGTCGTATGTTTCAGTGCACTCATGGACAGCCTTGCCCCCTGCAAGCCAATATGATGGCGCTTCAGGCACATGCTGGATGCGGGTTAAGTAATACTGCCACCCACACCCAAGCCATGTAGACATAGCCGAATGTGATATGTAGTTCTTACCCGTTACTTGTTCAAGTGTCATTGTTCTCCTTCATTGCGGAGGTTACTACACAAAGTCTCCTCTATCCTGCGACACGCCGAAGGAATTACATCATTGTAATTTGTTTTAAAATAGGAGTAGACTCCTGTTCGTGTTCAACAGGTTAAATATAGCGAGGCTCAAGAGCCGAGCGAGAGTAACTGGCATAGACCTTCGTGGCACTCCTATTGAAGTTTGCGTTTGTGGCTCACTAATATTCAAAGTTACATGCATGTTTGAGGATAAAGAAATATCATTATATTTTACTGATGCAGAGTGTGCTTTATGCGGAGCATTAGTAACAGTTCCAACTCCAGTAGATGCAGAGGTAGCATGATAGAAATAATTTTTGCAACACTCTTTGTGCTTAGTAACATAGTAACTTTCCGCAAAGGTTTTAAATTAGGTCTTAAGAAAGAACAACAGGCTCGCCTTCGTAGGCTAAACACATTAAAAAGATTGCTAAACAACCGTGCCAACCTATGATTTTAGATGTGTAGTATGCTCCTCTACTCAAGAATTATTTTTTGAGATAGGTGAAGAAAGATTGCCAGTGTGTTGCGGGGTTCACATGCAAAGAATGTGGTCAGCCACACCTACTATCTTTAAAACAGATGGCTTCTATAAGACAGGAGGATAATGAAACTTAAGATTCGTAACCCTTTTTATTGGGTTAAAAAAGATGACCCTGAAACAGTTAAAGTAGTTTGCTTTCATTGTGGTGCAATATACCGTGTAGGTTACAAAGAAATAAGAGTTGCTAATTATTGCAGTATGTGTAAGTAAAAGATTTCCTTCCTAGAAAAAAGCAAAAAAGCCCCCCGCTTTAGAGAGTAGCGAGGGGCTAATTTTTTAAACTAATTTATTTGGAACCGCGACCAAACTCTGGTGAGTTAGGGTCAAGTGCTTTAAGTGCTGGACCTGCAACTGCTGCAAGTGCTGCTACTGCAAGAGCCTTAAAATCTGTATTGCCATTGATGAACAAGGCAAGTGCTGATGCTGCTGCTGCACGAGCATAAGACAGTAGAACTGCTTTTGCTTTTGTAGTCATTAGTTACTCCATTTCGGTTTACCGAAACCCGCAGCAAACACTGCAAGTTTACGCTTATTGTCTTTTCTGTACGCACGAATCCTGATGGCTACTTCTCCACCATTACGCTCAGAACCTTTTTTCTTTTCGGGTGTTGTGTTGCCTTCAATGGTAGTAATAGTTCCATCAAGGTTATCTTTTAATACAATTCCTACATGGTCCACTGGGTTGCCACCCTCAACAAAGTCAAAGAACACAATGTCACCAGGCTTAGGTGATGCCGTGGCAGCGTTGCTCCATGCACCTGTGCCTTGAAATCCTGCAACACCTGCTGGTGTAAAGACAAGGTTAGGTAATTTTAATTTAACTTGAGCAGCACACCACATAACAAATGAGCCACACCATGGTTGACCATCATGTTTAGTAAATGCACCATACTTAGTTTTGTTTTCAGGTACCTCTACTGTGCCAACTTCTTTTTGTGCTACTGCTAAAAAGTCATCTACTTGGCTCACGACTCTGCCTTTGCTTTCATTATTTCAACATCAATTTTAATGCACTGTTGGTTTTCTATAAGTTGGTCTACCTTGTTAATCAATCCAGTGTGCCCATCGTTGTATAAGGCATATTCAATTCTATTTAATTTGTCTTTTAATTCCTCTGTATATTTTGTTATTGCATGTTTGGCTATCATTGCTACGCCAGCCAAGATTGCAGCAGCCACAAAAAAATAAGAGTACACAATGGTTGCAGCATCAGATGACATAAACAATATTCTCCTTATACAACGGTACGGGCTATGATGGTAATGATTCCACCAAAGCCTGTGTAGTTACGGTTAGCGGGGGTAGAGCGAGTAAAGGTAACTTGGTCAATGATTACTTCAAATGGGTCACCACCTGCGTTGAAGTCTTGGAGAATAACTACTTCTCCCATGGCTTCAATAGTTTCTAATGCAAGTAAGCGTTCCTTGGCATAACCTTCATAACCAATTATGTTGCCTGTCTTGTCTGTTTCTTTGTCGTAACAGAATAAAGGTATTTGTAATATACGAGCACGAGTAGGCGTAGGTAAAGCCTTAACTGCTATACCAACTACAACTGGACCAGTGGTTGCTGAGGTAGCGTTACGACTTAAGACTAATTTAAACGATGCATCTGGTGCTGTATCTGGATATGCATTGGCTAAATCAATATCAGCAACAGTGCTAGTTCCTTCAAGTAAAGTAGTAATAATAGTATCTGCGGTTGGTCCAACTTTGTATATTTCTATATCACCATTTGCTGTGTCATCAGTAGTGCGAATACGAATACGCTTCCATGCTTTATTTTCCATGGTGTCATAACGAATACGACCAGTGCGAATTTGTCCAGTACTTACTAAATTTGTTGCATGTTCTATCCATACACCTGAACCATTAACTGAAAAAACAACACGGCTTGGTGAATCAAAGATGCGAATAGATTGAACTCTGCCAGTAACACCTTCTGCATACACATCATTTGAACGAGCATATACACCAGTAGAAATAGGTTGAGCATAACCAATAAGAGTAATAGGTTGAGCAAGATTGATGCGTGTAGTTCCTGAGTAACTATTTACGCCAGCGGTATTGCCAGCCCACACATAAGAATCACGGGCTTCAAAATCATATACACCATCTTCATCATGGTATACAAGTGGACCGTATGTTATATCGCCATTGGTATCAGCAGTTGCAATACGAGCACCTTTGTTTGTGCCAAGCATAATGTATGTACCAAGGTAACCATATAAAGATGTAATCACTTCACCTCGTGGCAAGTTGGCTACAGTAATTAAAGTTCCAAGTGCACCAGTATTATCTACTGCAAGTTTAAACAAGGCTGAGTGCTCACCAGCATTACCACCAATATAAATAGCAGCAATGGCTTCTGTAATACCAGTCCATACCCAGTTTTTTGCAAGGGTAGTTGAGCCATTGATAGCAGTAAGAGTGTTAGTGAGAATGGCAGCACCACTACCTTTGTTTGGAAAGGTGAGTTCATAGGCTGCAGATAACCCATCTGTATATGTAACGGCTGCAATTACACGGGACTTTACATATTTTAATTTAATAGAAGATGGTGTTTTGCTCCATGTATATGCACTATGAACGGTACCGCTAGTCATATCAATGTCATAGATTGTTGTATCGTTGGATACATAAAGGGTTTGACCATCAGAAGTTTGCCCAAGAATTGTTTTATTACCTAGGCTTGCGTATGTAGTAAAAGCGGTGGATGTACCAGCAGTAGTAATTTTATAGATAGCAGTTGTTGCACTGGTGTATGTATCTTCATTGATTGCAAAAATTACATTTGTAGTTGTGTCATTACCTGAGGCAAGTGTTACTTTGCCAGAAAAAGCCTGAACAAGAGTAGTTGATTTAAGTAAATTTAATTGACCTGGTGTCCATACATCTATGCCATAGGAATCACGGAAGCGAAAACGAACTTCGTTATCATTGCCTTCCATTGGCTCAGTAAATTGGATACCTTCACCATAGTGCCATGAAGATTGTGAGCGTGTCCAATAACCTGAACCAGCAAGGGTATGTTCACCTGGGTCACGCATTTGGTCTACACGCTGAGCACGAAACTCTGCAGTTTGTCGTTTGTAAGGAGTGCTATCTGTTACTGCCATAATAAATGGCAAGCCACCAATAGCCACATCAAAGGCGTTACTATTTAAATCATAGTAAGTGGATACGCGACCTGATAAATCAATGATGGTGCGTTCGGTAATATCGGGGGCACGACTGACCACTGTTTCTCCTTTAAATAGAAAACCCCGCCGAAGCGGGGTGTTTAATAATTGTTAAAACTTAAAGTGTAGGTACTTCAACCCAAGAAATTGTATCTTCATCCCAGCGATAGAACTTGTCATCAATTGGCATAGGAGTTGGTGCTTGCCAAAGATAAGTATCTGAATCTTTAGACCAAGAAGGATAAGGCTGAGGTGCGGCAAAGCCAGTACCATCCCAAGTGTATCCAATACCTGCATAATTCTTATGTAGTGCTACTCCACCTTCGCGGCTGTTCACATTACCTTGTGTGTTGTATGAAGTCTGAACCCAAGTACCACCTAGATTAGTCTCACACCATTCTTGATTATCGGCAACAATAACCTGAGTTACTACGCCATCTTCTACCTTTGCATAATGAGCCATTATTTATCCTTACCTTCTCCGTATAGAGTTGCTGTATTTACTAACTTAACATCTCGCTTTGTAACTATTCCACCCTTTTCATCAAGTTGGGCTTGAGCAGTTTTCTCATCATCAGCAATAATATGTACTAACATAACCACTTCATAACTAAAACATTGAGTTGGTTTAGTTGATTTGATTTCTTTTACATTGTCTTTCATATTTCCCCCTTGTTAGATTGCATATCTTACTATTACTATACCTGAACCGCCGTTACCACCAATTGTAGTAGTTCCATTATTACCACCACCACCACCACCTGAACCTGTATTTACAGTTGCAGCACTTCCATTAGCGTTTGCGCCACCATTACCGCCACCACCTGCACCGCCTGTGCCTGCCGTAGGAACTAAATCGGCACGAACAGAACCACCGCCGCCGCCAGCATAATATCCACTAACACCAGTTGAAGTTGCAGAAGCCCAAGATGACCAAGTATTTTTACCAGCACCACCGCTACCTGCTGCGCTACCTGTACCATTTGCGCCAACAGCGCCTGAACCACCGCCACCGCCTGTTGATGAATTGTCATATAAACCATTACCACCATTATTGCCATAGCCAGTAGCGCCACCTGAATTACCTTGTGTTGCTGAACCACCTAAAATACTTGTTGCGGTTCTATACCCACCGCCACCACCACCTGAACCACCATTTTTACCACCTTTAGCAGTTGGGTCGGAATAAATACCACCACCGCCACCGCCATTACTGGTAATCGTGCCAAATACAGAATCGCCACCATTAGTTCCTTGGTCTTGCACTCCGCCAGCACCTGCCGCGCCAATAGTTACAGTAGTTGCAGAAGTAATTGTTCTACCATCTTGTTGGCTTAGCCCACCAGCGCCGCCACCTCCACCGCCACCACCACTTTGCATACCGCCTCCGCCACCTCCAGCAGCAATGACTAATACATCAGCAGTTAATGAAGAGGCAGGAGTGAATGTTCCCGATGAAGTAAATGTGTGATAAAAATATGTTCCATCAAATGAGATTGTTCCGCCAGTTGCTTTTGCAGAACCAGTATAAAAAGTACCAGAAGATAAAAATGTATGAATTGTATTACCACCTGATGTGGTTACAGTTCCGCC
>Ga0114963_10002181_pt1 | contig 13349 bp, 8 predicted proteins | sample C_131016_EF_Meta_FD_87019 | JGI IMG/M metagenome (GOLD analysis project Ga0114963, IMG submission 87019) | Freshwater microbial communities from Lake Croche, Canada to study carbon cycling - C_131016_EF_MetaG | ecosystem: Environmental > Aquatic > Freshwater > Lake | place: Lake Croche, Canada...
ACCGCGATTTACGCCGCCAATGTTGCCAAAGGCGACCCCGTCTATTCCTTCGATTCCGCAGCCAGTTTTGCGCCGGTCGCCAATACTGCTTTGGATATGGCGCAATTAAAGTTTGCTTGCGAGGACGGCAAGCGATAGCGCAGCGTCAAATTGCCAGCGGATCCACATCAATAGCCCAGCGAATCACTCCTTTGCATTGCGGCTGCGAGCGGGTGGCATGCAGTACGGGCTGCCAGCCCGACAAAAACGCTTGCAAAGCGCTGCGCGAGAGACTTTCGACCACCATTTGGGCACGCTCCACATTGGCCACCCGTGCTGTAGACATGGGGACCGCAGAATACAAGGTGACTTGCGAAACCACCTCTGCCCAGCCCTCCCACGTCGGCATTTCATCACGGGCGACGGCTGCGGCAGCAGTTAAAAATGCCTGCGCTGCCGCCTGGCTGCGTGCTTCAGCGCGTACTAGCGCCTGAAAACTAAAGGGGGGCATGCCTGCTTGGGCCCGCTCTAAAAGTTGGCGGTTGGCGAAGGAGGGGTAGTCGTACTGCTTGAGCGCAGCGTACAAGGGGTGCGCCGGTTGAAAAGTTTGGATCCAGACCTCGCTGTTTTCGCCCAGGGCTGCGTCCCTACCGGCCCGTCCGGCGGCCTGCAGCAGCAAGCTGAACAAGCGTTCGGGTGCACGAAAGTCGCTGGAAAACAGTGCGCCGTCCGGGTTGACAGCGGCCACCAGGGTGATGCGGCGAAAGTCGTGGCCCTTGGCAATCATCTGCGTGCCCACCAGCACATCCACGTCTCCGGCATGCACCGCCGCCAACTGGGCCTGCAAGCTGCCCTTAAGGCGGGTAGTGTCGGCGTCAATGCGCGCCACGCGCACCGGTTCACCTTCGGGAAACGTTTCGCTGATGGAGTCGGGGCGGCGAATATCGTCCAGCAGCGCCCCGAGCTGTTCTTCAATCTGCTCGGTGCCCCGCCCCATGGGGGTGATGTCGACATTGCCGCAACCCGGGCATGCACGCGGCACCCGCTCGGTAAAACCACAGTGGTGACAGCGCAATGTGCGGTCCACCTTATGAAACACCCGAAACGCGCTGCAATGTGCGCATTCGCTTTTCCAGCCGCAGTCGGCGCAGTGCAACACGGGGGCGTAGCCGCGTCGGTTCAAAAAGACCATGCTTTGTTCACCCCGGGCTACCCGCTCCCGAATGGCTTGCAAAAGCGGCAGCGAAAACACTGCATTGCGCGGCTGGTGGTTCATATCCACCCGTCGCACCTGTGGCAGCGACTGGGCGCTGGCGCCTACACGGGCGGGCATGTGCAGGCGCAAATAGCGCCCGCCCTCGGCTGCAGGTCGGCTGTGGTACCAGCTTTCCAGCGAAGGTGTTGCTGACCCTAGTAAAACCTTGGCACTCTGCAATTTGCCCCGGTAAACAGCCAGGTCGCGCGCGGAATACCGTGCGCCCTCGCTGCTCTTGTAGCTGGGGTCGTGTTCCTCGTCGACGACGATGAGTTTCAGGCTCGGCATGGATGCAAACACCGCCATGCGCGTGCCCAACACGATGCGTGCGCTGCCGTGATGGGCCGCTAACCAGGCGGCCAGGCGCTGCGGGTTGGTCATGCCGCTGTGCAAACTGACCACCGCCTGTGCGCCCAGCAAGGGCGCAAAGCGCGCGCGAAAGCGGGCCTCCAACTGCGGCGTGAGGTTGATCTCAGGCACCATAACCAGCGCTTGCGCGCTCGGGTCTTGCGTCAGCAAGGACTCCACGCAGTGCAAATACACTTCGGTTTTGCCGCTGCCCGTAGCCCCAAACAGCAAATGCGGCCCCGCCGAGTGTGCGATTTGTTCCACCACTTTTGCCTGTTCTTCGGTAAGCACTCGCCCCGGGCTTTGCGGGGTGCTCAGCCCTGACGAGGCGTCGGGTGGCTCTGGCGCTCGTGCGGCAGCCCGCTGGGTGCGCAAGCACCTGCGTTGCATTTGTTGCGGCGTCAGATCCCGCAGCTGGGGTGGTAGGGCTGCCAGCGCCACCTCGCCCAGCGATCGTTGGTAGTACTGGGCAGCGAACCGAACCAGCTCCTGCCAGGCAGGTCCCAGGGGTGCAACAGTGTCCAGTACGCCTGTGATTTCACGCACCTTGTCGTCCGCGATCTCGCCGGCGGCGTTGTTATCGCTATCGTTCCAGACCACGCCCAGCGTTTCGCGTTTGCCAAAGGGCACGCGCACCAGCGTGCCTGGTGCCAGGTACACGCTACTTCGGTAGGTGAGCAAGGGGCCGAGCGACGAGTGTGCCGGGGTTTGTACCAATATGGACAGCCAAACACTCATGGATCAGGGTTTCGGCGTACTGCGCAAGGGGTGTTCAAAAGCTGCAATGGGCATTTTTTAAAGTGAAATTCAGCGCTAAGTGTTTGATTTTTATGGGTTCATGAAATTACCCCCAAATTCTGTGGATAACTTTGTTGATATCGAGACCTCAGTGAGACTACGCCTAGCTAAAAATGCTTGATTTCCAGATTGCTGATTAAATCAGCACTTCAAAAAAAACTATAAAAATCAATGACTTACCTAGTAAACCAGCTTCCACCGCCTCAAACCGGTGTTTCAGAAATAGCGCTAAATCAATTTCAAATTTTTGTGAATAACCGGCTTGACGTACGACAAAAAATATGGATGGCGTGCTCCCGGAAAAACCAAGTGCAGGGTTCAAGCAAGGCCGATTAGCAGTGCGCAACTCCATCGACGGGATGGAGATTTTTGGCGTCAGCGGCGGGGCCTCATTTGGATGGATTTTCTACGGTGAATTCAAAAAAATCCTTCTAAGTCCATGATTTATATGAAGATCAATGGTTGGACTCATTTTTTGTTGATAACTTTGTTGATATCTCTTAAGCGATGCCAGCAAAGCCACGCAAACCCGGGCTTTCAGCACATTGCCATTAAAATATGCAAAAGTGAAAACCTATAAAAATCAAGCACTTAGACCGTTGCTTATCAAAAAGCTGCCGCGTGAAGGCTGGCCCGTTTCGGCCCTCACCAGAAAAATTTTTTGTGTACAAGTACCAAAATCAAGGCAAAAGAAAGTGAACTTGTGGTACCCCAAGGCTGCCGCCCGCTGATGTTTTTATTTCCGCATCGCGCGTGATTGCGAGTGCACTGCTTCCACCAGGGCGGCGACATGCTCTGGAGGAGTGTGCTGGCTGATGCCGTGGCCCAAATTGAAAATGTGCGTGGGTCCCACCCCAGGGCCTTGGTGAGGTGTTCCAAAGCTGTTCAGCACCCGGGATACCTCCGCTGCAATTTGGGCTGGGGGTGCAAATAGCACGTTCGGGTCAATGTTTCCTTGCAGCGCTTTGCCGATCGTGCCTGCGCTACCTCCTACGGTCGCCCGCGCCGCCCCCAAGTTCACCGTCCAGTCAAGACCAAGTACGTCGCAGTCCAATGTCGCCATGTCTTGCAACCAAAGCCCTCCACCCTTGGTAAATACGATACGGGGAACGATTTGCCCCTCCGGACCATGGCGTTTGAGTTGGGCTAGCACCCGAGTGGTGTAAGCCAGGCTGAAAGTCTGAAACGCCCCATCAGCGAGCACGCCGCCCCAGCTATCAAACACCATTACAGCCTGGGCTCCAGCGTCGATTTGTGCGTTAAGGTAAAGGGCAACAGCGTCGGCGTTGACTTCCAAAATTCGGTGCATCAGATCCGGGCGGGCGTACAGCATGGTCTTTACAAGCCGGTAGTCGTCCGATCCCGCGCCCTCGACCATATAGCAGGCCAGCGTCCAAGGGCTACCGGAAAACCCGATCAAAGGTACGCGCCCACGGCCATCGGCTTCTCGTAGGGCACTGCGGATGGATGTGACTGCGTCGAACACATACCTTAGCTTGTCCATGTCAGGAACTTGCAGCTTTGCCACTGCTGCCTCGTCTCGCACTGGATGTGCAAAACGCGGGCCTTCGCCCAAGGCAAAACTCAGGCCCAAGCCCATTGCATCGGGAACGGTCAAGATGTCGCTGAACAAAATGGCGGCATCAAGAGGGTAGCGCTCCAAGGGTTGCATCGTCACTTCTGTGGCGTAGTCCCGATTGGTTGCCAGCCCCATAAAGCTGCCCGCTTTGGCCCGCGTGGCCCGGTATTCCGGCAAATAACGCCCCGCCTGGCGCATGAGCCACATGGGTGTGTGCGCAGTGGCTTGGTGCAGGCAGGCCCGCAAAAAAGTGTCGTTTTGAAGCGGTGCAAAGGTAGTGCTAAGTACTTCAGGCGTAGGCATGGGGCTCATAGAGTTCATAAGTTGTAATAGTGTCTGTTCTCTTCTAATCAAAGGTGCACCGTAGCGCCCAACGGGCAATCCATATTTGGATTAGTGTACGCAACTGTCTGCCCTCAAGGTCGAGCTCCCCGGCAGCTCGCCAGCCACACTGAAAGATGCACACCAGGAGAAGCAAAAGCATAGGAGAACAGTTATCAATTTGGCTATCTCATAGCTATACTCGGCTCGCTCAAAGGGGGCCACGTGGCAGCTATATTTAACGATATCTGGGCGGAGCATCGCGCCTGGAGCAGGGATTTTTCTTTCCTTTTGCGGCTTTTTTCGCAGTGGTTGAAAGAAAACGGACTGATGGATTCGGGGATCGCGGCGCGCATCGCGAGTATGGAGCACCGGGTTCGATTCGAAAAGGTCACCATCGCCTTTGTTGCAGAGTGTTCGCGTGGCAATTCGGAATTGATCAACGCCTTGTTCTTTGCCGACCATGTCCGGCCCATCCTGCCTGCCACTGCGGGGCGTGCGACCATCTGTCCGATGGAAATCGGCTACGAGCCCGGTACCTCTGTGTGCCTGCGCTTACTGCCCATCCAAACCCGACGCCACCCCCAATCGCTTTTAGATTGGCGCGCTGTTCCGGAAGCCTGGGTTCGGAGCGATTTGGACGTTACCAACACTGAGCAATTGGCAAGCGCGCTCGAGCGTGTGACTGAAACCCTGCAAGTCGGCGCCGACGAAGGACAGGCATTGGGCTTTTTTCAAACGCAAGGTTCGACTGCGAGTGCCGAGCTTGACTCCGAGGATCTGGTCGAAATTCCTAAATGGCGCTATGCGCTCGTGAATATTCCCCATCCACTGCTTGAGCGAGGACTCGTGATCTTGGACATGCCGGGGCTGAATGCAATGTGCTCCGAACCTCAACTCACCCAGGAACTCATCGCGCAAGCCCGTGCGGTGGTCTTCGTCTTGGGTGCAGATACCGCCTTGACGCGGTCGGATCTTGCGATCTGTGAGCGCCACTTTGCACAGAGCGCGTACGGCGCGCCAACTCCGATGGTTCTACTGAATCAATTGGACGCGTTGAGGAGCACTTCGAGCGTTCCAGACCAGATGCAGGAACAAATCGCGCGTCAAATAGCCAATGTGGGCCAAAAACTGACGCTAGAGCCGCGTCAAATACTTGCAGTGACAGCGAAAGGCGCGTTGATCCCAAATCCTAATAAGAACGCCGAACTGCCAGCAGAAAGCTGCATTAACGAGCTACAAGCTGCCTTGGCCCACAGGATATTTGGACAAGGTAAGCAGCTGCAATCGGCGGAAGTCCATGGTGAACTGACGCAAATCCACTTGGACCTGGACCGCGCAATCCAAATCCGCAAGAGTGGCATCGCTGAAAGGCTTACCGACCTGCACGATACACAGCGCCAAAGCGCGGCAGTGTTGAGCCAGTTGCGCCGCAAGCTCGCCAGTGATCGACGACAGTTTGAACTTTGCTACACGAGGTTCTCAGCACTTATCGCGGTTCAAAGCAGGCTTTTTGAGACGCTTTTTTCGACCTTTGACGAACAATTTCTGCGCCAAGAGGTGCAAACGCTTTATGCGGTGCTGGCTCAGCCCGGCCTCAAGTTGGGTGCCAAAAATGCTTATGCTGCGACGTTCGAACGCCTACATCTCCGGATGTCCGCCGTCCAGTCCCAGATCGAAGAGATCCAGGCAATGCACGCGGCCACGTTCGATCAGCTCAACACACAATTCAAATTTTCGCTGGGTGCTGTCACCCCCCCTACACTGGAACCCCATCGCTCTGAATTGAACCTCGCCCAGCTTCATCATGCCAAAGACCTCGGCTTGCAAAACGCTTTTAGGCTCCAGCAGACTTGGTTTGTTGAGCGTCTATCAAACGAACTCTTTGTCCGCTTAGCCAGGCTTCGTGAAGGGGTGCTCGCGGACTTGATGGGTTGGCGTAATTCTCTTGCCAAAGAAATTGATGCGCAGCTGGGCCCAAGACGTGTCACATTGGAACATCGACGGGAAACCGTGGAAAAAATTGAGCAGGTCGCCTCGGGAATTGAGCAGCGAACAAATCAACTTTCCATGTGCCAGCAAGATGTCGAGAGGTTGTCGCAGAAGCTGTACGAGCAGGTAGCTTGCCTAATCGCAACCAATGACGATGGACGAAAACTGGATGCATCAGTACTTGCAGAAGGCCCGCTCCAAGTCTAAAAATTCGGCTTGTCTTCGTTGAAACAGTTCATTAATACATTTATCAATTTTTTAAACAGTGTATATTTGGTAACTTCAATGCAGCAACCAGGAATGGGCGAGGAACATGAGTGCGACCGACTTTTCTTTCAGGATTCTCGTGGTGGACGACAGCAACACGATCCGGCGAAGTGCAGAGATATTTCTTAAGTTGGGGGGACATGAGGTTTTTCTGGCTGAGGATGGCTTTGACGCACTTTCCAAAGTCAGCGACAACGCACCTGACCTCATTTTTTGTGACATTTTGATGCCACGACTTGACGGATATCAAACCTGCGCAATTATCAAACGTAACCAGCGATTCTCTTCAGTGCCGGTGGTCATGCTTTCTTCAAAAGACGGAGTTTTTGATAAGGCACGCGGCCGCATAGTAGGCGCCGAGCACTACATGACGAAGCCGTTTACCAAAGAACAATTGCTGCAGGCAGTGAACCAATTTGGCAGTTTACTGCCAGGAGTGAACTGATGGCCGTAACCAAAGTCTTGATTGTCGATGACTCGAGAACGGAGACGATGTACCTTACAGAAATTCTCCAACAAGCTGGCTATTCAGTATCTAGCGCAGAAGGCGCGGAGCAGGCAATGCATTTGATGGCCAAAGAGCGCCCGGAACTGATCCTGATCGACGTGGTGATGCCAGGAAAAAACGGATATCAATTTACCCGCGACATCACACGTTCCCTTGAGTACGGGGATATCCCCATCATTATTTGCACCAGCAAAAGGCTCGAAACTGACAGAGTTTGGGGGCTACGGCAAGGCGCTCGAGACTACATTACCAAGCCGGTGAATTCAGCCGAGCTTTTCAGCAAGATCAGGGCTATAGGTTGAGCTTGGCCATGGGAAAGCGCGAATCGCTAAGGGACTTACATACGCGCCTAGCTGAGCGTTTGTCCCTTTTGCGGAGCTCCGATGCTGGCCAAGCCTGGCTTGCGGTGACAGCAGGTACCGGCAATTACCTTTTGTCATTGAGGCAATCAGGCGAAGTTTTGCCTGCCGCCCGCGCTTACACGGTGCCGCGCACAGCGTCCTGGTTCATAGGTGTTCTCAACGTCCGAGGGAGCTTGTTTGGCGCTGTGAATCTTGGTCAATTTATCGAACAGTCGCTGCATCCTAGGGCGGAAAGCCGACCACAATCACAGCAGGATGGGTACGACGTTGAGCATGGCCGGTTCGTGACACTCAATCCTCTTCTTGATGTCAATTGTGCATTGCACGTTAGCGATCTGGTGGGCTTGCGTGCTACGGAAAATTTTGAGTCTTCGGTCCCGCGCTTACCCCATGCGCCCGCCTTTTTCGGCCCTCAATTTCTCGATCAGCAGGGCAAACTCTGGCAAGAGCTTGACCTTCAAGTACTGGTTCAAATGCCCGACTTCATCAACATCAGCGCCTCGTAAGGAAATTCTCATGGTGATTCCAAACTTGTTTCCTCGCTCCGACGCCCGTACATCTGAGGCAAAGGCAGGGTTCGCCCACACCACATTTTTGGACGCAGGTCAGGCTTCGGTCGTGGCAGGGGAGCAGGCTCAGCTCGAATCCGAGCCGCCACAGCCTCCGGATCCGTTATCCATCCAGGTAACGGTGCCCGGCCTGGGCCGACGCAGCGTGCGTGCACAGCGTCGCCTTCTCGGGGCGCTCTTGGTGGGAACCCTGACGGTGTTGCTGCCCGCAGCCATTTACAAACTGAACCTACTCGATACCCTGAGCCGTCAAATCAAGGCTACAGGTCAGGTGATGTTGCAATCCCAACGTCTCGCAAAGTCGGTTAGCCAGGCGTTGGTCGGAAATCCGGCCGCGTTTACCGACTTGGCCGAAAGCGCCGAGATTCTGTCAAAGTCGTTTGATGGGCTCGAGAACGGCGACGGCGCTGCGGGCCTGCAACCTCTGCCAGCAGATGTTCTGCCCTTGTTGCTGCAGGCAAAGCCTTTGGTGGAACAAGCCAAGGACAGCGCCAACACAATCCTGACGCAACAGAAAGTTCTGGAGCAAATAGCGGCGGCGTTGCAGCGCATTAACCGCCAGTCCGAAGACCTGCTTGAGTTGACAAGAACGATTTCCTCCATGAAACAGCAGCAGGGCGCCTCACCCGGTGATATCTCGGCGGTGGGTGAACTGTCTACTCTTACCCAGCGCATTGGGAAGTCTGCCAATGAATTCTTGACGAGCCAAGGCGTTAGCCCAGAGGCTGTATTTCTCTTGGGTAAGGATTTGAATTCGTTTAGGGATATCGCCCAAGGGTTGCTCGACGGAAGTGCGGACTTGCGCTTGACCGCCACCAAAGACAAGCCCACGAGGGAGCGGTTGGCAGAGCTCATCACTATGTTCAACGACAGTCGGGTCCAGGCTGGCGCGATTTTGGACAATCTACAGCTATTGATCGCTGTGCGGCAAGCCCAATCTGGCGTGATAGCAGGAAGCGAGTCTCTTGGTCAAAAGCTGGAGGCCCTTCAAAGCCAGCTTTCAAACCAAACTCAAGATGGCGTTCTGGCGACCGGTGCACTTGCGCCGCTAGCGCTGATTGCCGCACTCTGTGCTTCTGGCTTGTGGTTGGTGCAGGTTAGAGAAAGCCGAGCTCGCCAGGAGTTGTCAGAGTCTCAGCGACAGTTAGCCCAAGATCGGCGCGTGCTTGCCGAGCGGCTTGAAGCTGACGCTAGACGCGTCAATGATGCTAACCAGTCTGCAATTCTGCGTCTTATGAATGAGCTTCAGGCCGTCTCAGAGGGCGATTTGACCCAAGAGGCCACTGTGAGCGAGGACATAACCGGCGCGATCGCCGACTCGGTCAATTACACGGTCGAGGAGCTGCGCACGTTGGTGAGTAACGTTCAAAGCACGGCAGACCGGGTTGCCCAAACTTCCGCCGCAGTCGATAGCACTGCAACATTGCAATTGGTCGCGTCAAACGCGCAATTGCTAGAGATTCGTGAAGCTGGGCGTTCTGTCGTGGAAATGTCGGTACGAATCAACGACGTCTCAATCCAGGCGCAAGAGTCGGCATTGGTTGCGCGTCAGTCGTTGCAAGCTGCCGAGTCTGGGCTCCATGCTGTTCAAAATGCTATTGGTGGCATGAACATAATCAGAGACCAAATTCAAGAGACGTCCAAACGCATCAAGCGACTGGGAGAGTCATCCCAAGAGATCGGTGAAATCACCGAACTCATATCGGACATTACCGAGCAAACCAATGTTTTGGCGCTCAATGCTGCGATTCAAGCCGCTTCTGCAGGCGAGGCTGGCCGCGGCTTTTCCGTTGTAGCCGAAGAGGTTCAGCGCTTGGCAGAGCGATCTGCCGACGCGACGCGCAAGATTGCAGCATTGGTTAAAGTGATTCAGACCGACACCCAAAACGCTATCGCTGCGATGGAGCTCTCTGCGCAAGGGGTGGTGGCAGGGGCGAGGCTCTCAGACAATGCCGGTGCGGCACTTTCTGAAATCGACCAAGTGTCCAGGCGAGTGGCGGATCGAATCGAACAAATATCCGCTGCCACGTCCCGCGAAGCGGGCCTCGCCAATCTGGTGGCAGACGGTATTCAACATATTTCTGCGGTGACGGAGCAAACTGTAGAAGGCACCAGGGCCACAGCGAACGGCGTTCGCGAACTGTCCCTGAGTGCGCAGCAGCTGCGGCAATCGGTGTCACGGTTCAAAATTGCTTGAAGTGATTGTCTCCATTGAGGCGAGTTCAGTGTCTTGCATAGAGCATCTTTCATGGCCAACTTGCCGTTAGCGCGCTCGGTCCCTTTGGCTGCGCTAGACCTGGGCCCATTAGCCTGGCTGCTGGACGATCTGCGAGAATCTCTTGCTGCGGCGTCCCAGGCGATCCGTCGTTTCGTGGCGGATGCAAAAGCGGTCAACGTTGGTAAATTTACGAGTCTAGACGCCAGCGAATTGCACATGGCCCATGGCCAATTTCACCAAAGCGCGGGCGCATTGGAAATGGTGGGGCAACAATCGTTGGCCAAAATGCTCCGCGCTTTGGAAACTTTGACCCAAAAATTTGTCAAATGGCCCGATGCGTGCACCGCTGATGCTGCCCATCAGATAGAGTTTGCCAGCCGCGCCTTGATTCACTATCTGGAAAGCACGCTTAAGGGAGCGGAAGTTTCGCCGGTCTCACTCTTTCCGCAACAGCGAGCGCTGCTGGAGCTCGCCGGTATCGACCGTATTCACCCTGCTGACCTGTGGCCGCATGACTGGCATTGGGTCGAGGTGCCGATCGCTGCGCCGTATTCTGAACTGCGGTACGTTCCGGCGGTTCGAGAGCGATTGGGCGACGCCTTGTTACCCATTATCAAGTCACTTGACCGTACACAGGCCTCGGAAATGGCTGGAGTTTGTTTGGGGCTTGCCGCGGGTGAAAGCACCTTGCAGGCCTGCAGTTTCTGGGCGATTGCCGCTGGATTCTTTGAGGCCATCTCCTTAGGGACCTTGCCCGATGACGTTTACGTTAGACGCACTGCAGCGCGGGTCATACCACAGTATGGGCAGATGAGTGCCGGTCGGGTGCAGCCGTCAGATCGGCTTGCGCAAGACATGTTGTTCTACTGTGCGATGGCCCATCCGTCCGGCGACACAAATGCCTCAATGCTGCGCGCAGTGCGGAAGGCATTTGGTTTGAATGATCACCAAAAACTTAATTATGAGCTATCTCCTTTTGGGAGATTTGATCCGGCGCAGCTGACGCAGGCCCGCAGTCGCCTGGGGGCTGCTATGGAAACATGGGCGGCCTTAGTGGGTGGGGATCTGACCCGCTTGAATGCAGTGATTGGGCAGTTTGATGCAGTTGGAGAGTCCCTGTCCAAACTACATACGGAAAATACCGCTTTAGTGGCTTCCCTCAGCGCGGCGGCGGTGTCCACTGTACGGACTGGCGCAGCGCCCACCCCCGCTATCGCCATGGAGGTCGCGACTTCAATTTTGTACCTTGAGGCGGTGTATGAAGACCTTGACCTGACCAGTGACACCATGGCGCAAAGAGGAAACCGGCTTGCCGCCCGTCTGCAGCATGTGTGTACTGGCGGCTTTCCGCAGCCGATAGAACTCTGGATGGAGCAGTTGTACCGCAGAGTAAGTGACAGGCAAACCATGGGTACCGTAACTGTGGAGTTGCGCGGCGCTTTGGCAGAGGTTGAAAAATCGTTTGACCGGTACCTGCGAAACACAGGCGATTCGTTGGCTTTGCAGTCGGTGCCGGTTCATTTAGGTCAGATGCGTGGTGTTTTTTCGGTTCTGGGTTTGGATCAGGCGGCGTTAGCGACTTTGCGAATTCGCGCGGTGGTGGAGCGGTTGTTGACGCCAGGCACACCGCCGGGAAAGAAGCCTGAAGCCTTGTCCCAAAACGAGATAAACAGCCTCAGCGCGCTGGGCTTCTTGATCGACATGCTCTCGTATCAACCCGCTATGGCCAAGGAGATATTCTTTTACGATGAAGACCAAGGTGAATTCAGGCTGAGGATGCACCGCGCCGGTATCGCTGAACAGGTCGTGACAAAAGACGACTTGTCGGAGGTTGAGCCCGGAACAATGAGTGCGCCTTCGAGTCTGTCCGGCCTCTTGTTGCCTGAAGGCGAGCCGGATCGGATGCCAGGTCACCCGCGTTCCGCTGGGGCGCGCGGTGGCAATGCTTCTCCATCCGATGTGGATGAGGACGAGGGACTTCAAGCAATATTCCTCAAGGAGGCCGGGCTTGTTGTTCTCAGCGGCTTGGAGGCAGTCGACGCTTTGGCAGCATCCCACGATAATTTTTCTGCGCAAGCCAGTTTGCGGCGAGCCTTCCACACACTCAAGGGTAGTTCGCGCATGGTCGGAAAAAGCGAAATGGGGGACGCCGCTTGGGCGTTCGAGCAGCTCTTGAATACGGGGTTGGAGCACCAGACTCCAGTCGACGATCGCGCAGTCCAGCTGTGTGGCGACGCCTTGCAGGCAATGGGCGCATGGATTAAGGCGCTTGCCGAGGGCGGGCCTCTACCTACTGATATTGAAGAAATTCGCCGGAGTGCGGATAACCTGCGACTCCACGACCGCTACTCGCCTCCTAGCGGGCCTCGTGAGTCCGCCAGTTCCAGCGGAATTGCCAATGCGGGGGCAAGCATTGATGGCGCGATAGCCGTTGAAGCAGAACTGGCATCGATCGGTCAGTCTGCGGGCCAGCAAGGTCGGTCTGGGTCTGATCGTCAGACCAGCCTGTATGTAAGTGCCATGGCCTCGCCCGTAGCAGCGGATGGGCAAAGGCCACTGGTCGTCGTTGGTAGTCTCCAACTCAGTGCTGCCTTTTTCGACGTGTTTTTGCAGGAGGCAACCCAGTGGGCGCAGAGCCTCGTGTCAGAAATCCTGCTCTGGGAGCCCGATACGGAAAAATCTCCACCTGCAAATGCCCGGGCCTTGGCGCACGCTCTGCAGGGCGGCTCTTCCGCTGTGGGTTTCACCGAACTTTCAAACTTGTCGCGCGGACTTGAAGAGGCGCTCGGCCATCTAGCGCTCAGCGCGAACGCCAGCCACATTGAAAAAAAGATCTTGTCGGACGCAGCCCACGACATTAGTCGACTTGTTGCCGCTTTTGCCGTCCGCACTATGGCAGACGCGGACCCCTTGGTTGTTCATGGGCTCAATTCACTGTTAAACGCCGCTTTGACTCAGGCTGTGAGACCTCTTGCCGAGCAGAACAATTCTGAAACGGAATTGCAACTGCTTATGGATGCGTCTTACGACGTTCAAGGAGATGCGGAGTTTGCGATGCTTTTTAACCAGGAAGGCGAAAACAAACCGCTCGTGGTCTCTCTTGAGGTGGGTGCTGACGTAGTCGCGCCCGAACCTTTAGCGCCGCCCTTGCCA
>Ga0114963_10002182_pt1 | contig 13348 bp, 7 predicted proteins | sample C_131016_EF_Meta_FD_87019 | JGI IMG/M metagenome (GOLD analysis project Ga0114963, IMG submission 87019) | Freshwater microbial communities from Lake Croche, Canada to study carbon cycling - C_131016_EF_MetaG | ecosystem: Environmental > Aquatic > Freshwater > Lake | place: Lake Croche, Canada...
TCACGTTAAATGTCGTAACTTATAGTCCCATAATTTAACCATTAACCATTAACCATTAACCATTAACCATTAACCATTAACCATTAACCATTAACCATTAACCATTAACCATTAACCATTAACTACTAACAACTAACCACTAACAACTAACCACTAACTACTAACTACTACCATGCTAACTGAATCTGAGAAAAAATTTATTGAATACTGGGAAAAAAATCGAGACAAAGAATCGAAGCTAACCTATCAGCTGTTAAGTGGATTACCTTGGGGTTTGCTTTTTTCTTTACCCATATTAATTAATTTTTTATTGGGTAGATTTTGGTATAAAAGAGCTGATGCGGTTGGAACTGCTCAATTTAATCCGCTAGTTTTAGTGTTTGCAGTGTTGTTGATTACTTTATTTATTGGTGTTTTTAGGAAAAAATTTCAATGGGAAGAGCGTAATCAACATTATAAATCATTAATGTTCAAAAAAAACAACACTAAAAATCAATAGTCAATTGTACTTTTGCGTATGAAAAAGATTTTTTTGTCAATAGTATTATTAGGATTTTTATTTTCCTCTTGTAAGAAGACAAGTACTTGTTCTTATACTGAAACTACAATTGTTGCAACTGCAGCTGAAGTTACTGCAGTTGAAGCTTATCTAAGTTCTGCAGCAATTACTAATGCAACGAAGCATCCTAGTGGTTTTTATTATGTAATTACAACAGCAGGTACTGGCACTACAGCTTCACTTTGTAGTCAAGTTGAGGTTTTTTATACTGGTAAACTAACCAATGGTACCGTTTTTGATAAAACCACTACGCAATCGGCCATTTTTACACTTGGACAGTTGATTCCAGGATGGCAGAAAGGATTGCCATTGATTAAAGCGGGTGGAAGTGTGAAATTAATTATTCCTCCTAGTTTAGGTTATGGTTCAACTGATGTAAAAGACAATTTTGGTAAAGTTATAATACCGGGTAATTCAGTTCTGGTATTTGATATGCAATTGGTAACGGTAAGATAAATAATATAAGTAATGTCGTTTGAGCCAATTTCCGTTTTGGATATGTTTAAAATCGGAGTGGGACCTTCTTCATCTCATACTTTAGGTCCATGGAGAGCGGCACAACTTTTTTGTACAACCCTCAAGAAAAGGCAATTGTTGTCACATTTGCTTTCCTTGAGGGTTGTTTTATATGGTTCTTTGGCAAAAACTGGTAAGGGTCATGGAACAGATGTTGCCGTTCAATTGGGATTAAGTGGTTTTGATCCTGTTGTTTTTGATATTAATAATTTGCATCAAATCATACAACAAATACAAAATCAACAATCTTTATTGGTTGATGGCACCCAATCAATAGGTTTTAATCCTTCAACGGATATTCAATTTCTGTTTGGAGAATCTTTACCATATCATTCTAATGCATTAAGTTTTTTGGCCACATTTGGCAATCAAGAATCAATTGCAGAAACATATTATTCGGTTGGAGGAGGTTTTGTGGAACAAGAGGAGACGCAAAAACTGTTTGCAGAACCTTTACAAATGGCTTTCCCAATCGAAACATCGAATGATTTGTTGCATTGGTGTCGTAAAACCGGTTTAAAGATTAGCGATATCGTTTTAGAGAATGAATTGAATTGGCGAGCTGAGGGAGAAACAAGATTTCAGTTGTTGCAGATTTGGAATGTGATGAAAGAATGTATTTTTAAAGGAGTAAATACCCACGGAACATTACCAGGCGGATTAAATGTAAAGCGGAGAGCTGCAACTTTAAACATTAATTTGATAAATGGAAACCCTTGTACCAATTATGAACAATGGGTAGCAATTATAAGAGCAGGAAATAATGATTTTAGGTCTATTATAGATTGGGTAAATTGTTTTGCATTGGCTGTAAATGAAGAAAACGCATCATTTGGCAGAGTTGTTACAGCCCCCACAAATGGAGCTGCAGGGGTAATCCCAGCTGTTTTACAATATATGATTTCATTTACTGCATCATTTTCAGAGGAGGATATCATTCGTTTTTTATTGACGGCTTCTGTAATTGGTAGCATATTTAAAAAAGGAGCAACAATTGCTGCAGCAATGGGTGGTTGTCAAGCTGAAATAGGTGTTTCTTCGGCTATGGCAGCGGCAGCTTTAACAGAGTGCATGGGTGGTTCCCAAAGGCAATGTTTAATGGCTGCTGAAATTGCAATGGAACACCATCTCGGATTAACTTGCGACCCCGTGGGTGGGTTGGTACAAATTCCTTGTATTGAAAGAAATACTATGGGGGCCATAAAAGCTATTACTGCATCTCAATTGGCATTACAAAGTTCCCCAGATTTTGCAAAGGTTTCTTTAGACGATGTAGTCAAAACAATGTGGGCAACTGCTAAAGACATGAGTTTTAAATATAAAGAAACAGCAGATGGTGGATTGGCAATTCAAATACCGTTAAGTTTGCCAGAGTGCTGATACCTAAATGTTAAAAATGATTAGATTTTAACAAATTCAAACATTTAAGCATTGCTATATTATCTATATTTGCAAACCATTGAATGAAGCATCATTTGTGGTAATACTTTTTAACTTTCTTTGGAATAAAAACGGATTTCATGGGTTCAAATACCAACGCTAACATTGGAGGCAATGCTGTAAAAAAAATATTGTCTATCCTCAAACTAGAGAATAAGGAAATAACTATACTCTATTTTTATGCTACGCTAAATGGTATCATTCAATTGTCCCTTCCGTTGGGTATTCAAAGTATTATAAGCTTTGTAATGGCCTCCTCAATTTCTACTTCACTTATCTTGCTTATCGTTTTTGTTATTGTGGGTGTTTTTATTACTGGATTGATTGCTGTAAAACAGTTGCAATTGATTGAAAAAATTCAACAAAAAATATTTGTAAGATACGCAATTCAATATGCAGATAGAATCCCAAATCTTGATGTAAAATCTGTTGATTCCTATTATTTACCTGAATTGGTTAATCGTTTCTTTGATACAACTACTCTGCAAAAAGGTATTTCAAAACTACTATTGGATTTCCCAGTTGCCACAATTCAAATTGTTTTTGGATTGTTATTATTGTCTTTTTATCATCCTGTTTTTATCAGCTTTGGATTTATTTTAACAGGCTTGGTTTTTGCTATATTGTATTTTTCTGGTTCAAAAGGATTGATAAGTTCAATTGAAGAAAGTGATTACAAATATAAAGTGGCTAGTTGGTTACAAGAATTGGCAAGGGTAATAACTTCATTTAAACTTTCAACACAATCTTCTTTACATCTGCAAAAAACTGATAAGTATGTTAGTGGCTATTTAAAAGCTAGAACATCACATTTTAAAGTGTTGATGTTTCAATACTGGACAATTATAGGATTCAAGATTTTAATTACTGCTTCGATGCTAATAGTAGGGAGCATCTTATTAATTAACCAACAAATTAATATAGGACAATTTATTGGTGCTGAAATTGTTATTCTTTTGATAATCACTTCGGTAGAAAAGTTAATTGTAAACTTGGATAATGTTTATGATGTGCTTACGGCAACTGAAAAACTCTCAAAACTGACTGAAAAACCTATTGAAATCCAAGGTGGAAAACAGCTGTTGAATGAAACTAAAGCAACTGCAATCAGAATTAACCAATTGAATTTTAAATATGCATCAAATTCTAAACCTCTCTATATTCCATCTCTTGATATAAAATCTGGATCTAAGGTTGCAATAATAGGAGCTGAGGGATCTGGAAAATCAACTTTGCTGAAATTGTTAAGCAATCAATTTTCCGATTATGAAGGTGGAATTTTTATAAACGATATTTCTTTGAAAGAATATAATATTCAAAATTATCGAAATAATATTGGGTATTTGACTGACCAAAATGAGGTTTTTGAAGGAACTTTTAAAGATAACATAACAATGGGAAATCAAGATTTCTCCATTGGCTCTATTTTAAAGTTGGGAACTATTGTTGGTTTAAACGAATTTATAGAGCAATCTCCAAATGGATTGGATACGGTAATTAATACTTTTGGTAAAGGTTTATCTCGGAATTTAATACTGAAAATTCTTATCATGAGAACGTTAATTAAAGAGTCACCATTACTGCTTTTGGATGAGCCATGGTTAGGTTTAGAGGTTGACGATACACAAAGGATTCAAGATTACTTATTAAATGAATGTAAAAGCTCAACAGTTTTGATCGTAACAGCCAATAAGAAATTTGCAAACCGTTGTGATGAAGTGTTTCATCTATAATTTATTGAACAATAGATCAAAAAAATAATAAAAATTATAAGTCTAAGATTAATAAAATATTTATGTCAGAAAGCTTTACAGATCAATCCATTGAAGAGATTTCCAAAAATAACAATTTAACCGCTTTTGATGAAATTTACCAAATTAACAAAGCATCTACAGTAATAAAGTGGATGATTTTTTTATTTGTTATAGCAATTTTTATATTGTTTTTACCCTGGACACAACACATAAGAACTAAGGGTAAAGTAACCGCTTTGAGACAAGAACAGCGACCACAACAAGTTCCAAGTGTGTTACCAGGTAGGATTATTAAGTGGCATGTAAAAGAAGGAGATTTTGTTGAAGTTGGAGATACATTAATTGAGATTGCCGAAATAAAAGATGATTATTTTGATCCACAATTGTTGCAAAGAGTTAATGAACAGCTTAATGCAAAAAAGCAATCTATGGAAAGCTATCAACAAAAAGCAAATGCTGCAACTCAACAAATTGATGCCTTACAAAATGCACGTACATTAAAGTTGGCTGAGCTTAACAATAAATTTCTTCAACAAGAAATGAAAATTAAGAGTGATAGTGCAGATTTGATTGCAGTTGCAAATGATTTAGCAATAAAAAATGAACAATTGCGGCGACAAAAAATTATGTATGATTCAGGGCTTGTATCACTTGCACAATTGGAACAACGCAATCAATTACTTCAAGATGCCCGAGCAAAATACACATCAGCAGAGATTAAATACTCTAATGCCAAACAAGAGCTCAATCGTATTTTGTTAGAAACCAATGGCGAAAGACAACAATATGCAGAAAAAGTAGCAAAAACAGACGGAGAAAGATTTCAGTCTTTTTCTCAAGTTCAAACCAGTGAAGGGGAAATTGCAAAGTTAAGCAACCAATTTTCAAATTATACCATAAGAAAAGGCTTACTTATACTTAGAGCACCACAACGGGGACAAATCATTCAAGCCAAAAAGGCAGGAATTGGCGAAATGGTTAAAGAAGGTGAACAAATTGTAGAAATAGTACCGGATAATATTCAATATGCAGTAGAACTTTATGTTAGCCCTTCCGATTTGCCACTCATTAATGTCGGTCAACAAATGCAGTTTTTTTTTGATGGGTATCCTGCAATTGTTTTTAGTGGTTGGCCTAAAGCATCAACTGGCAGCTTTTCTGGGGAAGTATCAGCAATAGAGCAATCCATTAGCGACAATGGTAAATTCAGGGTATTGGTTAAAGAAAAAAAATCTAGAAAACCTTGGCCAAAACAACTAATGATGGGAACGGGTGCTCAGGGTTTCGCTTTGTTAAAAGACGTAAGCGTTTGGTATGAATTGTGGAGAAATGTAAATGGATTCCCTCCTGATTTCTATGCACCCAACGAAGAATATCAAAAACCTGAGAAAAAAATAAAGACGGCAAAAAAATATTAATATCCATGAAATTTAAGTCGTTTTTTATCCTTTTAATTGTAATGCAAAATATAGGGTATGCTAATGATACCACTAGGTATTTTGCGATAGACAGCTATTTGGCAATTGTAAAAGCTTATCACCCCGTTATTCAGCAAGCAAATTTATTGATTGAAAAAGCCAAAGCAGAACAAACCATTGCAAAAGCAGGTTTTGATCCTCAAGTTTATATAGCAGCAGATCAAAAGACGTTTAATGGTAAAAATTATTACAATATAATTCAACCCGAGCTTAAAATTCCAACTTGGTATGGCGTTGAAATAAAAACTGGTGTAGAAGATAACCTTGGAAGTCTTTTAAGTCCAGAACGCACCAAAGAAAAATCTAGCTATCTTGGGTTATCTGTTCCTTTAGCTAAAAACTTGATGATAGACAAACGAAGGGCAGCATTGAAACAAGCCAGCATCTTCAGAACGCTAAGTGAATCTGAAAAGGCAGTTGTAGTAAATGATTTACTATACGATGCCTATTCAACCTATTGGGATTGGGTTAAAAAATATGAAATCTATAATGTATTATCAGATGTTGTAAAAGTTAATGAACAACGTTTTAATTTATCAAAAAATGGGTATTTGCAAGGTGATAGACCAGCTATAGATACTATTGAAGCATTGGCTCAGTGGCAATCTTTTCAAATGTTAAAGAATGAAGCTTGGGTAAATTTCCAAAACGCAGGTTTAGAACTTTCCAATTTTCTTTGGACACCACAGAAGGAGCCTTTTTTTATTGATAGCAATTTTTTTCCTGATTCTAATTGGAGAAAAATTAATATCGTTGAAGCCGATTTTCCAGTATTAGAAACTTTATTGTTGAATGCAGCTGTTTCCCATCCTAAATTAAAGATGTACGAAAATAAACTGCAAATATTGGAATTAGAAAAGCGGTTAAAGTTTCAAGAATTATTGCCAACAGTTAATTTAAGATATAATCTTCTTAATTCTGGTTATAACGTATTCAAAGATGCGAGTACCGCATTTTATAATAACAATTTTAAATTTGGATTTGATATTGGTCTTCCATTGCGATTGTCGCAGGGTAGGGGTGGATTTCAGGCTGCAAAGATAAAAATAGAAGATACTCAGTTGGATCAAATTCAGCTAAAATTGTCTATCAACAATAAGATAAAGCAATACTATAATGAGTTGGTTACAACTCGGCAACAGGTTATAACGGTTCAAGCAATGTTGCAAAATTATGAGCGATTGTATTATGGTGAATCAACACGTTTTAATATTGGCGAAAGTTCCTTGTTTTTACTGAATGCTAGAGAAAACAAAGTTTTGGAAATAAAGCAAAAGCTTATAGAATACAAAACCAAATATTTTAAAGGTTACCAAGGGTTGTTGTGGGCAACTGGAGTGATAAATTAATAGTTATGAGTTATGAGTTATAAGTTATGAGTTGTTTTTATTATATTAGAGATTGATTTTATAAATTATGAGTTATAAGTTATGAGTTGTATTTATTTTACTAAAGATTGATTTTATAAGTTATAACTCATAACTAACTACTAACAACTCATAACTCATAACTCATAACTTATAACTCATAACTTATAACTTATAACTCAACCCTTTTTCCTACTCGCTTTCTTAATGCCATACGCAGCTCCTACACCCAAGAGCAGCGATAGTCCCCCGTCTAGGGGAACCATCGCATCTTGTTGCTGTGCATCATCATCCCAAGTAACTTGGGATTGACCACCTTGACTAACAAACATTATTACTATTACTATTGCTAATGTTCTTAGTTTGAATATTTTTTTCATGTCAAATGATTTATATTTTTCTAGTTATAATTGGTTTTATCTAATAATAAATGCTTCTGTAAAACTTCCACTTTCGCCATTTATTTTAACATAATAGCTTCCACTCTTGGCTACAGAAGGATATTTTAACTCTAGCTTGCCGCTTACACCGTCATACATAATTTCCTTCTGACAAAATACCCTTCCCAACGCGTCTGTTACGATTATTGTATAATTGCCCTTCAACAATTGCGTCACTTTAAGTTGCAACTTATCATTGCTTGCTGGGTTTGGTGCTACAGATACCGTTGGTAAACCAACGCCTACTTTAATAAGTTTCACATTACTAAATTGTTGTAGACCGTTTATACTGCCGCCTTTAATGCGGTAATAATTGTTTCCGTTAAAAGGATTATTATCGATAAACGCATAACTTCTTGCAGCTGCAGAACCATTTGCTGCATTCTGGAAACCTATTTTTTCGTAAGTAATACCATCTGAGCTGTGTTCGATGTCATAGCCAACCATATCTCGCTCAATAATTGCAGTAAATTGCAACTTCACTTGTTTACCATTAGCAATACCATTCAATTCTAACCCGCTAACTGGTAAAGCTAATGAAGGCAAGAACATTATGCTAAACCTATCTGCTGCTTTGCTTGCTGCAACAGAACTGTTTACGGTAAACACATAATCAGTTGGATTACTAAAGCTAATGATTTGAGTAATACCGGTATAATTGTCTTTGATGTAAGCATCATAACTTGCATCTATTGGATTGCTCCAATTGATTCTGATGGTATAATTCTGACGAACATACTGTGTAATATTAATTGGTATGATTGTGTTTTGATCATAAATCCTCATTAATTCCATTGACAGCAATTTACCATCTCTATATATTCCCATATTCTCATCTTGGTTTGCGTTTTTCTTCGCATCATTTGCATCCACATTATTGCTAAAGCTATCATCAAACAACACTGCAAAGGCATCCATCTCTGGCGATCCATTGGCTAAGCTATCGGTATAATTTAGAGATACATTCAATACTGGATAGTTAACAATTGGTCTAAATACATGTGTTTGAGTTCCGGCAGGGGCTTTTTTATTTTCCTCAAAGGTTAAGCTTGCCGCACCATTAGCAACAGTTTGAACAAAGAAAGCCTGACCGGGTTGCACATACTCATTTACTTCTGATGCACTATTGCTCTTATACCCCGTACTCAAATGATAACTCACATACGCACCTCTTGTTCCGCGTTGTGGGTCCCAAACGTGGTAGTATGGAGATAAATTTGTAGAACTCGCTGATCTCATATCAACCAAAGCATTGTATGGATTACCTACCAAGCTCCATCCATCTGCAACTGTACTTAAATTGCTACTTACTGTTACAGTACCGGTCAAAGGTGTTCCTTTTGCACGAATTGTTGTAGATGTTGCATAAGTATTGTTGTTGTTTAAGTTGATACTTCTGTCACCTCTAATCAATATACGATATGCATCTCCAGCATTTAGACTTCCTGAAGTTGAACCAACTGGAACCCACAATTGGGTAGTAGGATTTAAAGTATATAAAGTTGCTGTATTTGTAAAGGTTCTATCAAAACCATTTGTATTGTCTCCGGATCCTGTTATATGAGTTCCATAACTAGGTTTAGGATTATAATTTAGATCTGCTCTATATATGGTATACTTAGTATAATCATAGATCGGCTTTGCATTTTCCATCCAATTGTAACGAATACTACTAGTTGTAGTTACTGATGGAGCAATAAATCGATATGCTCTTCTGCCCGCTGGGAAGTATCTTTCCACAATTACACTGTCTGCATTGTTTAGGGTTCCTTCCATTGTACCCAATTGAGCCGTTCCTGCTGATGTAGATTTAAAGGTTACATCTTTTTGACCAAAATCAACAGTGGCTCCTGGTGCAACACTTAATGAATAACCAGGGTTAACCGTGAAGGTTGTTGTAGAACCGCTCAATGTTAACATTCCACCTACTGTGAAATCTACATCTAAAATCGGAGCACCAGAAGTTATTACAGCTGTATCATTTCCTTCAGGCGTTCCCGCTGGCGACCAGTTGCCTGCAGAGCTCCACAAGTTATCACCAGATCCACCCGTCCAAGTTTTAACTACTCCATTGCTCTTTACGGTAACTACTGCAGAACCGGTAAAGCTACTAGATGCACATCCTGTTGTTCCTGTTACTGAAACCAAAGTATAGGTGGTAGTAACCGTTGGCGTTACAGTTATATTTGGACCAGAATAATAGTTGCTCACTGTAAAGTTCGATGTGCCATCGTTTAATACTATAGTGTAAGGTCCAGTTCCACCATTAATAGCCACTTGTAATTTGGCACTGTTGCCCGTAGTTATAGTTGTAGATCCTGACAATACTACGGAAGTAAATGCTCTTGCATTTTGGGTAGTTTTTGATGCCGTTGTTGAGCGACAGCCATTGGCATCCAAATAGTTAACAGTTACCACCTTTGAACCAGCTGTAATCCATTTTAATACTACTGAATTGCTGCTAGTGCCTACGCCTCCTGAGGTAATGGTATAATCAGTATTTAAAGTACCAGGGATTGTCCAAATATAGTTGGTCATGCCTGATTGTGTGGTATAAGTAACATCTGTGTTTCCGCAGGTTGATGCACCGGGAGCCGACGTAAATGTAGGGGTTGTTGATGCAAAAACTGTCATAACAGCCGAACCTGTATTGCCTGTACCTGCAAATCCTGTGGCATCTGTAACAGAAACGATACTATATGTAGTAACTGAACCAGTAGGTGTTACCGATACATTTGTACCGGATACGTAATTGGTTAATGTAACATTAGTATTGGTGATATCATTTGTATATACCACGGTATATGGAGATGTACCGCCGGTGATGGCAAAACTAATATTGGTGCTACCACCTGCACAAATAGATGTGCTACCAGAAATTACAGATGAAGTTGGACCAGTAGTTACGGTTACATAAGCTGAACCACTCAGACCTGTACCCGCACATCCATTGGCTCCTGTTACAGATACCAATGTATAATTGGTACCTACGGTAGGTGACACTGCAATATTGCTTCCCGAAACATAATTGGTGACAGGATAATTGGTTGTACCATCACTATATACCACTGTGAAAGGAGAGGTGCCACCTGTAATTGCTACACTTAGATTTGCACTTGTTCCTTTTGGTATGGAAGTTGTTCCAGACATAACGGCGGCTGAAGCGGCATTGAAATCATTGATCACATTTGCTGTGGAGGAGGCTACGCAACCATTACTTGAAGTAACCGTCAATGTATAATTGGTTGGTGTTGATACACTTACAGTATTGGTTGTACTCACCACTGTAGATCCGTTATTCCAAGCATAGGTATTTCCTGTTTGAGGCGTTACGGATAAGGTAATTGGCGCAGAAACAGTACAATTGAAAGAGAAACCACCTGAACTTGATGTGATTACAGCATTAGGTAAAGGATTAACCGTAATGGTGATTGGTGTAGTATAATCTGAATAACAGGTTGTTCCACTATTTATGGCTACGGTTCTACGTTTGTAGCTTGTAGTGGCTGTTAATGCACTTGGTGCATAAGTAGCAGCTACAGCACCGGCAATTGTAACATAAGATCCTGATGCATCGGTTTGCCACTCATAGCTTATGGTTCCAGAACCTGTACCTACACCAGTTGAGGTTATTGTGGTTGGGGTTGCTCCAGAACAAATGGCTTGTGCATTTCCAATGGTTCCTGTGGTTACGGCTGCGTTTACTACTAAAGTAACGGTAAGTGTTGTACTGCTACTGCCATCAGTAATTGTCATTGTACCAGTATAGGTTCCAGCTGCTAAACCAGCTTTTACAGGAATTCCTGTTATTGAACCACCGGCAGCTACAAAACTATTGTTTGTTGTAGATACGTTAACCAAACCGGCAGTTAAGGCTGCAGCATTCCAAGTGATGCTATAAGCCGTTGGATTTTCTAAAGCAACGGTATAGGGTAGTGCAGATGTTTGTGCAGCAGCACTATAACATACTGTAGTAATTGCTCCAGTTGATGTAATTGAAGGGGCCAATTTGTTCCATAAAACGGATATAGATGCAGCATTATAATTGCTGGTAATTACATCAACCCTTCCGTTGCCATCCACATCAGCAATTTCTACTCGGTATGGCTGTGAACCCACGGTAAAGTCTGATTTGGTTGCAAAAGTGCTGGAACTAAATGCCACTCCAGAACCCGTAGTGGTGTTGCGGAATACAGATACCGAATTGGCTGTTGAAGCCGAGTTGGCAGTTACCAAATCTAATTTACCATCGCCATCCAAATCTCCAATGGCGATGCCATAAGGATTGGTGCCTGTGGTATAGTCAATTTTGGCAGCAAATGAAACCGTGCCTGCTACCGTATTAGTATTTCTGAACACAGACATCGTATTGCTAACGTTGTTGGCAACTGCAATGTCTTTTAATCCATCGCCATCAATATCACCAATGGTTACACCATAAGGTGTTGACCCTGTGGTAAGATCAGTTGTTGTAGCGAATGTAATGCTATTGTAAGTTGATGTATTTCTAAATATTCTTGCAGTTCCGCTTGTTGTTCCACTGGTTACTACCAATTCTGGTTTGCCATCTGCATCAAGATCTGCTACTGCAATAGCATTTGGCGCTGCAGCTGTTGAGCTTACAGATACTTTTGTATCAAATGAAAGGCTTCCGCTGGTAGAATTGTTTTTGAATACATTCAGTGCAAAAGAACCTTCACAAGTTACGGCAACATCCATTTTACCGTCTGTATTGAAATCGCCGAGTGCCATGTATTTTGGCGAGGTATCGGTGGTTAAATCTACTTTTGTGGCAAATGAAATGGTACCACTTGTAGAAGTATTTAAAAATACAGAAACCGTTCCTGCGGTTTTGTTGGCTACCAACAAATCCAGTTTTCCATCTCCATCCACATCACCAGTAATCACCGCAATGGCACCAGTGCCTGTTGATAAATCAACTTTAGTGTCAAAAGAACTGGCAGTAACTGATCCACTGGTGGCTGTATTGCGATAAACAGATACGTTATTGCCTGCAAAGTTTGCTACCGCAGCATCTGTTTTTCCATCTCCATCAAAATCACCAAATGCAACACCCATTGGGTTTGTACCGGATGTGAAATCAACTTTGGTACTGAAAAGAACCGTATTGTTTCCACCTGAAAAGGTTACTTTAAATGGTGTAACAGAATAAGCCGACATATTGGTGGTTTTATTCAATACTGAAATGGGCTTATAACTTGCACCTGCTGGAACAGTTACGGTTAATGATGTTGCTGAAGCTGCTGTGATAGTAGCTTTAGTATCTCCAAAATACACTGTATTGTTTGATGCTGTGGCATCAAAACCACTACCCGATATTGTTACTGTAGTACCGATGGCACCACTTGCCGGTGAGAACGATGTTATTATTGGTGGAGCATCTGCAATACAGTTAACAGTAAAATTCCAACTACTAGAAATATAACTATTCGTTATAATATCATTTTTACCATTACCATCAAAATCTCCAATTGCTAATGCAGAATTGGTATGGGTACTAATGGATGCACTATTGGTTAAACTTGCAGAATTAATTACACCACTGGTTGCAGTATTGCGTAAAACGGAAGCTCCAGCAGTTGAAGTACTGGTTAACGCTATATCTAACTTACCATCCCCGTCAAAGTCTGCTAATTCTAATTTTCCTGGGCTAGTAATTGTGGTAAAATCTACTTTATTTTCAAAAAGTGGTGTGCCAGCTGTAGAATAATTATTTCTGAAAATAGAAATGTTATTAGAAGCATTATTAGACACAACCAAATCAGGTTTGCCA
>Ga0114963_10002184_pt1 | contig 13339 bp, 18 predicted proteins | sample C_131016_EF_Meta_FD_87019 | JGI IMG/M metagenome (GOLD analysis project Ga0114963, IMG submission 87019) | Freshwater microbial communities from Lake Croche, Canada to study carbon cycling - C_131016_EF_MetaG | ecosystem: Environmental > Aquatic > Freshwater > Lake | place: Lake Croche, Canada...
AATGGTGATCGACTCACAATTCCTTTAATTGGAGCAAAACAAGGAAAGGGTATTGGTTCTCGTCTTCTCCAAAAAATCATAAACAATGCTGAAAACCGTGGAGTAAACCGAATCAATTTAAATTCTGTTCCGAAAGCTGTAAAGTTTTACAAAAAGTTTGGATTTGATATTATAAGTGCAAACAATGAACACATAATGATGAAACTTAACTTGGCAAGGTCACCCAGTCCTTCCCCTTCACCAAACCGCAAGTCGCCATCACCGGTTCCCAAACGCAAGTCACCGTCACCTGTTCTCAAAGTACTGAGACGATCAGCACGTATTGCAAAGCGTAAAACTACACCTTCATATCGTTAAGAGGATTGGTACAAGAATACATTTGTTAGCTGGTGGACTAGGAGGGGAAATTGCTGCCACAATGGGCAACAAGAGGCACAACATTTATAATTATACTTTGAATCCAATCATAAATGCTTCGAATTCTGCTTGTATATTGTCAAGCACTTTCTTTTGCTGGTCTGGTGGAAGGAATGCTATAGCTTTTTTAACAGTATCAATATCAATTACACCCATTACTAATCTAGACGCATTCTGTTTTAACTACTTTTCCTCCAATTTCCATGTTGTTGATGAGCGAATGGCAAACTACACACGATGTAGGTTCTGCAAACTTGACGTAGACGTTCCCCCGAATAATCTGCATATTGGTAAACTTTCCAAATTGTCCCAGAGTATCACGCATGTGTGGGTACCCGATAGTCTCGACGATACCCGTGTCCCGAACAGGTGCTGCATCAGGTATACCCTTGAGTATAAAATTGAAACTTGTCTTTGCAAAAGTTCGTTCCAACTTTTCCAAAAGTTTATTCAATTTTTCACGAGCTTCAACTGGTTTCACCTTGGCAAGGGCTGCAATTAAATTGATGACACCAGTCACATCATGTGCTTCTGATCCCGTGGTATTCATGAGGTCTGTGACACGATCACACCCACGAGGGTTGAGGTACCTAACAGTCTTGAACATTTGAGTACTCTGAATGCTTTTGTAAATAGTTTGTTTAAAACCTGGTTAAAATTTAGACATTATTTTTAATAAATGAAAGTTTGTATTCTTGGATCAAACGGTTTTATTGGGAAAAATCTGATAGCAAGTAACCCAGATTGGATTGGAGTCACGAGACAACAACTTGATTTGACTGTTCAAAAAGATGTTGATACATTTTTTGAAAAGAATGTATTTGATGTTGTTATACACTGTGCGGTAATCGGAGGCAGCCGCCTACACAGAGACTCTGGAGAAGTTTTTTATAAGAATCTCATAATGTTTGAAAATGTTGTGAGACACTTGCCAAAGATTGGTAAACTCATTTACTTTTCGAGTGGAGCTGCGAGAACTGGAAACCCACCAACCGATCCCTATGGATTTTCAAAGTGGTTGATTGACAAGAGGATTTCATCACTAGGGGAAAATGTGTACTCGCTTTGTATCTGGGGATGTTATGGTCCCGGTGAAGTTGAGACTCGGTTTTCCGCAATTTGCAAGAACAAGGGTCACGTCACCATTCAAAAGGATCGGTACTTTGACTTTGTAGATGTTGCCAAAGTTGTAAAAGTAGTGGAGAAATATTGTATAAAGGGAGGTCAAAAGTTTTCAAACTTGGTTGACCAAGAAATTGAAAAGATGAAACTTTCTGAGTGGGCAAAACATTTTGGGGCAACTTTTACAATTATTGAAGAAGGTCTTGATGATCCTTACACAAGTTAGATGGTTTCACATACCGTACGTAAAACAGTAGCGTCAAAAAAATGATGTTTCTCTAGACGTACAATTTCTAAAAGAACATTATAACACTGTTTGAGTGTCAATGAATATTTTTCAATGAGATGAATTGCGTAATTGACATGCATGGAGTGCATACCCGTTATGAAATACAAGACATGGTTCTTCTTGTATGTGCCAATCCACTTTTCACCATATTCGAGTACTGGAAACAAATCGTATTTTTTATTACCAGACATCAGAAAGTGTGAAATTATAAGTTCAGTCTTGGCGTTTCCGGACCCGCGTCCCAGACCTCCGATTGTAGAATCTACAATGTCACACCCATTGTACATTGCATCAATAGTCTTGACACTTGCATTCAAAAGGTTATCGTGGGCATGAAATCCAATCTTTCCAGAATAACAGCTCTTCATGGTACTCAGAATACTCTTCATCTTTACAATACCAAGATTTCCATATGTATCGGCAATGTAGAGATACTCTGGAGAACATTTTGAAAGAATTTTACAAGACTCTTCAATCTGAGCACTTGTCATCTTGTCAATTCGACCAATATTCACAGTCACAATGTATCCAAGTTGTTTGAGTTTATCAACCATTTCACACGTCTCATGAAGGAGTTCCACATCAAGAACCGAGTCATCCTTATTTTTGCAATGGTATGCGATGAGAACTCGAACCATAGAAACAAGTGATTGACTCTTGGGAACAAAGTCGTCAATTGTAAAAGTACCCATCTGAGCCATTAATGCAAGTTTACAAGAATCATCCACAACATCTTGTAAAGTTTCATTAATAACATTCTCAGTCGAGTTGTACCAGATACCAAATTCAGGATCAGGCTTTGTGCGCCGAAACCCAACTTCACAAAAATCTACATTTGATTGTTTACACGCATTGTAATTATCAACAACTTGTTCCTTTGTAAACGCCCAATTGTTTGTGTAACCGCCATCACGAAGAGTGCAATCAAGAATCATTTTATAAAATAGTAAATCTAAACTTTAAACATATTCTCTTCGAGTGTTTCACGTTCCAAGAATGGGTACATATCTTGGTACGGCAAGTTTACAAATGTGCCATCGGGCATCAACTTGTTTGAAATTTTTGGAGTTCGTTCTTGAACTTTGCACACAACTTCAACAATAGCCGGACCCTTGATTGTCATGTAATCAACTGTAGAACTATCATAGTATGGTATATCGTAGACACTTGCAAGCTTCTTGATATCGGGACACTCGAGACCGCTTGCTACAGTTGTACCAAACTCGCGCTTGAATATGGTATTTTGTGTAATTTGGATAGCGCCGTAACCACCATTATTGTAATACATTATGACAACTGGTAAATTATTCGTCTTGATAGTCTGCAACTCTTGGAGATTTAATTGAAATGATCCATCACCGACAAACGAAAAGACAGTCTTTCCGCGAAGGGCTGCACCGGCTGCAACTGGAACTTCGTACCCCATGTCTCCATGCCCGCTGCTTATGAAACGATCACCCTGTTTGCACTTGAACATGTGCCAAACAACGCAGTACAGTGATCCAGATGATGCAACCGAAATACAGTTTTCCGGCTTGTTCTCAAAGAATGACTTGGTAATGGGGTATGGGTTGTCACTCTCAGTGCTTGGTAATTCACACCCCCATTCATTTTTCCATTTCTGGGTACGTAAGAGCCATTCTGGGTCTGGGGTACCCTTTGGTGGATCGAGATTGAAAAAGGTACCTAGATCCATGTGTACATTAATATCTGTCTTCTTTTCATCCAAAAATTCAGTGGGATCTGTATCAACGTACACCACTTTACAATTTGGAGCAAACATATCTCGATTGTATCCAGTTATACTACGAGACAATCTGCACCCGAGACAAAGTAAAACGTCGCAGTTTTGAATTGCAAAATTTCCAGCACGGTTGCCGATGAGACCAACCTTTCCAATGTACTTGTCACTCAAGTCGATACCAAAAAAGGAGACGACAAATGGAACATTTATAAACTTGTTAAACTTGTCTTCACATTTTGCAATATGAATACCATTGCCAGCAAGAACCAAGGGTCGTTTGGCGCTTGTCCACATGTCAATAAACTCTTGTGGTAGAGATGTTTGAAGAGTTGACACTGGAGTAACAAATGTTGAAATAACATAGTCGGGAACTTGCATAGATTGAACATCAACGGGTATGGATAACCAAACGGGTCCGAGACGTCCAGTTGTCAGATTGTGGATACACTCATCAAGGATACTTTTGATGTCACTTGGATTCCACAACTCGTGTGCAAACTTTGTAATAGGTGAAACCATAGATATGATATCAACGTCAGAACCAAAATATCCACGAACATCCTTACCCTTTGATTTAAACATTCGAATGTTGAAATCTTTGTGGACCTGACCGCTTATGAAAAACACAGGAACACTATCTTGATACGCAATCATACAAGGAGTAATCGCATTTGTGGCTCCGCATCCAGAAGTTACACAACAAATAGATGGAGTGTACTCCACACTAGAGTATCCAATTGCAGAGTACCCAGCCGGAGATTCACCGTGCGTATACATAACATTCATCTTTTGACCAAATGAATCATTCAAGTGCATGGCAAATCCACCCGTAACCGAGAAACACTGATTGATTCCATGTTTTAAAAGGTACTCTGTTATGAATTCGGCAACCTTCATTAAAGAAAAAGCGCCTTCATTCTTTAAATGTTTAAGAGATTGTGTTTTTGTGGACACAAGGAAACAAAACAACTTGTTAGCTTACCAATAGTACCTTTTGACGGATATCAAATTTCAAAAAGTAATCAACTTTCAATAGTTAAATGTTTGAATCCGAGATGTGGTTTTATATTTAATAATGAATCTTCAACCCAAGAAGATTTCAACAAGTACTATGCGAGTAATAATATGTACTTTTTTAAGAGGGACAAAGTTTCTGATATTGTTGAACAAACTTTTCAAGTTTTAGAACATTTCATGACAAAGGAATCTAGTATACTTGATATAGGTTGCGGGAGTGGAGAACTTTTATTGCATTTGAAAAATCAAGGGTACTATAACTCATTTGGTCTAGATACTTCGCAAGATTGTATCAAAAATCTAATTGAAAATGGAATTAAAATGTTTACAGGTGATGTCTTTGAAAATAACATTACTCAACAATTTGATGTTGTAATACTTAGTCATGTTGTGGAACACATATACGACTTGAATAAACTATCTCAAGTGTTAGAAAAATATATGAAACCAAGTGGTCTCATGTACATCGAAGTACCAGATAGTGATGTGTACCACGCCGACAAACAACAACCACCTTTTCAAGAATACAACACAGAACACATTAATCACTTTGACGAAATGTCTCTGTCACAATTATTCATGCGATTCAAAGTTGTTTCAATGAATAAAAAAATAATAAAACCTGTTGATTATGGTGCACTGTATGCTATATTTTCAAAGAGAAGTTTTCAAGATGAAAACAATTCAAAGTATATTGAAAAGTCTCAACTAGAATTGGAAAAGTACAATGGATTAAAGGATGTTACTATATGGGGTGTAGGTGAATTTGCATATAAACTTTTAGCAATTAACAATGTAAAAAGTTTGATAGATGATAACCCTGAAAAAATTGGAAAAACTATAAAAGGTCTAAAAGTCTTGTCACAAAAAGAATTTGATTACAAGTCGGATATTATAGTAACAAGTCCAACTTTAAAATTGTTCTTTTATGTTTTTGATCTTGATGGCACACTCATCGATTCTGAAAGATTACATTACGAGGCACTTGGTTGGAACATTTCATTTGAAGAGTACGAAAATTTATTAAATACAACTGGTATACAACTTGATCCAGAATCTCGTAAACTAAAGAATGAACGAATGGTCTACAAAGGTGTTCAATGGATACCCGGGGCTGAAGAGCTTGTAGATTACATACACAAAAATAATTTAAATCATGTTGTTGTAACAAATTCAAGTAATACCACAGTTGAAAAGTTTAAAGAACAATTACCGGGTCTCAGAAAATTGACAAACTGGGTGACTCGTGAAGACTATGAAAAGCCAAAACCCGATCCAGAATGTTATCAACTTGCAATGAAAAAGTTTTACAAGAATGAAATAAAAATTCTTGGATTTGAAAATACTTTACTTGGTAAACAATCTCTATCAAGTATAACTGAACATATTTATATGATATCACAATCATCAACATTTAAAGAGTTCGCACACTCGAGTATTATATGAAGATCACATACACAATTCAAGTCTGTAATGAATCTCGTGAACTTTATTCCCTACTTAATTTTATATTAAAGGTCAAAGATGAAGAGGACAACATAAATGTTGTTGTTGATTCATTACATACAACTGAAAAGGTTAAAATGGTACTTGATCATTTCAAGGATCGTATAACAGTGTTCGAACGACCATTTGATAATTTTTATGAAAATGCAACCTTTCACAATCAGAAAGCAACCGGTGATTATATTTTTGGAATTGATGCCGATGAAATGCCCCAAGAGGGTCTAATAAAGGGACTCAAGAAGCTCCTCACCGAAAGTGACATTGATATCCTTTTTATACCACGTATAAACATTCACCCAGGTTCTACAAAAGAGTTTTCTGAAAAAATGGGATTCAATATAAATCGTTGTGGATGGATAAATTGGCCAGATTATCAGGGTCGAGTGTACAAGAATTCACCTGAGATTCAGTGGACAAATGAACTTCATACAAAGTTGTCTGGAAGTGAAAAGGTGAATGCACTTGGCGCTGAACCAGAACTTGCATTGTGGCACATTAAATCTGTCGAGAAGCAAGAAAGTCGCTGGGTGAACAACGATATTACATCTCCTACATCGGGCAATTTATATGATTTATTAATGTAATTCATTTACACGGGTACTACAGAACCCTTGCGCTTTTTACTATCCGAAACCGTTTCTAGCTTTTCTACATCTATAAACTCCATCACGCAGTTGTCGTAGAGCACCTTGGTCTTCTGCAGCGACTCGTTCGTATACACCACCAGGTTCTTCGCCATCTCGATAAATTCACGAGTACCAACAGTTTGATTCACCAGCTGAGCAAACAGATCCTTGGAAACATTCACAAACATATCGTGAATGTTTCGAACGTCCCGTTTCTTTTCCCGGTGCTTCTCATTCTTCTGAATTCGAAACTTGAACTGGTACTCGGAAATCTTACCCCGCATAAAACTCTTCCGGTTTTCCAAATTGGAATCATCAATCTGGTTTCGGGGAAGAAACGCCTCCATCTCGTTACAAAGCCGAAGAAACTTATCAATAAATTCGAGATATGTTAATCCGTATTCACCTCGGTAAACTGCCATTCGAACTTCGTATGCACTCGGAAACCGGTTTACATCACCACATGGTACATCACCCGGGTTTCTTTGAAGATTCCCATTCATACGCTGGTACTCGTAGTAATGCGGGTTGTGGATATTCCCAGTCTCAATCTGCATAGTGTTCCAGTCAAACGTGCAGTGACACGCGGTACACCACATTTGGGAACACCCGGATGCTTTGAAGATGAGTTCTCCGCACTTGGGACACGGTTTGGTATCCTTGGCAAGGAGTTTGACCGTCTCCACATTCCCGGGATCACACTCGTGATCCTCGAGTTTCTCTTCATTGCAATCTTTGCAGATGTGTTTGGAACACAAACCGCATTTCCACTGAGTGGATAGAAACCCCTGACACCCATCACCGGGACACTTCCGAACAAACTGCTTCCGAACCGGTTTCGCTTTAGCCCCGCGGTCAATTAGACCCAGGGTTTCCATCACCTGGTTGTACTCGGCAAACACCGGATTGTACCTACCAGGCTTGTGACCGTGTTCAAGCACAAACTTCTTAATAATCTCATGCTTAATCTTTTCAAGTTTCCTTGCTCGGTTCTCACGAACTATTAAAGACTGGGTCTGTGGAAACAGACTCTTCTCCCGCTCAAATAGGAGATTCTCTCTGTGCCATTTGTGCTTCCCATTCACAAACTGTTTCCCCATTACATCTAAAAGCACCTCACGGTTCCACAGTTTGGAACAGTTCATGCAGTGCGAATCGCGTGAGAGCCCCAACAAAAAGGTACTCACGCATCCGGGACACGCCACAAAACTGCAATACGGGCACTTGGTGCACTTGGTGGTTTCGCAACACACCGAGCAGTCCTCCATCTTTCCTCTTTACAAGAGGTTTGTTTTTATCCTGCGTACAATTCAGACATCTATTTAACTTAAGCCGAGCAACACGTGTACTGGACTCCTGCAACTGGGCTTCCAACACACCCACCAGTCTCATAGGTACAAACTGGAGTTGTAAAATAGTAATTGTTGGTACCCAGTGTGTTTGCACAGTAATTACACATCCAAGAACAACCAGTTCCGGGACCGACTGTAAAAGAGACGCAGTTGTTTTGGGACAAGGTGACACATGTTGGTTGGGAAAAAACCCCAACAATGCTAAGAAATGAAACAAGTAACTTGAACATTTATATACACTGTACTACTAGCTCTAACTACTTTGCTTCCTTATGAAACGCTATTACATATCTAGGAAATGAACCATCTGCGTGAACAGTGGTCAGTATATTCGGTCCTCTGTGATTATCCACCTTGTCTACTCCAACCAGAACATCCGCCAAAAACATATAGGTTGGTTCTCCTTTTTTAGCTGAAATCATATAATCTTTTGAATAGTTTGCAAACTCTGCAAAGTAAACTCCGGGACCATATGCAGCTCGAACATTCAACTTGGGATCAAACCCATTCACAATAATCGGGTTTATATTCTTCTCATTTGTACCATGAAACATCTGAACTTCGGTTGCTTTTATTAGGTCCTTTCGTGCAAGGTATCTCTGGTACAATGAATCATTAATAACCTCATCTATATAGAGTATACACGCATTCGGGTAACTCTGTTGTATGCGGTTCTCAATCTGAGAGTACCGCTTGTTGCTGGTCCAAACAGGCTGGGTTGTCATTCTTGCACTCGATTCTTTACCATAAGTTCAAATTAAACGTGGGTACATCTTGAACATATTTTTTTGGAACCAAAGTTTTTAAAAAGTTTTAAAAAACCTCAATGTTCAGCACGAAAACAAATGAGGTGTCGCCCTTTGGTGGTACCCGTGCGCTACACCTCTTGGTGACATCACCATTGTAATTTGAAACAAAGAGGTTTCTCTCATGAGGAAAGACATCATCCTCAATTATGTACCTCGGCTCATATGAAAAGTTGTAAAACATATGATTGTGTACATACCAATCAAAGCAAACACCAAGTTCCATAGCCTTTTGGTAACTCTTTTGGAGTTCTTCAATTTCACCCAACATGTAATCGCTGTAGTACTTGTCGTCGTCAAAAAAATCCTCAAACATCTGAAACTTTGGTTCCTCAAAAACCTGTTCTTGTTCTGATTCGCTTTCCGACTCAGTTTCCGATTCGGTGTCAGATTCAGAACTTGCTTCAGAACTTGTTTCCCAGTCCGATTCCTCCTCTTCAAAGATGTAATCAAACTCTTCGTTGAATGCCTCTTGGTTCATCTTTTCAATGCGTTCTTGTTCCCAGACCCTTTCGAGCTTGTACATACCCTTGAAGTACAGTTTGTGGCGGCACATGGGACAAGAAGGTTCATCGCTCTTTTCGTACCAAGACTTGACACACGACCTACAAAAAGAATGGTTGCACACCAGCTTGCAGTTTGCTTGGTTGCAGTAGCAGACGGCGCACTCCATTTTTGAGACTTTGTTTACTCATAGTTCCTTTTCAACATGGGTATCACTCGGACACATTTTTTTTATAAACTAATAGTAATGAAGATTACCAAGAATGACATTTTAATAATTGTGGCGGTGGTCGGCTCAATACTTTCTCTTTTGGTTGGTCTGATAGGTGGTCTCGAGCCTTCAATTGTACTTGTTATATTAACCGTATCAGTCGTAGCAGGTGTATTTTTCTTTTATGAAAATCCAGGTGGTGAAGATTGCACGCCCAAAAAAACTGATCCAAACGCTGTTACCTATGTAACAAACAAGATTGGTTTGTGCGTTCCCTCCACGTGCAATCCTGATTATTATGTGATAAGTGACAAGTGTCAAAAACCAACGAGTCTACCAACTTCAGATTGGACTTCAACAACTTCAAATGGATACACATCCAATATAATTGCAACATTTAACAACTTGTCGTCAAATGAAAGTTGCGCCTATGAGTGTCTCGATACAAAGGGATGTAATGTTGCATCATTTTCTCTGAAACCAAATGTATGCACACTTTATACACAGAGTGATACAAGTGATAACAAAGTGTCAGGAACAGTGATACGTCGACCAACTAAAAAAACTAGTTAATATAAATGGATGGTGATATCACATTTGTTGACATAACTGTTCTGATTGTATTAATAGGTCTCGTTTTCTTGATGGCATGGGTCATAAAATTAACAGGTCAAATACAAGATTCAAAAATTAATAGTGTTTGTAAAAAACCTCCAAGTGTAACAATCAAAAAAGGTTCTATATATAATCAAACGTCTTGGTTAGGAACTGTTATTATACCACCAAACGACTTGACAATTGATTTTAATTTAAATTGTTAATATAAGATGCACTTGGTCAAACTTATAACTTTGATACTATTGATAGTGTTGATATTTATGATTGCTCTTACAGTGAAAAGACTCAGAGACACCAATGCAGTGAAACTTGACAACTTGTGTAAAAATGGTATAACTATTCCTATGAAAGCCGGAAGTGTTCTTGATGGTTTAGGGCAAAAATTACCAGCCACCGATCAAACTTTTACTATTAAACTCGGTTGTTAAGATTTGTTCGTCGGTATTCCACTGTAGATGGATTATTCATATTTTCCTTGTATGTACACCATCGTAAATTGTCAACATGGTTATTCAATTCATCTCTATCAACGTGATCAACAACTGGTAAATCATAAGGATTTTCAAGAAATGTCATAGCAACCATTCTATGAACAAGTCTATTTAGTTGATTGTTATTTTTGCGTAAAGATACAAATTTGTATCCATTCACTATACAAGGATTTAAAACATTGTTCGTTTTTTTATTTTTTACTTCACCGGTGTTTGAAACAATATATATATCACATTCAGGAAATTCTTTCCATATTACACCGTCTTCATTAATAACACGTCTCTGAGAATCTTCATACTCGAATATATAAAGTGCGTGTTCCGCTTTTTTCCTACAACATTGGGATATTTTAGAATTTGATACAGTTAAATCTTTTGAACATTCTTTCATCGAGTCATATATTTTGACTTGACTTGTTGACTTTGTTGTTACTTTGACTTTAGTTGTATATCTCTTGATTAGTTTATTTTCACTTGCATGTCTCATGTTATCCAACTTTGATACCCATTCTAAATTAGATGCTGCGTTGTTATAAAAATCACCATCAATGTGATTAACTTCGGGTAAGTTTTGTGGATTTTCTATAAAATGTTCTGCAACTATACGGTGTAAATAATACTGACATAATTTACCATCAATTGATAAACCAGGACGAGCTCGTGTATTTGTTTTTTTCAAACGTTCATAATTTATGAATAAAAGTCTATTTGTTTTACTTTTGATATTCCCTATATTTGACACTTGATAATTTGGGGCATATGTGATTTTCTCCCACGTTTCCATTGTAGTATGTATTCAAGTATTTTTTAATTATCTGATATCGATTTCAAAACTATTAAAGAAAAAAATATAAGTAATAGTAGGAAGCAATTCCTCAACTCCTCTTAGCTCAGTGGTAGAGCAGCGGATTGTAGCTCCGACGGTCACCTGTTCAAATCAGGTAGGGGAGATGCGCGTGAGCGCAAGTAGCGGTGTGACGCAGTGGAAGCGTGTGGGGCTCATAAATCGCCGAACATTCTGTTCGCAGTAAAGGTTACCCCAAAGTCACATGATCGAAACATGTCACCGCTAGAAGTTGTTGAACTTCTAAAAATCAACACTTGTGCTCCTATAACTCAGTTGGTAGAGTGTGCGGCTGTTAATTTGAGTACTTGTACTCAAACACGTGACCGCAAAGTCATAGGTTCAAACCCTATTGGGAGCGGAGGGGTTACACCCGACAGCATTTATAGCTCAGTGGCAGAGCGCGACACTTGTAATGTCGAGGTCACAGGTTCGATCCCTGTTTGATGCATCCAATCATTCATAAATAATTCTAGTTATTTATAAATGACAATATGTGTTTTAATTTCAGAAGAGGAAAATCACTTTACGGATATAGAAGTGAACATCAAAGGAGATGACTTGTACCGTGTACTTAAAGGCACTGCTACGTTTATTGGACAACTTCCTGATAGTGATGTCGTCATCATGAAATGCGACGAGTCTTTTTTCGACTTGTTGGAGAATCGCAATCGTCTCCCAGCCCCATTTCATGAAGAGGTTGTTTATGGACCTATTTTATTGATACGCATGGATTCAGAGGCGAATCCCCAAGACTTTACAGTGAGCGAGTACCTAGGCACCTTTTTGCACGGGGACCCACGCCTCCCCCTCTAGGACGTTCATAGCGTACTTCATAGCCAGCACAAACTGAATATTAATAAACTCAAGCATTTCTTTTTTGGAAATTGTCACCCTAAATGGGTTTGCAATAAGAACACTATCAACTGATTTTTCATTTTGTGTAGAATCATGGAGACTCTTCAACCACAAGACGTGTTCTTTGTTTTTGCTATCAAATGCTTGAGAAAACTTTCGTGTAATAGTTGGAGTATCCATTTATAGTAATAGATTATAATCTTTTTAAGTAGTAATGGATGAATGTCCTATTTGCTTGACACCACTTGGTAACACAATAACAGTAACTGGGTGCTGTAAAAAGGCTTTTCATACAGAGTGCTACATCAAATGCGCCCAACACAGTGAAATGTGTCCCTTGTGTCGATCAAACGAACACACTGTTCGAATTACCAATGAAACAACTCCTCTTATTGTTGTTCAACAACCACCGCCAGAAAACAGATGTGTGAGAATAATAGGAAACTTGTCAGTCTTCATGTTTATGTTGTACACCATACAGTACATTGTTTACCAAATCAAATAGAGAAGACACTTGCGTACTAAGAAAAGGAAAATGGTGTCCCTTGCTCATCAGTGCCTTCTCACGCTTCTCAAGAGCCAGCCATGCGATCACGAGAATCCTATCATCGCCGATCAAGTTTTTGATGCTGGTCGTAATAAAATGAATAATGACTATGAAATTAATAAACTCAAGAATAAAATCAAAAAGGCGAAGAAGAAGGTTCACAGCATGTCTGGTCTCAAAAGTATAAATCTTGATGTATACAAAATCGATAAAATCGTCAAACAATTAACCATTGAACTGTTTGAGGATTTTAGTTGGAACAAAGTTCGAACCAAGAATCATGTCGACTGGAAAGAGTACTTTCACAACTTGTACGACTTGATTGTGGCTGATTATGACAGCGATCACGCAAGTAATTTAATTGTCGCCAGAGAACTTGTCAATTAT
>Ga0114963_10002185_pt1 | contig 13337 bp, 14 predicted proteins | sample C_131016_EF_Meta_FD_87019 | JGI IMG/M metagenome (GOLD analysis project Ga0114963, IMG submission 87019) | Freshwater microbial communities from Lake Croche, Canada to study carbon cycling - C_131016_EF_MetaG | ecosystem: Environmental > Aquatic > Freshwater > Lake | place: Lake Croche, Canada...
CAAATTCAACCTTGAGTGCAAGGGGCCCAACAGCTTTGACTTCAATCACATCCCAATTCATGACTTGCCTCATATCAATGGAGGAATGGGATTGGGTTGCTGCTTGTTCATTCGCAATTGCCAGTTTTCCAGCAATTATGCCCAGTAAAGCACAAGCTCTTGTGCCCGACGAGGTAATTCTCCACTGAAAATCTTCATGAGCGCAATGTCTATTGTGGCTTGATATTCGGCATATTGCACATGGAAATGCGCTGGCTCGTGATCATTAAAATACATTCTGATAATGATCCCATAAAATGCACTGACGCTCCGTATAGAAAACTTCCTATCAATATCGAAATATAAAATCACTCCGAAATCAAATTAGCCAATCCTTTTGTACAACCTAACGGATTGAAAAAAGCGGGGCCAAGACCCCGCTTTTGGACTTCGTTCAAACAACAGTCAGTGCGACAACAGCACCGGCAGGCCTGCATCGGACAAAATCTGGTCGGTCACGCCACCCAGCACCCATTCCCTGAAGCGCGAATGGCCGTAACCGCCCATCACGATCATCGAAACGCCGTTGGCCTTGGCCTCCTTGAGCAGCAGGGAGCCGATGTTCTGGCCGCCCGACAGCATTTCGCGGACATCGACCTTGCCGCCATGGCTGGCGATCAGAGCAGCGATGTCTTCGCCGATCCGGCTTCCGGCCGGAGGGTCGATCACCGCCACGATCACCTGTTCGGCGGCGGTCAGAAAATCCATGGCATCACGCACGGCGCGGGCCGATTCGCGCGAGCCGTTCCATGCCACCAGAATGGATTTGGGCGATTGGGGAGGAGTCTGGGCTGGCACGGCAATCACCGGCACACCCGCCACAAACATCAGATCGCGTGCGGTATCGGGGGTAGCCAGGACCAGATCGGCGTAATGGGCGTGGCTGGCGGCAACCAATTGCTCGTCGCCTTCCTCGCAGCGCCATTCGATCTGGTATTGGGCCTTGGCCGCCTGTGCCTTGGTCGCATCCTCGGCCTTTTTGGATGCTAAATCCAGATAGGTCTGTTGCGCCTCGATAATGCTGGGTGTCATGTCGAAACCCATCCCGTCCGAATAGACGGCCACAACGGGTTTGACATAGAGAGCGGCCACTTTGGCCTGATGCTGTTCGGCAACGGCAAAGGCCAGGCGCAAACAGGCATTGTCTTCCTCGGCAGCAGAAACAATCACCAACACATTCTTGATCGACATATCTTGCCTCCACGCTTGAAACGGGCATCAAGCCCGCCTTTAAAAGGTAAGCTAGATCCTTCCACAGACCAGCGCTACAGGCTTTGATGCAAATCAATCATAGAAATCCGCAACAACGGACCGGCAGGACTGCTGTTTAGCTGCGTTTCGGCTCGGGCCGATAGGTTCCGCCAGGTCCCTGCCCTTGCCGATAGACCATCAAAGTGCGCTTGAAACTGACAACAATCGTGCCGTCCTGATTGTATCCGATGGTTTTGATGGTCACGATGCCCAATTCGGGCCGCGAGCCGGAGGGGCGCAATTCCAGCACCTCGCTTTCGGCATAGATCGTGTCGCCCTCATAGACCGGATTGGGCAAGCGCACCTCGTCCCAGCCCAGATTGGCAAAGACATTCTGCGACACATCGGTCACCGATTGGCCTGTGACCAGCGACAGCGTGAAGCAGGAATTGACCAACGGCTTGCCGAAAGCCGTATGGGCCGCATAATTGGCATCGTAATGGGGATGCGCGGTGTTGAGTGTCAGCATGGTGAACCATGCATTGTCGGTCGCGGTAATGGTGCGGCCCAGCGGATGCTTATAGACATCACCGACCGTAAAATCCTCGAAAAACCGCCCGTTCCAGCCTGCTTTGAGTGCCATTGTCATCCCCTGAACGAAAGTCCGCCATCCACATCGATCACCGTGCCGCTGACATAGCCGCAGGCCGGCGAGGCCAGAAAGGCGGCCATATTGGCAATTTCCTCCGGCTCGATCATCCGCCCAAGCGGCCGGTCGGCGGGTACGTCCTCCCAACGACTTTCATCACCGAACATTTCTTTGGCTTTGGCTTTGGACAGGCTAATCATGCGGTCGGTTTTGGTGGGAGACGGGTTGATTCCGAACACCCGCACGCCCCAATCGACCGATTTTCCACCCACCGCCGAGGTAAAGGCCATCAAAGCGGCATTGCCTGTCGCCCCGCAAATATAATCATAACGGGGATTGCGCCCCGCCGATCCGATAATGTTGCAGATGATCCCGTTTTGGCGGGCTTTCATATCAGCCAGATAGAGCTGGGTCAGATGGATATAGCCCATCACTTTCAAGGCCCAGGCCTGTTCCCAGCGCGCCATCGACAGATCGAGCAGGCCGCCACCGGGGATCGCACCGGCATTGTTGACCAGAATATCGACATCCCTCACCAGATGGAACACGCGCTCGCGCTCCTGATCCTGCGACATGTCGGCTGGCACGAGACTCACCTTGTCGGGTGCTGCAAGGCTGGCTCTGGCCTGTTCGAGCCGCTCGGCATCCCGTGCAACCAGAGTGACCCTACAGCCCGCATCGAGAAATACGCGCGCGCACGCCAGGCCGATCCCTTTCGAGCCTCCGGTGATCAGCACATGACAATTGGAGAGATGGAGATCCATGATCTAATCCTTAGGAAGCAGGACAGGCTTGCGCATACCAATCGCAAATGCCCTCGCCGGTTGTGAAAATCGTGTTTTTGCTGGCCATCAGCAGATCAAGCATACCGGCCAGTTCATGGATGCGATGCGGCACCGCGATCAGATGGGGGTGCAAGCCGATGGCCAGCACACGCACGTTATCCCGGCTTTCGTGTTCGAATTGCTCCAATGTGAAGGCCAGACGCCTGAGCATTTCACCCGTGGCATGGCGTTCGATGGCATAGACAATGGAATCGTTGATTTCGAGATTGTAGGGCATGGCCATCAGCGGACCGGCACTGGTGGTCATCCAGTTCGGCACGTCATCGACCACCCAATCGCAGACATAATCGAGACCCGCCGCCTTCAGCACATCGGGCGTATCAACGGTTTCACGCAAACCGGGCGACAGCCAGCCGCGTGGCCGCTTGCCGGTAAAGCCCTCGATCTTGTCGAGACAGGCGCCCACCAGAGCCGCCTCGCCGCCTTCGACATGGTTGGTGGCTTTCTGGTGCATGCCGTGGCCGATAAATTCCCACCCCGCATCGCGCATCGCCTTGGCAGCCTGCGGATAGGCATCGATCACTCCCGCGTTGAAACTGGTGGAGGCAGGCAGACCGCGCGAGGTGATCAGATCCAGCAGGCGGGGCATGCCGGCGCGCATACCGTAGTCGGCCCAGGAGAAATTGGGGACATCGGGAACGGTTTCACGCCCGTGCGGCGGGGTGATGATGGTGCGTGGCATGGCATGGTCGAATTGCCAGTGTTCAACATTGACCACCAGATGCACCAGAATGCGCTTGCCCTGCATCGGCGGAAGCCTGGGATGTTCGGAGGACATCACATAGGGAATACGGGGATTAGCCACCAATCACACTCCTTTATCAATGCTGAATTCAATGTGGATCATGGGCACCGCGCATTTCGGACATGATCTGGGCCTTGAAGTGGGTAAACTCGCTATTGGTCAGATCATCGATCGAACGCGGACGGCGCAAATCAATCGGAATGTCCTTGGTGATGCGGCCCGGCCGGGCGGTCATCACGCAGACACGGTCGGCCAGCAAAATCGCCTCGTCAATATCATGGGTCACAAATAGCACGGTGGTTTTCAGCCTTTGCCAGACTTCGAGCAGCAATTGCTGCATCGACAGGCGGGTCTGGGCATCGAGCGCCCCGAACGGCTCGTCCATCAGCAAGGCTTTGGGCTGCATCACCAGAGCGCGGGCAATGCCGACGCGCTGGCGCATCCCGCCCGACAACTGCACCGGTAGCGCCTTGTGGAAGGCCTCCAGCCCGACAATTTTGAGAATTTCGTGGGCGCGCGGCTCGTATTCATTGCGCATCAGCCCCTGCACTTTGGGGCCGAACACCACATTGTCCCACACGGTCAGCCAAGGCAGCAGCGAGGCTTCCTGAAACACTACGCCGCGATCGGGTCCGGGACGGGAGACGGCCTGACCGTCAAACAGCATCGTACCCTCGGTGAGTTTTTCGAAACCGGCCACCAGATTGAGCAAAGTCGACTTGCCACAGCCCGAAGGCCCAAGCAAAGCGACAAATTCGCCCTCGGCCACATTGAAATCGACCTGGTCAAGAGCACGTACCACCTGTGCACCGCCATAGACCTTCGACACTTTGGAAAAGCTGATCATCGTCTTGGCCCTGCTCACGCGTCAAAGGATTGCAGGCGACGCCAGCGCAGCGCCCAGATTTCGATGGAAACAATCAACAGATCGGACATGAACCCCATCAGACCGATCGACACCATGTCGGCAATCACAATATCCATCCGTCCGACATAATAGGCATCCCACAGGACGTAGCCGAGCCCCGACTTCACGGCCACCATCTCGGAGACGATCACCGCCGTCCAGGCGATGCCCAAACCGATCCGCAGACCCGTGAAAATCGAGGGCAAAGCGGCAGGCAGAACGACACGGGTCAGGACATCGCGCTGCCCCGCCCCCATCATTAGCGCGGCACGGATCCAGTTTTTGTCGACATCGCGCGTGCCCTGGGTCGTATTGATGACAATCGGGTAGAATGCCCCGATGGTGATCAGAAACACGGCACCGAAATCGCGGATCCCGAAAATCGCGATGGAAATCGGCAACCATGCGGTGATCGGCACCGGCCGAAGCCACTGGATGGTCGGGTCAATCATCGAAGAGGCGAGCTTGGACCAGCCGATGATCATGCCGATCGGCACGCCCACCGCAATGGCAATGGCAAACCCGTAAACCACCCGTCCGGCCGAGAACCACAGGCTTTGTGTCCATGTGCCGATATAGGGATTGAGACCGAAGGTGGAGGTGCCGAACGCCCATTTCATCCATGCGGCCCAGACACGGTCCGGCGTCGGCAAGGCTCCGCCGGCAATCGCTCCGTCAGTGCCGGCCAATTGCCAAAGCCAGACCAGCATGACGGGCAGAAGCAGTGCCAGCACTGTTTTACGCAGTCGTTCCCAGATCAGGACCGGAGCCAGTGCCCCCGCTTTGCTTTCGGCTTTCGACATCATTCCCCCCGGAAAAAGCCCGATCAATCGGGCAAGTCACTGGCGGACGGGATCGTCCATCCGCCAGATCGTGGTGCTTATTTCTTCATCGCGGCTTCAAGGAAGCTGGCATCCCAATATTTCTCGATGTCACCGGAGACATCTTTCGGGATCACGCCCAATTCGTTGAATGCCTTGGCCTGGCGCTTGATCTGGTCGGGGGTAATGACCGGACCGAGTTTGATCACCTTGGCGATTTCAGCCGACACGTCAGCCTCGAGCCCGGTCAACTGGGCAATGGCGGTGCCGAATTTGGCCGGTGATGCCTCGAGTTCCTTCATCTTGGCGACATAGGCATTGACGACCCGCTCGACAGCCGCGCGCTTGGTTGTGGCAACCTCCTTGCTAGCTGCCAGCATGCCCAATTCGGCGCCGACGGATTTGGAGATCGAATAGTCGAGGTTTTTGGCGAAATAGCCATAGCCCTTCATGACCGGAATCGATTCAAACGGCTCCCATGTCACGATGGCATCGACTTCGCCCTTTTCCAAAGCGGCATCGAAATTGGCTCCGCCGCCCTGGATATTGACGGAGTTAAAGGAATTATAGGGAATACCCTTCTCGGTCAGCGTGGCAGCAAACTGGAACCAGACGGCCGATCCGGGAGCAATGGCGATCTTCTTGCCTTTGATGTCATCCCATGAATCGAATTTCAGCCCCTTTTTGGCAATCACATATTTGGGGGACGAACCGACACCCATGATCCCCACCAGATTGGTCGAACCATTGGCCAGGGCAATCGCCAGATCGGCCGGGCCGATGGAGGCAACATCCAGCGATCCGGCCAGCAAGGCGGTGCGGGCGTCGGCATAGCGGGCGAATTCGACCAGCTTGATCTCGACACCCTGCTTTTTCAGATCATCGGCAATCAGGATCATCGGTGCGAGATGCCCGACCTTCTGATAGCCTACGGTCAGGCTGACGGGTGGGTTCAGGGCTGCCGTTTGTGCAAATGCCACGGCAGGAAGTGCGCTGGCCATCGAGAGGGCCAGAGTAGCCTTGAGAATGCTTCGACGCTTCATCTTGATCATCCTATCCTTTGTTGCCCCAATGTGATCCGACTATTTGCCTTTGAACACCGGATCCCGTTTGTCCCGGAAGGCCGCCTGGCCCTCCAGATAATCCGCACTGGCAAAGGCTTGGCTGACCAAGGCATCGACAGCACTGATGTCGCGTGCGGTTTCATCCCGCGTAAGTTCGATCAAAGCCCGCTTCGTGGCTTTCAGCGTGAGAGGGGCATTGGCGGCAATGCGCGCCAGATAGGCATCAGCCTCCTGCTCGAAAGCCTCGCGGGTGAACAGGGCGTTGACAATGCCCATGCTTTTGGCCTCGTCCGCACCGATGATGCGCGCGCTCAACAGCAAATCCGCCACCGGTCCCATCCCCAGCTTGCGCACCAGCAATTCTGTGGCCTTGAAGCCATAGCCAAGCCCGAGACGCGCTGCGGGAATCCGGAAGCGCGCATCATCGCGCGCAATCCGCAAATCGCAACACATGGCCAAGCCGAAACCACCGCCGAAACAAATGCCGCGGATCACCGCGATGGTCGGTTTCGACACCTCCGCCAAGGCCCGGTTCCCGGCTTCGACCGCCCTGTCATAACGTTCGACCGCATCGACACCCGAGCGGTTGTCGCCGAATTGCGAAATATCCGCGCCCGCGCAAAAAGCCCGATCACCCTCGCCTTCCAGCGAAATGCACACGACGTCAGGGTCCTGTTCGGCCCGCGCCAGCAAATCCGGCAGGCTTTCCCACATTTCCAGAGCCATCGCATTCATCCGCTGCGGCTGGTCGATGACCAGCCGCGCCACGGCGCCCTCGACCTCGTAACGGATGCGACGGGCTGGCGACTGGGACGGAACAGAGTGGGGATCGCTCATCCTCGGTCCTCGGGTTTACACCACTTGCGACTGGCGCAAGCGGGAAATGCTGTGGTCATCATAGCCGGCCTCGCGCAGCACATCATCGGTTTGTGCGCCCTTGGCAGGCAAAGGATACATCATCGCCGCAGGAGTGCGTGACAGAACCAGCGGCTGCGCCACCAACTCGATCTCGCCGAGATCGGGATGGGTCACGGCCTCGGCCATTTTCAGATGCCTGACCTGCGGATCGGCAAAGACCTCGTCCATCTTGTAGATCGGCCCGCATGGCACACCATGACGCTCCAGCAGCGCAAGCCAATGGGCCGAGGTCTCGGCGGCAAACATTTCTGCAAGCATCGGCATCAACTGATTGCGATGCTTGAAGCGTTCGGTCTGGGTCAGATAATCGGGATCCGCGGCCAGATCGGGCCGCTCCATCGCCGCGCACAAAGCCTGCCACTGGCCGTCCCCGCCGACGCCGATATTGATATACCCGTCCACGGTCGCCAGCACCCCCATCGGGGTGGAGTAAGGATGGTCATTGCCCGCTTGCGGCGGCACGGCATGATCGACCAGCCAGCGCGCCGCCTGGAAATCGCACACGGCAATCTGGGCCTGCAACAAAGAGGTGTGCACCCATTGGCCGAGGCCGGATTTTTCACGCTCGGCCAGGGCGACCAGAATACCGGTGGCCGCGTAAAGGCCCGCCGAGGTATCGGCCACGGCAATGCCCGCGCGCACCGGCCCCTGTTCGGGCAGGCCCGTCACCCACATCAGGCCACCCATGCCCTGGGCTATCTGGTCAAATCCGGCGCGGTTGCGATAGGGCCCGTCCTGCCCGAAACCGGAAATCGAGCACAGGATGATGCGCGGATTCACGGCTTTGAGGGATTCGTAGTCGATCCCCATCCGGTCCTTGACATCGGGGCGGTAGTTTTCGACCACCACATCGGCCTTGCGCACCAGTTCCATGAACACCGCCAAGCCTTCCGGCTTTTTCAGGTTCAAGGTCACCGAACGCTTGTTGCGATGCAGGTTCTGCATGTCATAGCCAAGACGCGGACCGGACATTCCCTCATTAGGATCGACCCCGTCCGGCGCTTCGATCTTGATCACATCAGCCCCGAAATCGGCCAGAATCCGGCAGCAGGTCGGGCCCGCTCTGACTCGCGTCAGATCGAGTACGCGCAAATGGTCCAAAGCGGTCGGTTTTGTTGGACTGGTCATGATGCAATCTTACCCGCATGCTCGGAAGACGTGGAAACCGGCCCATCAAGATCACCGCGCAAAGCCTGCAGCCGTCCGGCCAATGACAACAGCGCGCGGTCGGAGCCTTTCGGACCGACCAGCTGCATCGCCATCGGCCATCCGCGCGCATCAATACCCATCGGCACGGCCACGGCGGGCCAGCCGAGCCCGTTCACAAAGCGGGTGAATTCCGACAATGCATAAAGAAGGCGCGGGGCAAAATCCGGATGGCCCTGCGTGCAGGCAGTCACCGTCGGCGTTGTGACGGGCATGACAGGGAGCAATAGACAATCATGGCCCGCAAACAATGTCCCTGACCATTCTTCCTGCAAGCCGCCAAGCACATCACGGGCCTGCACCAGATCGGCTTCCGACACCGAGGCGCCTTTCTGCAAGCGTTTGGCGAGGTCGGGTGGCAAAATATTCTGATCGAACAGCGGAGCAAACGAGCGGCAGGCCTCGCCCTGCAACAGCTGGAACACCGGCCCATCGGCCCGGGCAAGCAACGGCCTGACCTCTACATTGTCAGTGTCGATCGACAGGGACTGAACCATCCGGAGGGTGCGCTCGAACATCGCGGCAATTTCGGGCTGGCAACCGTCGATCAGATCGAAAGCGACGGCCACGCGTGTGACCTCCTGCCCCTCGGGCGCAAACAGGCCGGCAACCCGATCAAGCAGGCCGGTATCGCGCGCCATGAAGCCCAGACAATCGAGCGAAGGCGCCAGAGGCATCACGCCTTCGAGAGACAACAGGCCGAAAGTCGGCTTCCATGACGTCACACCGCTGCATTGGGCGGGTATCCGCAACGAGCCAGCGGTATCGGAGCCCACAGCGAGATCGACCAGCCCCGCCGCCACCGCGACGGCCGAACCCGAACTCGAACCGCCGCAAACCGCATCCCGATGCCATGGATTGAGCGGCCTTGTGCCGTCGTGATTGACGCCAGAAGGCTCATAGGCCAGTGCCGTCAGCGTGGTAAACCCGGCCAGCGACGCACCGGCTTCAACCAGCCGCGCCACCACCGGCGAGGACGGGCCGAGGTCGTGGAAAGGGATGGAGGACAATCCGCAATAGGGCACCCGGTCGCCGAAGACCAGCAGATCCTTGACGGCCAGCGACACGCCACCCAAAACACCTTGCGGGGCAAGCGAGCCGGTCCTGTCTGGCATCAGGGCGACAAACGCCCCATAGGGATCAAGCGCATCGACGCCCGGTAACAGGGAGGAATGTGGCAGGGTCGGTCTGGTCGATCCGCTGGCTGCCATGATCATGCCTCAGTAGGAGCGCGGCAGGCCGAGCACATGCTCGCCGACATAGGCCAAAATCAGGTTGGTCGAAATCGGCGCGACCTGATAGAGGCGCGTTTCGCGGAATTTGCGTTCCACATCATATTCAGCCGCAAAACCGAACCCGCCATGCGTCTGCAAACAGGCATTGGCAGCTTCCCATGATGCATCGGCGCACAGCATTTTCGCCATATTCGCCTCCGTGCCATAGGGCAGACCCGCATCATGCAGGGCCGCAGCCTGATAGCGGATGGCATCGGCGGCCTTGGTGGCGATATGGGACTTGGCAATCGGGAACTGGATCCCCTGATTTTGGCCGATCGGCCGGTCGAACACGATGCGCTCCTTGCCATAGGCCGCCGCCTTGTCGATGAACCAGTAGGCATCACCGATACATTCGGCGGCAATCAGCACGCGCTCGGCATTCAATCCTTCGAGAATGATGCGGAAGCCCTTGTTTTCCTCGCCGATCATATTTTCGGCTGGCACTTCCAGATCATCGAAAAACACTTCATTGGTTTCGTGGTTGACCATGTTGCGGATCGGCCGCACGGTCATGCCCTTGTCCATCGCTTCGGCAATATCGACCAGAAACACAGACAGGCCTTCGGATTTCTTGCGGATCTGGTCTATCGGGGTGGTCCGCGCCAGCACGATCATCAGATCGGAATGCTGGACCCGCGAGGTCCATACCTTCTGCCCGTTCAGCACGAAATGGTTGCCGCGACGGGTGGCGGTGGTTTTCAGCTTGGTGGTGTCGGTGCCGGTGGTCGGCTCGGTCACCGCCATCGACTGCATCCGCAATTCACCCGCAGCAATGCGCGGAAGATATTTTTTCTTCTGGTCCTCCGAACCTGCGCGCAGCAGGGTCGACATATTGTACATCTGGCCATGGACCGCACCGGAATTGCCGCCGGACCGGTTGATCTCTTCCATGATGATCGAGGCTTCGGTCAGGCCGAGCCCAGCGCCACCATATTCCTCGGGGATCAAAGCCGCCAGCCAGCCCGCCTCGGTCAGCGCTTTGGCGAAGGCTTCGGGATAGCCGCGCTCCTCGTCGATCTCGCGCCAATAGGCGCCATCGAACTTGCTGCACAAAGCCGCGACTGCCTCGCGCAAATCCTTGTGGTCGTCATAGAGAGGGATCGATATCGGCACGGTGTCATCCTCTTGTCATCTTTGCCAGACTAGAGGTGATTTTTGCCTTTTGGAAATAAGAAAAGAAAGCAGGCAGATTTCTATTTTAGAGAAATCACAAAGACAGATCGACACCGCATAGGGCCGCGAGCAAACGCTTGGTCGGCGGGGCAATGTCATGGCCCGCCTGCACTCCGATATCGATGTGGCGAATGGCCCAGTCCTCCTCGAGCCGGATCAGCGACAGACCCAGCGCCAGGGCAAGCGGACGCAGGGCTTCTTCGGGCAGGATCCCGATGCCCAACCCGCTGCGGATCATCTGGCACATAACCTCGAAACTGCGGACCTGCACACGGGTCTTGAGATAGCGGCCCTGTTCCCGGGCCTTTTCGGCCATCAGGCGGTAAATGGCCGAACCGACTTCGAGGGCGACAAAATCGTCATTGAGCAAATCCCGGAACTGCACCGAATCCTGTTGGGCCAACCGGTGGGTCGGGTAGACGGCCAGCGACAGGCGGTCCTGCGCATAGGGCCAGACCTGCAACCCGCTGGTCGGCACCCCACGGATAAAGACCCCCAGATCGGCCTGCCCGCGCGCCATCTGGCTGATGGTTTCGCCCGAAGGCCGTTCTTCCAGATCAATGCGGATATCGGGATGGCTGTGCACGAATTCCGCCAGATCGCCCGCCAGACGGTGCACGAGGGCCGAAGAGGAGGCCGACACCCGCACCCGCCCCCTGACGCCGGAATGATGCTCGTTCATGCTGGTCGCCAGCCCGTCGGCCAGACGCAACACGCTTTCAGCATAGCGCAGCGTGGTCAGACCCGCCATGGTCGGTTCGACCCCGTGGGCCATGCGCGTGACCAGTGCCGCGCCGACTTCATCCTCAAGCAGACGCAAGCGGCGGCTGGCCGCGGAAATCGCCAGATTGAACTGCTCGGCTGCCCTGCTCACACTGCGCAAATGGCAAATGGCCACAAACAGCCGCAGAGATTGCAAATCATGATGGTACAGCGACATGGCCCGATCCCTCTTGCCCGCATGTCAGCGGCGCTTGTCCCTGAAATCGTCATAGGGGCGCGAGGCCGCCGCACGACGCTTCCAGTTATCCGTATAGGCCCTGGCCAGTTGCGGCTCCTGTTTGATCACCAGCACATTTTCGGCATTGCGCTCCTGTGCCGCCTTGGTGAAATTGAAGCTGCCGGTGATCACATCCACCCCGTCCAGCACCATGACTTTGTTATGCGCGATCGCCGGCTTGTCATCAATCAGCACGGCAATGCCGTGATTGGTCAGGAAGGTGGCGGCGGAATAGCGGTCCTGCTCGTTGGATTTATCGAGGATCGCGCGCACATCCAGACCCCGCTGCTTGGCCTGACTCAAAGCCGCAATAATCGGCTCCGATGTGAAGCTATAGGCCTGCACCAGCACGCTGGATCTGGCATTGTTGATCTGCTGCACGATCAAACCCGTGCAATCCTCGCCGGGGGTAAAACAGGTCCGCAGCTCTGCCGCTCCCGCCACAGAACCCGAGATTAAGCCTGCACACACGCAAAACACCCGAAACAAACGCATTATTAGCAGACGCAACATGACACTGATCCCTACGCACAAACTCGACACACGCATGCACTGACGCACCACTCTACCCGATTCAAAGCGGGACACAGCGAGAATATTCCCGCAATCGATGCTGCATGATCGCCAAATCAGGGTATGATGCACAAGTGATTAACCCGCCCGCTGGTGGCCATGGCCCTGATGCCATCACCACAAGCCAAACTTTAGGTCGTCCCCATGACACATTCCGGCACCACCGATCCCGCCAACACCGGCGCGATCAACATGTATAATGTCTCGATCCCTCCGATGGTTCTCGGGCTCAAGAGCCTGCAGGCCATTCTGGACAAGGCCGAGCAACACGCCACCGACCACAAGATCGATCCAACGGTGGTGCTCCACTACCGCTTGGCGGCCGACATGTTCACCCTCGCCCGTCAGGTGCAACTGACCACCGATTTTGCCAAAGGCTGCGCAGCCCGTCTGGCCGGTGTCGATGTGCCCAAATACGAGGACACCGAAGCCTCTTTTGCCGAGCTGAAAACTCGCATCTCAAAGACACTCGATTTCATCACCAATGTCGATCCGCATGCGATTGCCGGATCGGAAACCCGCGAGATCACCATTCCGGTGGGCGGACAGCCCAAAATGTTCACGGGCATGGCCTATCTCAACGGTTTTGCCATTCCGAATTTCTATTTCCACGCCACCGCCGCCTACGCCATTCTGCGCCACATCGGCGTCAAGATCGGCAAGCGCGATTTCCTCGGCTGGAATTGATTATAGACCCACGGGCGCAACGCCTGCTTGGATTTTGGGGCCTGTCTGGTATGTGGGGTATCTACACCCCTGAACTGTCATGGCCGGACCTGTTCCGGCCATCCACGCCTTGTTCTTGAATCCCGCCAAAACGCACATGCCCGCCACAGGGGCGGGCATGATATTTTTAATTCAATAACAACACCCTATCCCAAATCATTCATGCGATTTTGAGGTCGGAATTAGACTGGATCGGCATGTTG
>Ga0114963_10002191_pt1 | contig 13319 bp, 13 predicted proteins | sample C_131016_EF_Meta_FD_87019 | JGI IMG/M metagenome (GOLD analysis project Ga0114963, IMG submission 87019) | Freshwater microbial communities from Lake Croche, Canada to study carbon cycling - C_131016_EF_MetaG | ecosystem: Environmental > Aquatic > Freshwater > Lake | place: Lake Croche, Canada...
ACAACTCTTATTACAGGACAGGCTTGTTTAGATTGGAAAGCTGTATCTGCACTTCAGCATATAGATGTGGATCAAAAGGTTGATTCTAATGCAGAAGCACCAGAAGTTCAAATAAACGCAAGGTCTTATAAATCAAAGTATTACGAACATGACGGCATACTTTCGTAATAAAGTAATACCCTTTTTGTGGGAATGGGAAGGGACTGTATTTGAAAATGATCCAGATGATCCGGGTGGTGCTACAAAGTACGGAATTGATCAAAGATCCCATCCTAATGTTGACATCAAGAACCTTACTGCTGAAGAAGCTACAGACATATATTGGCAAGAATGGGTAAAAGATGGGTGTGAACATTTACCGCCACCGCTAGATTGGCTATTTTTTGATGCGTGTGTTAATTGCGGAATAGGACGAGCGCAACAGTTTTTAAATGCATCAGCCAGAGATCCAAAGAAGTTCCAAAAAGAAAGAAGCGATTTTTACATAAGACTAGCGGAGCAAAAGCCAAGACTAGCCAAATTTAAAAAAGGATGGTTGGCAAGAGTAAATGACTTGAGTAAAGTAACAGGATTAGCATAAGATATAACCCAAATGCAATTTCCTTATAATTCCACTTGTTGCCCAAGCGTTAATTGCTACGAGCCAACCAGCAATCCTTATCCATATCCTCCTGTTTATAACTTAAACTTGAATGGTGGACTAGCTGGAGAAGTTGTATTCCAAGCGGCTCCTTCTGTTACTGCCTTTACAGCACAGGGTCAAGTTGGACAATTACTTCAGAGTAATTATACTGGTTCACCTACATGGATAAGCCCAAGTGATTTAACAACAGGCGACTTATTTGGTGGCGTTGCAGGACAATTGCCAATTCAAACAGCACCTAGCACTACTGGATTTATTTATCCTAATGATCTTCAAATAACAGCAACGGGGTCAACAGCTCCAAGGACGCTTGCTAATCGCTTTGCGGATGTAGCAAACGTGAAAGACTTCGGTGCAGTAGGAGATGGTATTACAGATGATACAATTGCTATTCAAGCGGCAATTAATTCAAATAAACCAGTTTATTTACCAGAGCCAAGCAATTTTTATAAAATTACTGGTTATTTAATATTTAATTCAACAAGCACAATGTATGGTGATGGAATTGGAACTAGAATAAAAATGATTGTTCCAGCTCCTTATTATGTTCAGCCAGCTATAATTGTAATGCAAACAGCACCATCTACGTTATTAGAAAATTTTAGTGTAGACCATGATGGAACTCAATTTACAACAACAACAACATTTTTACCTGCTTTAGTTGCTGGAGCAGTAGGAGATGCAAGAGGTTGCGCTCTTTTAATAATGGGTAATAAATCCATAATATCGAAACTTAATGTATTAAATGGTTGGGATTGTGGAATTGGAATTGGAAACTATCAAATTTTTACTACTGGTTCACAAGCACAAGGGCCAGATCAAGTTCTTGTAAATGATTGTAAAACTTACAATTGTGGTTGTGGGTATCATGCTTATGGAGGCGCGCCTAATGGTTGGTATCATCAAGGTGCCGGAGTAAATTTTTTAACTGCATCAAATTTCATATGTTCTGATTGTACCGATTATGGAAGTTATGGAGGATTTTGGGCAGATACTAATGGTGGCGGGTATGGTTCTTTTGTAAATTGTAATGCTGAAGAAAATCCATATTCACCAATTTGCACTCCATCACAGACAGGAGCGCAATACAAATTTCAACCTTCTGGATCTACAGGATGGCTGGCAACTTGGGGTGGTATGTCTTTTTATTCTGGAACTTACAATGTTGAGTTTTCAAATTGCACCTCAAAACGCTCTGGTTTGTATGGCATGGTTTTAGATACTTTTTCTTCTAGTAATCTTGTTTCTAATTTTACTTGTATTGAATCGGGATTAAATGGATTTATAGACGCTGGAGTAAATAATTATATTTCCTCAATGAGCCTTAATGGATGCGGGATTTCTGTAGGAATTACAATTAATGGTTCTACTGCCCCTGCAACTGCATCATTTTCTGCACGAGGCCCATTTTCATTTGGAGGAACAAGTAGTATTATAGTTAATAATTTAAATATTACTGGAACTCCAGTATATCCTGCTCAATCATCAACTGTTTCATATAATTACGCAGTAGAAGCCGTACCTCTTGGATCAACATATAAGGCAATAAGACTTTTTGGAGGAAACTTTGTATCTGGAACTGTTGGGATATATAATATTAATGCAAATTGTTTCTTAACTGGTGCTTCTATTAACTCAACTGCTTTTAATGTAATAATAAATGGCAATACTCCATTTTATGTAACTGGCACTAAAGCTGTAGTTAATTCTGGAATTAATTTACAGCTTGGCGTTACTGATGTTACTGCAACAAAAAACGCAACTGGAAAATATATTGCAATTTTAGATAATACTGGAGCAACAAAATATATTCCAACTTATACTTAATGATCCACAAGTTTATGCTTGCAACTTTTATTTAAAATGAACTGCCCTAGAAATTATCCCATTGTTCCTCGTGGCCCTGCCCTTCAAACTTGGACAGGACAAAACTTTATTGTGGCAGATGGGTCAGCACAAAATCAAATTAGATTGCCTTTTCTTCAAGTAAATGGTGGTAGTGCTACTTATGTGATTGGTGCAGATAACAATGGAACATTAAGCTATTACAACCCTGCATTCGGTGGAACTGCTCTTAATATATTTGGAGGGAATACTGGTTCAGTCCCTTATCAAACTGCTCCGAATACTACTACATTTTTGCCAATTGGAACTACGGGACAAGTATTAAAAGTCAGCAATACTGGATTGCCTGTATGGTCAACGCCGCTTGCACCTACTGCACAAAATATTTCTGGAGGAGCCGCTGGTGAAGTAGTTTATCAAACTGCTACTAATACTACTGGATTTACTTCGGTTGGCACAAGTGGTCAAGTTTTAACAAGTGGAGGAACTGGATCTCCTAATTGGACTAATCAAGCTGATTTGTCTGTAGGAAATGCTACCAATGCTACAACAGCGGTAAATTTTACTGGATCTCTTTCTGGTGATATAACGGGAACTCAAAGTTCAACTTCTGTTTCTTTTGTTGGTGGCGTAACTGCAACAAATGTTGCTTCTGGTGCAAATGCCGCAAATGCCGCAACAGATGCAAATACTGTATCTACTATTGTTAAGAGAAATGCATCAGGTAACTTTTCTGCTGGAACTATTACTGCATCATTATCTGGAAATGCCACTACAGCCACTTCAGCTACAACTGCTTCAACAGCAACAACAGCAACTACTGCTACTACTGCAACTAATATTGATGGTGGTTTGGCTGGTTCTTTGCCATATCAAACAGCGATAGCAACTACTACAACACTTAGTATTGGTTCTGCAAATCAACTTTTAACAGTAAATAGTGGTGCTACTGCTCCAATTTGGCAGACAGGAATTAAAGGAGTAACTGATGCATCAAATGCCGCTTCTGGATTTGTTGGACAAACAGTAAGTGGAACTCTTTCATTTACTGGAACAACAAGTAATGCAATCGTTAGATGTGTAGAGACTATAGCAGTTAATGCAGGAGATTGGGATATATACGCTTATGTAACTTTTTCTTATTCTGGAACAACAACGGCAATTTCAACAATAGGCGCAAGTATTGGCACATCTACAAATGCCTTTACTCCCTTGCAACAAACAATTCAATTGGTTGGTGTAACTGCCGCTTTGACACAAACAGATGCATATTCTTTTGTAACACCAACAATAAGAGTTAATGTATCGGCTACAACAAATTATTATGTTGTTATAAAACTTCCTTCATTTTCTGTTGGAACTGTTTCTGTATCTGGAAGCTATCGTGGACGCAGAGTACGTTAATAAACTTGACCTTAAATACCAATTAAATTATAAACCAACAAATCTATGTCTTGCGGAAACTACAATTACGGATGGGATGGAGGATGCGGATGTGCTGGAACCGTCCAATACGCTCCTCCTGCTTGCAATCCAAACTTTCCTACAACTTGCTCCCCTCTTGGGGCTGGTACAATAGTTCGTGTTGTTGGTGAGGATTCTAGCTCTTGCAAATACACAGTTCCTACGCTGGTTTCAAATAGTGTCTTATTTTACAATGCTTCTACGGCACTTGTAAGTTGGGCTGATGGCTCTGCTAGCACGCCTATTTTCCTTGGAAATGGATCTGGACAAGCTACCGCATCTGTTTCTTGCCAACTTCAAGCAACTACGCCTACTGGACAATTGGTGTCTTTTAAGCCATCTACCTCTACAAAGACACAATTTCCTATTGTAAATCCAAGTGGAACCACAACCAATTGGGGAACTGTTGAGAGCATCTTGCCAAATCAAGGACTTGTTTATAAAACAGGATCTACCGCTGATGGTTCTCTTGCCGCAAATACTGTTTATCAACTTACTGGAGTATCTGGTCAGTATGTTTCTTTTGATTCTCTTGGGAATCCAATTGCCACGAACGTTTCATCAAATATAAATTACATTGCTGTATCTGGAAATTATCTAGCTGTTTCTGGACAAGCAATTGCCGCCAATACTACGAATGGAGCCTTTACTATTACACTTCCAGCGTCTCCTACAGTTGGAACTGTTGTAACAGTTGGAGATGCCGCCGCATATTGGGGTACAAATAATCTTACAATTGCACCTTCAAGTGGAAGCACGATACAAGGATCTGTTCAAAATTTGATTTGCAATGTTTCCAATTGGCAAGTTACTCTTTACTTTAATGGAACAACTTGGGTAGTTATTATCTCTTAATATATGGCTATTAATCTATCAACGTTGTTAAATTCAAACCCTGCACAAATTGTTACCGCAACAATTTCGGCTCCAGTAAGCACCGCTTCAACTACTTTTGTTACTACTGGTCTTTCCGCAACAATTACACCAAGCTCTACATCCAGTAAAGTTTTAATACTTGTTTCTGGAAGCTCAAACGGAGGGAGTGGTACTACACCTTTGTTTACGCTTTTTAGGGGTGCTACTCAATTGGCTGGAACAAATTGGCTTGCTAATAGTGGAAATGTTGGAATTAGTTTTGTGGATTCTCCTAATACAACTTCCTCTACAACATATACGTTATATTTCTTGGATTCATCAAATCCAGCAAATCCAGTAACTTTTTGTCCATCTGGATCATTGGCATCAATTACTTTAGTATCTGTAAATTAATAATATGACACTAACCGAAGCTATTTTTAAACTTAATCCCATTATTATTACAATGATAGGGGAAGTTGCATATGATAAAAGTAATAATATTGTTTCATATAATTTGCAGGATGCCACAAATTTAATGGATGTTACAAATTGTGAAGATAAAGCTAAACAGTTACTTAAAAATACTGATTGGACTGAAATCCCAAGTGTTGTTGATACTAAAAATACACCACATCTTACGAATCAATCTGATTTTATTACTTATAGGAATCAAATTCGTGCATTAGCTGTTAATCCTGTTACCAACCCAACTTGGCCTACGATTCCGACTGAACAATGGTCGTAATTTAGGGTTTCAAAATGGCTAATGATACACGGGTTTACGATGGAACAATTGCTACAATCGCTATGGATGCCGAAACGCATCCAAGTGTGTTGCCAGCAACATATGTTTCTTCATGCGTAAATCGCTCGTTCCGTCAGGGAGTAAATGCTACTCGCCCACCATTTGCAGATCTTCAGATTAATCTGGCTTATGGTTATGATCAGTCTGTATTAACAAGTTTCCAAACTGGTAATTTCCAAGGAGCATATCCCTACAAGGCAATATCTCCGGGTTCTGTAGATGGGATTATTTGTGCAGTAGCGGGTACTATATATTTCTTATCTATAGTAAACAATGTTTGCACATTGTATCCTATTATTTCTGGAAATGACCCAACACTTATGCACACATGGTTTGTGCAAGCAGAGAATTGGGTTTACATCCAGAATGGTTATCAAAACCCGATTGCATGGAATGGAAATATTTCTGGTCAGCCAACAAATCTTCAAGCTCAAGGACTTGTAAATAATGGAATAAAATTGACTTGGGTGGACAATGCTCCGGGTGCAACGTTTAACGAATTACAAGTTCAGTCTGGAGGAAATATTTTTTCAACTTTTGCTACCATACCATACGGACAAACTTATTATACATTTAACGTAGCGGCTTCTGATGTTTCATATTCTTTTAGGGTAAGGTCTATTTATCCAGATGATTCTAAAACTAGTTGGTCAAATGTTGCTACCACCACCTCAAAGACCACAACTATTACCGCATCATCTCCGAATAATGTTTTCCGTTTAAATCCATCCGCACAGCAAATGCCTATTGGTACTATTATGGCATATGCTTATGGGCGTGTAGCAGTAAGCACAGCACAGAACAATATATATGTTTCTGACATTATATACGGAAATGGATTTACTACGACCTCTAATACCCAGAATTTTACAGAACAAACCTATTGGGCTGAAGGTGGTTCGTTTACTCCTCCAGCAAATTTAGGTTTGATCACAGGCATGAGGGTAATGCCATCTCTTAATATCAATGTCAGAGGACAGGGAGAATTGGTTATTTTCTGTGAAAATGGATCATTTACTTTGGATCTTTCACAAGATCGTACTACATGGCAAACCAACAATATTCAGAAAGTCTCATTGATTGGAAGGGGATGCCGTTCACCTTGGAGTATTACAGGAGTAAACAATGATGTATATTTCCGTTCTGATGATGGATGGGCATTTTATAACAATGCTCAAGTAGATTTCTACCAAGCACTTTCTTTCAAAAAGGTTTCAAGAGAAGTCCAGCCTTGGGTAAACTATGATACTCCTTGGTTGAGACAGTTTGAAAGTGCCATGTTTTTTGACAATCGTTTAATTGCTACTGTTTCACCATTTACTGTTGCCAATCAAAATTCTGCTTATGGATTGCATCGTCCTAGCAGGGCAATGATTGTTCTGGATGTAGAACAGCCAAGTAGAACTGAAGCTGATGCGGCAATGCCTACACGATGGAATGGTCTTTGGGAAGGCCCACAGCCAACACAACTTCTTACTGCTCAAATCAATGGGGTACAACGAGGTTTCTGTTTTTCGTTCGATGCAGATGGAGTAAATCGCTTATATGAACTTCAGAATAGTAGTGTTCTTGCTACAGGTATAGATGATTATTCTCAAGTCTATGGGAGCGTCCCAATCAAGTCATTTTTCATTACCAAGAGATTTGATTTTGTGCCAAACCCCGGAGCATCAAAGTTTGTTCGTAAACAACTTGTGGGTGGAGAGATGTGGGTTTCAAATCTTAAAGAACAAATAACGACAAGTTGCGAGTTTCGACCAGATTCCTATGCTTGTTTCAATCCTCTTTTAGACCCAATTAAAGTTGGATTAAACGAATGCACTCCTATTGTAAGTAATTGCACACCAATTGTTTCTCAACCTCGCTATCAACAGATACGATTCCCTTCTCCAGATATAGACAAGTGCGAATCTTTTAATGAGATACCTTTGCAAGAAGGATCAGAGTTCCAAGTAAAGATTAACCTAGAGGGAGCCTGTATTGTAGATAGAGTTAGGCTGGCAGTTATTTTCAATGATAAGATTGATCTTCCGCAAGGATATTGCCCAGACACTTTTTATAATGCTCCAGAGCCAGTAAGTTGCTGTCCAATCAATGATCTTGATTATTATCGCATAGTTCCACTTTCTACTGCTGTAACTTCTGTTAATGGATAAAATCATTGCAAGAATAAACAAACATCTCTATAAGTAAAATATCTATGCAGAATCAAAGCTCACCAGCACAACTGCTTTTCCCAACAGTTCCAGCAAGCTATTGCCCAGAAGGAAAATGGAGCGATATACTTAATAGCTTTATTACTTTGTATCTCAACAATGGAACAGTAAATATTCCTTTTTTAAATGAGGTAACACCAGAGCAGATTACATCTATACAACAAAGTATTCTTACAATTCAGAATACCCTTGATGCTGTTACGCCTCAAACTGGCACAATTACTACCATTACTAATGGGTTTGCAACGTATGTAGTTACTTTTCCTACAGCAATGCCAAATGCAAATTACACAATCAATATTTCTTTTGTAGCCACAGGAACACCGACAACTACTACAATGAACTGGTCACTTGCAACAGGGACGCAAACAACTACTGGCTTTACTTTTTACTCAAACATCAATACAACTACAGACAAAATTACCCAAATTATTTGGTCGGTAGCAAATATTGCGGCATTTTAACCCCCAAAACTAACACCTAACCTAAACACATATGTCGAAAGATATTAATAGGGCTACACAGCCTAAACTGCAAAGCGAAGGCTTCAGCACCCGTGGACACGCCAAGGAGAATCTTGGTAACAATCCTCGTGGAACAGAGTTCAGCGGCATTTTCTATGCTGGTAAGCTCCAACCCGCCCCCACTTCCCCCGGAATGGGTTCCTCCAAAAAGTAATATGGCTGGAGAGCAATACACCTACGATAACACGGAGCGTGGTATCGTTTCTGATAGTGCTACCCCTCAACCTATGCAGAGGGTAAACTTGAGAAACGACATTCCTGCTATTCGTGCTTACAAAGATGCTCGTACTGCCCGTATCAAAGCCATTGGCGAGAAAACCCAGAGTGCATTCTCTGTAGGTGGCCCTGCTAATGAGACTGCTATGGGTCGTGGGACTCCCTTTACTGCTGATTGGCTCTAATATGGCTACCCAAAAAGGGATGAGGAAGAAGATGCTCAAGGCAAAGTCTTCTCCTTATCTCAAAATGGGAGCCAGAAAGAGTGATACTGGCCCTTCCAAAGCTGTTGCTCGTGGTTATGCCACAGGCAAGGCAATGGGTCGTGGAACCTCAATGCGATAGACAATGCTATTTGACGTTGCATACATTCTAAATGCTATTCGCCCCTATGCGGGGAATAGTGGAACGTGCAATCAAGCAGTTCAATTGTCCTACATGAACAAGGCAAGGAGCTTGCTTTGGAACAAAACGGATACTGATGCAACGTGTGAGTATGTTTGTGTTGCTTGCGTTAATCAATTACTGACACTACCTAGCATCTACAAGCAAGTTCGATTGGCTTGGATTGATGGAGTTCCTGTTTCTCTTGGGAATGAATGGTATCAAGCGATCCCACAAGATACTTGGGGTGATGCAAGTTCTGGCGGGTATGGCAATGGCAATGGTTGGGGTCAAGCCTATGGCTGGAATGGTGGAAATAAAAAGTTCATTGAAGTAGGTGGCAAACACGTTACCTACCAGAACTATGAAGCGGCTCCTTACAAATTGTGCGTGGAAGCCGAATCTCCTCTTGATGCAGGAGTAGAGGTGACTTTCTTTGGCGAGAATGCGTATGGTACAAGGATAAGCGAAACTATTACGTTGGGTCTTGCTCCTACTTTTGTCTATTCAGTAAACTTCTTTAAGAGCGTATTCCAATGCACAAAGCCACAGACCAATGGGAGGGTAAGGTTGTATGCCTACGATACTGATGCTCCTGCACAGATGTTGCTGTCTGTGTATCAGCCATATGACATTAACCCATCTTTTCGTAGGTATGCAATCCAAGGCAGGGTAAAAGATTCGGTAATCTTGTTTTGTAAGAAAAACTACCATGATCTTACGGAACTGAATCAACAAGTAGAGTTTACGCCAGAGGCAATGATTTCCGCTGTGATGGCGGTTGTTTATCGTGAAAACAAGGGAAGTGACGAGTTGTATGCAACTTCTCTTCAGAATGCCATCTTTGAGGTTAATAGGGAGACCGCTGATAGAGAAGAGCCTACTGGTAGTACGATAAGGCAATTCCCTAATAATATGATGTTGAACGCTTTAATTCCTACATATGCGTGGGATGATGGGGCAACATGGCCTTATTGATTTAATTATAAATATCTAATATAACAAGTATATGAATTTTGATTTAGGTTCACTTTTTAGCAAGAAAAACTTGCCAACAACACTTGCCCTTGGGCCATTGGCAACTTTGGTTGGAAAAGGCCCGTCTTCTTCTGCTCCTTCATATAATCCACAAAATGCATTTAATTTAGGGCAAAGTGCATATAATCAGATGTCTGGTAATGCTCTTAATTTTGGAGCAAATCTTTACAATCAAGCCGCAAATGAAGGGATAGATTTTGCAAAAAGAGGAACAGCGGCAAATATTGCGAATCAAGAAGTTGTTACTCCGGGTTCACAAGCCCAAAGGCAAGCCGCATTAAACCAGATCAATGCGTATATCCAAGGTCAAGTTCCTCAAGATGTTCAGCAAAATATCAACAGACAAGTAGCACAGAATCTTGGTGGTGGTTTTAATATGTTTAGTGGAGGCGGCCAAGCTCCTTCTGCATTTGCTAGAAACATTGGACAAACTAGCGTTGGGTTATCCCAATTTGGATTGAGTGCGGCTCCTACATGGCAACAGCTTGCAAATTCAATGGTTACAAAGCCAGAGGTGGGATTAAGTGCAGGAATTAGCACAGGACAAATTGGTGCAGGATTGGCTACTCATGCGGCATCATTGGGAAATGATTTGTCACAAAGCCAATACAATTCACAGATGAACCAATACGGAGCGCAACAAGCGCAACAACAACAGAACCAACAACTTGCAATGCAATTAGGAAGTCTTGCCCTTGGTGGATATGGAGCATTGGGAAATGCAAATTATCTTTCACAACTAGCTCCTTCCATGCAGGGCAAGGTGGCTACGATTGGAACTGGTGGTATTCCTGCTTATTCTGGTCAGTTTGGAAATAGCGGCTCTTATTACACAGCCGCTGGTGCTTATCATACCTACTAAAAATATGCCAATCGGATATTACAATTTCGGGAATATTCAGCAGGGAAACCAGCAAGTTATTAACTCAATGGCTGGCCTTGGTCAGAGTATTGCAAATGCTATTGAGACTCATGCGGCTACTGAATCTGCAAAGACGATGTTGCCTATTTTGCAACAACAGTATGCAACTGGTGTGCAAAAAATTGCTCAAGGTAAACAAGATGGAATGGTTGATATTATCCAAGCCGCTAGTCTTGCAAGTCAAAATCCCCTTACTGCTAAAATGGGAAAACAGATGATTGATGGCATGACACAATTATCACACATGGCTAATACACAGGCATATTGGCAAGGAGCCAGACTTTCTAGTATGGCAACACATCCAGAGATGTATAATCCAGATGGCACTTTGAATACTAGCCGATTAGGTCAAGCAACTCCTAAAGCCACAAGTGTTACAGATGTTAAAAATGCAAATGATATGGACACAAAGCTGGCTGATGCGGCGGCTCAAGCATTACGTCTTGGAGATCAGCAGACTTATGATGCCACCATGCAACAAAGAGCATCATTAAGAAGTCAATTTCCAAATATTACCCTTCCCGCATTGTCTGGTGCTTCTAGTAGTTTTGATACTGCTAGTCAGTTGTCTGCTCTTCAAAAAGAACTTAAAGCAGAAAACGCAAAAGGAAAAGGAAACTTTTTTAAATCTGGTACTGATCAAAATAAAGTAAATGCTTTGAAGCAACAGATGCAACAATTACAATCGGCTGGAGGCGGTAATCAGCTTCCTTCTGTTCAAGGAGGTGCTAATATCGGTAATAGCATAATTCAATTACCTACTGGTAAAAAGATTAAGGCATCAGATTATCAACAGGCAGTTGATCAATTGTTGGCAAATCCAGATACCAAAGATATATTTGATACGCATTTCGGAAAAGGAGCCGCAGATAAGATTCTTAAAGATGCCCAAAGCTCTATTGATACATCTGTAGGCCAACAAATTGCTGAAAATGGGCCAGAGGCGGCTGATGAAGCTGAAGCTGTAGCAGGAGGAGAAGAACCCTCTTCCAATCCAGAGGATACAATGATAGCCTAAAATGCTATGGCTGATGATCCATATGCTAAATTCTTTGTATCTTCCGAAACCAATCAAGAGCCTCTTGTAATACAAAACGAAAGGGCTATTGGGCCTAGTGGGGAAGAATTAAATTTGCAACCCAATACAGGGGAAGCAAATGTTTATGGTGCAACATCTGCTCCAGTTACAGATCCATATGCTAGGTATTTTGCTGAAGTTCCAGAAAAGAATCTTCCTCCGTCTGATCCAAATAATCTGACTTCTAATTATACGCAATCTGTTCCGCAATCTACGCCACAGGTTGCGAAGGATAATGATCCATATGCTAGATTTTTCATTGAGCCATCAGCAACACCAGCTCCTACACCAGAGCAAACTGGTAAGGTAATCAATTTGCCAGCAATTCCTAGCAAAGAACAGAATGTATTCGATAAAGCATTAGAGAAATATCCAAAACTTAAATATGCTAATGCTGTTGGATTAATATCAACAAATGCTCCATATGGTGCAAATATGCTAGAAAGCTGGCCAGCTGGGGAAATTGGAACACCAGAGCGACCAAGGCCAACAGAGCTACCTAAAGATCAATTAGGTGTTCAAATATTCAATCAAAAAACAACTCCAGATGATGTTGCCGCTGATATTGTTTCACATTCTCTTGTAAAGACTGATCCAAATCTAAAAGCAACATATGATCAATTTGCTTCTTCTTTGACTCCAGAACAAACGGATTTCTTAAAGGGTGATTATGAAAATGACGTAAAAAATGAAGGCGAGACTCGTTCATTTGATCAATGGATGCAGACAACTGGTATCCCTGCCGCATTTCGTGGGTATGCTTTTGGTCAATATAAGCCAGAAGATCAACAGGCTTTTGGATATACGGATCAGCAAAAACAATTACTTGGAGGTGTAAAGCCATATTTGCAAGGTGAACAACAAGCTCAACCCAAACAACCAAGTCAATTAACATCAGGACTTTCTGGTGCTATAGAAGGAACTATTGGATTACTTTCTGGATTAGGAGCCGCAGGAATTGCTTTACCCGCCGCTGGTCTTGTTGGTCTTCCTACCGCTGGATTGGGTGCTATTCCTGTGGAATTGGGAGCATTTTTTGGTGGTCAAAAATTAGGACAGATTGCAACAAGAGAAGTTGAGAAGAGATTAGGATTGCTTCCCGAAATTGAAGCATCTCAACAAGCATATCCAAAAACTGCTGAAGTTGCTGGTTTAATTCCAATTGCTCCTATGGGTGCTGAATCTGCATTGGGATATGCTACTACAGGATTAACCAAAGGTATTGGTGCTTTGGCAAAAAGAGCCGCTATTGGTGCTGGTGTTGGGGCAGGAGTTTTAGAACCTGTTCGCTATGGCGTAGATGTAGCCGCACAAAAATTGGGACTA
>Ga0114963_10002192_pt1 | contig 13317 bp, 3 predicted proteins | sample C_131016_EF_Meta_FD_87019 | JGI IMG/M metagenome (GOLD analysis project Ga0114963, IMG submission 87019) | Freshwater microbial communities from Lake Croche, Canada to study carbon cycling - C_131016_EF_MetaG | ecosystem: Environmental > Aquatic > Freshwater > Lake | place: Lake Croche, Canada...
CCCTGCCGCCTGTAGCCATAAGCCACACCATTGATCTACCCGGAAAGAGGCCAACGGCACCGTCAGCAACTAGCGTCAAGCTGTTTGAGAATTCGGTCACGAAGTTTCGCACTATCGTTGAGAAAACTAAGGCGGGTACAGGCTGCGGTCAACTCGCACACTACCTAGAGAATGCTAAAGAAGATGGTATGGAGCCGCTCTGGCGTGGGATGCTGTCAATTGCACAGAAGTGTGAAGAGTCCGAGAAGGCCGTTGTGTGGTTGTCTGAGATGCACCCTTATAGCGAAGACCGTATGCACACCAAGCTGCGGGAGATCAAAGGACCATACCCGTGCGTTAAGTTCGACAGCGAGAATCCCGGCATCTGTACTGGGTGTTCCCACTGGGGCAAGATAACTAATCCGTTGGCGCTGGGCAGGGAGTACGCTGTTGAGACGGTGGAGAAAGAAGTTGCGGTACAGATCGACAAAGAAATTAGAAAGATGCTGCGACCCGAACCGCCACGAGGCTATGCGTATGGTCAGAACAGCGGGGTGTTCATGGAGAAGGAAGACGAAGACGCTGATGGTAACAAGATCAAGCGTCAGGTCATGCTCTTGCCCTACGACTTATTCCCTGTGGATATTTTGAATCAGAACGGCGAGCACACCGTGCACATGTTGGCGCTAAGAAAAGAAGGGGCACAGACTATAACCTTCCCGCAGAAGTGTGCCGTCAGTAAAGAAGAAACGCTAAAGCACTTGGCTACACAGAACGTGATTGCATCGTTCGGGGCAGGGAACGATAAGAACCTGTTTGATTTTATTCGTGCGTGTGTTGAGAAAGTGTCGATGGAGAGAGCGCCTGTTCGGGTACCGTCTAGTTGTGGTTGGCAAGCAGACGATTCGTTTGTGTTAGCTGGCAAGATTTACTTCAAAGGCGGCAATGTGGAAGTGCCCATGCCCGGACTCGAGAACATCGTTATGCACTCCCAACCCAAAGGATCGCTTGAAGCATGGCGGCAGTTCTTTAATATGCTGATGCGAAAGAAAATGTGGGATCACGTAACAGTGGTCATGATGAGCTTGGCCTCACCGCTTATGCGCTTCACAGGCTTCTACGGGTTAACGGTGCACTTGGGTTCTACTGAGTCAGGTACAGGTAAGACGTTGGCGTTGGAAGCCGCTGCATCCGTATGGGGGCACCCAGTTCACTACCGCACAGGTAAGGGCACATCGCCGGTGGCTATGCAGCAGCGTATGGGTTTGTTAAACAGCTTACCTTTGATAACGGATGAGATCACCGCCAAGAACCGGAAAGACTTCGAGTGGTTCCCTGAGTTCCTACTGGATAACACAGAGGGTCGAGGCAAAGAGCGTATGGAGTCGGGCTCGAACAAGGAGCGACTGAACTTATCAACGTGGGCAAACATGTCGTTTCTGTCCTCCAATACACACGGTGTAGATTATCTAACCGGAGGACGTACACACTCTTCTGAAGGCGAACTTCGGCGCTTGCTTGAGTTCATCATGGATCAACAACTATCTTGGGAACCGCATGAGATTGAAATCATTAAGTCGTTGGCGAATAACTACGCAGTGGCAGGCGAAGCCTTCGTTCAGTTTATGGTCGAGAATGTCCCACTTCTTTCGCAGATGGTTCCAGAAGTCGTAGCCCAGATGTACACGGAGTTCAACGCTACTAATGACGAACGCTTCTGGATGGGCGGTATCGGTGCAACTATTGCCGCGTGTGTACTAACTTCTGACAAGCATGCCGGTATTGTGAACGCGCCTGTCGAACCCATCATCAAGGCATTAAAGAAAGTCGTGGCGTTCATGCGCTCTAGTATAAAGGCCGGAAGCCGCTCCGCCGAGGATGTGTTGAACAGTTTTACCCGCGAATACTACGGCAACCTAATCGTTGTTAAGTTCGGTGCTACTGAGGGCATACTAGCTGAGTTGGGTGGTGGGGGTGCGATCGATGCGTCAACTACAAGATCACAAGTCATGGGGCGTATTGAACATGGGGTGACTGCGGGGTGCATTGATTACTTCATCGAGGAGCGGCTACTAAAAGCGTTCTGTTCTTCCATGAGCTTTGGGTACTCGGACTTTAAACGGCAGCTTGAAGGGTTGTTTGTGGTCACCCACATAGCAAAGAAAGATATGATGGCAAAGACTAAAGGTCCACAAATGCGTGTGCCTGTGCTGAAAATCACCCGCCGTATAGATGAAGACGATCCTGAAAATCCATTATCCTTGGTCGCAGCTTAAGAGTGGGCAGGGGTTCTTTGTGCCTTGCTTAGACACAGAGGCCGTCAAGTTAGACGGCCTCCGTAAGGCATTGAAGTACAGGCTCTTTAACGCCAAGGCTAGGGTAGGTGTTAAGGCTGGGCAGCTGGGGGTCTGGTTCTATCGGTGACCTGTATAAACCTCTTGGCGTACAACTCCCGTTGCTTGTCGATCTTCTCTAGCAGTTCGTCTTTGCGCTCTTGCGATAACCGTGGAGAGTCTACAATCATCCTTCTCATGCTCGACATTTCACCTAGACGTTGCTGCGCTGCGCCCGAGATCGATGCTGCCGCGATTCGGTTTATGTACTCATCCCTAAATGCTTTGGCATCTTCACGGCGACCCTCTTGGATCAAACGTTTGTACGTACCTGTGGCTTGCTGAATGTCCAGCATGCGGTCGTAGGACTCATCCAAGATAGCGCGTGGCTCAGTAGTTTGGAACAGCGTACCTACGATAGGCAGCTTGCTTTCTTTTGATGACGGCTGCTCTATCTTGCCACTACCCAAAAATGGGTCAGCCATTTGCACCAACGCTACCCCTAACGGACCTGTATAGCCACGAACTAAGTAGTCAAGTTGAATAGGTGATAAACCAATCAAACCTGTGGCCTTACCTGCCAACTTAGCTGCTTCGGTCGTCGTTGGGCGGTAGCGATCTGTTGCCAACATGGTTTGTATTTCACGCTTGGACTCAATGTCACCGCCGTAGAAAGACTTGCCAAGATACAGCTCGATGCCGGGCTTGACCGCCGCCGGAATACCGAATGGGTTGTACGTCTTACCAATCTCAGCAATACCCATGACCGAGCGTGAAGCCTTTTCATCTCCAAATGCAGAGTTAATTACGGCTTCAGGCAACGCTTTGAACAGGAAACCAAATTCAAACGGAATAGGTATCTTTACTGGCTCGTCAGAGAACGGTGTCTTAACAAACCAGTTGCCGTACCGCTCTTCTGGTTTAGCGCGTTTATAGTCGTCGTCATCCTGCATAGCCATTGCGTAAGCAATCGTAGAGGCAACCGCCAACGTCCCGCGACGAATTAATTTACCGCGAAGATCAAGCTGTTTAGCAAACGGCATACGGTTCTTTAACGTGCGATACAAAACATCCAGACCTTGAATCTGTGCATTTAAGAACGGAGTCAGCGTAGCCAATGCGTACACGCTAGGAGATAAACCACGACGGTTAAAGTTCATGGACTCTAGTGTGCGCAGCATAGCCTGCATCTCAGACATGCCTTTGTTAATTGAGTCGCGGTATATAACTGCTCGAGTAGCAGCGTCGCCTTGCATAGCCAATGCGTCGGCTTTAGCTAGTAAACTAAACGCACCTTTTTTCCCCGTTGAAAGCTCACGTAACGCCTTCTCCATATCACGTTGGTCGCCAGTAAAGACGTTGCTAGAAACTGCACCAGAGCGCATCAACTTCTCTACGTCTTCGTTCTTACCAAACACGGATTTGCCAAGCTGCTTCATTGAACCAAGAACAGGAACGCCATCCATGCCTGTCGAAAACCAAGCAGCCAGCGGGTCGCGAACAGCTTGTTTAACTGCGTAGGCTGGGTTGCGTGTAATGAACTTACGCAGGATGTCCGCAGGAAGACCTAACGACTGAATAATCGCTGGCATTGTTGTCTTGATACCTTCCAAACCTCTAACCACATATTCCGCAGGAACGCCGTACACATCTTGGTCAATGACCGCAAACATGTCTTTGCCTTTGTATTTGTAGCGGATTGTGCTTGAGTTAGCTGGCCCAGCACCGGTTCCCATCTTGCTGACCATGCCAATTTTATCTAGTATTAACACAGTCTCATTAACAGATTTGTTACGTAGCGCCATGCGCGTCAACAAGAACGTATTCTGAATTGCGCTAGTAAAGATTGGTTGAATACGTTTGTTGTCGCCAACAAGAGCTTCTAGTTCTTTCTCGGTTTTAATGTTGCCAATGTTCATGATTGTTTCTTTATCCACGAACAAATCTACGTCACCTGTATTTTGATTGACGCGGTAGTATGGAACATAAGGAACCGACTTTAACTCAGCCGCTTTCTCTTTGGTCATCGTGCCAGTCTGCACCATAAAATCCAACAAGCCAGCGTTGTACTCACGATAGATGTCCATCGCTTTATAGAACATCTCTTTGTCTCGAGGACTTGCTTCTAACGCATCCACAACTTGTTGGTATTCCGCCTCTGCCGAAGCAGGATCAGACACGTTTAACTTATCCCAACCCACAGCTTTAGCACGTTCGCCTGCAATCAATGCGGTAAGTATTGCTTCTTTCTCAGCGTCGTTACCAATCTTAGACGGTGCAATAGCGTCAGCTACTTGCATCATGGTCGCGCCATCACCGGTCGTGTAGTAGTACTCACGGCCTCGCTTAGTCTCTTGTGCTTTCAACTGTAAAGGGCCAGTGGTCAGCGCCTGTGTTGCAAACTGACTTACCTGATCGCCAAAACGTAGGAAGTACTGTGCGTTCTCGGCTTCCAAATCATTGATAACGCCTTTCTCAAGACCTTTGCGTTCTACTTCATCAAGCGCCGCATACTTATCAACAATCTGCATACGACCTGCTAGACCTGTGACGTTACCAAAAAACTGATCTTTCCAGCTTTTTTTCTCAACAGCAAACGAAGGCGCAATCGATACAGGCAGCGTAGGAGAACGGAACGCCATCAACCCATCGGCTGCACGGTATGGCCCTAGTTTGCGGTTTTCAAACTGCGTATTGGCTTGACGTAGCATGTAGTACACATCGTTTGTAGAGAGCTTGGTTGCATCCACAAAACCCATATCACGTAAGGCCGAGCGCACCATGCCTACCAACTCTTTTAACCAGCGTCCAGCTTTTGATAGAAAGTTCTCGTTAACGCGTTGCTCCATCGTATGCGCAATAATTTCGCGTAAGGCAGCTAACTCTGTGTCGCCTTTTTGTTCATTAGCAAAATTCATTGCAGCCACTGCTTCGCGCCACAATTCGTCACCGCCTAGTTTCTTAGCTAGCTTTTCTAAGTCAGTACCCCGCGCAAAGGCTGTAAGCTTGTTGGCACCAATAACTGTGTCAATACCGTAGTGACCAATCATTTCGTGCAACAACGTAGCTTCCAAGTCACGCATGTCGGTATGCGTGTTGCCAACAATAATGATCTTGCCATCAGGCAGCACAACACCTTTAAACGCTTTGCCGTCCCAGCCGTGGTCACGTAGCGTCTTATCTAACTCAGGACTAATCTTTTCCAAGTCAGGCACATAGGTCAAGTCCATACCTTTTGGAAGGCGAGACTTAATCTCGACAATACGTGCGCGAGCTTCTGCCGGATCAACTACAGCGCCTGTAGCTTCACCTGTTCTAAACGCAGGAGGCAGTTTAGATTTACGCGCAGCTGCCGCTTGAAACGCTTCAAGTATGGCACTAGGTGACTTAAGTTCTGCTTTGGGTTTTACCCTGTCTTCAGTAGTTACTTTGCTTTGTGTAGGTAGTAAACCGGGTTCTTGTTTTTCTTGAATTGTCCGTGTTCGTTCGCGGCTCTCTGTGGAACCGGTTTGTATGTTACTAAGTTTGGCTATCTTGCGAGTTGCTTGCCCAGTACGGCGTGTTGCTACTTCCTGTCCACCAGTAGTGGCAACAGTTTCTTTATATTTCTTAGTTGCTTCTAATTTCTTAGAACGATAGTCTGGGAGCGCTTTACCAATCTCAACGGCTTTAGTTTCCAACGCTTTGTTAAGCGCCTTCTCTGCGTTCTTCCAAGCATCTAATTTTTGCTTGGCAGTTTTGGTGTACTCACTAACACGGTGTTTGTAGTCCGCTGACCCTTCGCCGAGTTCGGCTTTCAACCTAGCCAGTTCTGCCTTAGCGTCTTTCTCATACTTCTCGTAAGCGTTCTTACGTTTTTCAATTTCTTTTTGTTTTGGTTCAGCAAACGCTTTATATTCTTCAGTTTTTTGCCCAAGCTCCATTGCAACTTTCTTTGGGCTGGACGTAAGGTTTTTACCTTCAATAACTTTTTTGTATCGTTTGTACTCTGGCGACATTTTAACGGCCAGATTCTTTTCTACAAACTCTTTAACTTGCGGACTGTTCGCACCGTACATTTCTACACGCTCGTTAAACTCTTCTACTTTTTCTTTACGAGTTTTTTCAGCTTCAGCCGTTACGTGTGCCAAAGCTTTCTGTGTACGGTCTTCTTCCCGTACAGTGTACATGCTGCGATATAGTGCAAAGATTTCGTCACGGGCAGGTACCATGACATTTTCAACCAAGTGGTTATAGTCTTTTACTTTGGCGTTACGGCTTTTACTTGCCCCCTGACGTGTCTGAGCAGGTAACGATTTGTTCTTTAGCGTTTCATCTAAACCCGCAATCTCACGCTCTAAACGGTCAACCTTGTCTTTAATAGATTCTTTAGCCCTACCTCTGGGCTTGTCAATCATATCCATTAATTCGGTAATACGGGCTGCAATCTGGTCGTATTCTTCTTCCGTCACGGTGCGCTCAGATATTGTAGTTTTGTAACCCGTACGTTTGCCAAGCACTTGCATTAACTTATCGCGCTCGGATGCGCCTGTTTTTTCTTTGTCTTCTATTTTATTTTTTGCACGGTCAACAGCTTCGCTTTTGCCAATTTTACCTTCGTCTTTAAGTTGCTTTAATAACTTCATTAATGTAGCGTGGTCTTTGTTTAATGTAGCTGTACGAATCTGGTTGCCGTAATCAAACAAGTCCACCATCTTTGTAGTCTGCGCAACAGGCTCGGCATACAACGCATCAATCTCATCACGGAGTTGATTTAATTTTTTGACTTTTGCATAGTAATCTGTCAAGTATTTGTTTTTAATATTAACGGGTGCCATGCGTTCTAACGCACCTTCTAGCTGGTTAATACGAGTACGTGTACTTGCTTTGGCTGCATCATGCGCTTCGTAATAGTTTGCCTGCGCTGACGCGTCGGTCATTTTGCCTTCGGCTTCTTGCAACGCACGGTACTTTTGACGAAGCGCATTAAGTTCGTCTAAAACATTTTGCCTTTGCTCATCCGTTGCTAACTGTGGGCCACCAATTTGTTTACCTTCTTCAGTAAAGCGCGTGCTTGCAGCAACAATCTGTTTGTACAGATCGTCAACTTCGGCTTTCTTAGCCGCAATTTTGTCTTCTTGCTCTTTGGTTAATTCGGTAGGTTGTACAACTTCTTGTGCTTGTTGATCGACACCCGTTTTGTAAGGGCTAAACTTGCCCCCTTTTTCTGTTTCAAACACTAAAGGTTTGGGAGTAGGTTCTTCTTGTTTTTCAAAAAGCGGAATCTGTTCGTCTTTAGGGGTTTCTTTAACCCTGATAATATCTTGCTTGCGTTTAAGTTCTTCTTCTGCCGCAACACGTTGCGCTTTTAGTTTTTCAAGCTGTTGTTCGGCTTTGTCTACAGCATCGTAATCGCGCACATCAGCGCGACTGTTTTCGTTAATTGTATTTTGTAGTTTGGCAATTTTTGAATCAATCTTGCCTATGGCTTTGGTGTGTTCCGCTTCAATTTCTTCGCGGTTACCCATAAATCCGCCTAGATCGGCGATCTTTGTTTTAAGCGTGTTCAAAGTCGTTTCGTTATCGCGATACTCTTTCATCAACGAACGGGCTGTATCGTGGTCACCAGCTTTACGCGCAGCTTCAATTTTTTCTGCTAACGGGTCAAGATTTTTATTTAACTGTTCGTATTGATCCATCAAACTAACAACGCTTGGTTCTGGCGCAGAAGGAGTAGGTTCAACAACCCCTTCGCCCGGCTGTTTAACTTTGGTGTAGTCTTCAGCAGCAAAACCGCGTGGGCGTTCAACAGGGGGAGTGGTTTCTTCTTGAGGTGCTTGCTCAACAGGGCGACCAGCAGCTATATATTCGTTAACTATTGCTTTGTATTCGTCAGACGTGCGGAAAGCTTTTAATGCCTTGGCGGCATCTTTTTTCATTTGCAAAGCAGCGGGATCAGTCGCATCAACTTTAACTTGAGCTGCTGCTAACAGCTCTGCATCTTTTGTTTTTAATGCGTTGTACTTAGCGGTAAGTTGTGCTGCATATTCAGGGCTTGCTTTAAACTCTTCGTCTTGGCGTTTGGCAGCTTCTTCCTGCGCCATTAACTGTTCGCCTTGAACGCGCCGCGCCTCTGCCGCAGATTGGGCTTGTTGTGCTTGTTCGTCAGCTTGGCGTTGGGCTACTTCTGCCCTAGCGCCCCCACGTTCCATAACCCTGCCTGCACCACCCAAGGGGCCAAGCAACCCAATCTGATACGCAGTCTGCCCGTACTCTTCATACGCTTCGGGGGAAGTTAGTGATAAGCCGGCTTGCTGACGTTCTAGCATTTGTTGAGCAATTTCCGTTGGCATCTCAACCGCACCAAAACGCAGGGTGCCTTTACCAAGCGAAGTCAACAGCCGCTCATTAGCTAACTTTTCTGCCTTTGCAGCAGATGCACCAAACATAGCAGGCAACGGAATGCCTGTAGCTTTACTAACTAATTTGCCACCAAACGCAGCAAAGTTACCTGCAACATCTAAACCAGCAGCTTGAACTGCAGCAACATCGGCTTTGTTTAAGTCAATAGAAATTGGTTGCTTGCGTTTTTGTTGTTCTGCTGCTTGGCGTTCAATAAACGATCCGCGTTGATGTAAATAAGAAGGTAAGAATGCACCCGCAGTACCACCAGCAATTGCACCATACGGACCAAGAGGCGCACCTAGCGCAGCACCGACTCGTGCACCACCAATTGATTCAGCAAACTGCGGGGTTTGTTCAGCCAACGCTAACGGAACCTGACGCGCTACTTCTTTAGCAGCAGGCAATAAACCTTGCTTTTGATACGTGTCCTTGATTGTCTGTAGACTAGTTTGATCCGCGTATTCATTACTCATGCGTTGCCCGCGTTCAAGCCCCCGACGAGCAGCCTCTTCAGGGTTTAGCATTGACGCTTCAACAGCAGTTTGTCCTGAAGATAAAAGCCCTTCAAGACCTTTCATAAAAGACGCACCTACTCCGCGTTTTGGTTCTGGCGTAGAACCAATATCATTCATTAACGCGGCATATACCTGTTCATCACTTAAGTCTTCAGGCGAATCAACCGTGTACTTACCACGCCCCGGAATTTCTACATGATACTTTGGCATGCTTTAGCCTTTAGTTATTTTTACGCCTTGAGGAACAGTTATACCCGATGTTGTAGCACCCGCAGTGTTCGGTGTAAGCCCTATTTGTTGACTATACAACGCAAACAATCTGTTAGCTTCCGCTTGCTCTTCTTGGGGCGTAGCGCCATAGTTTGCCGTTCTCCACGATTTCATGCTTTCAGAAACAGCATCAAGCACTTTGATACGACGAACATCTTCGGACTTAAGATTTTCAAAATAGTCTGCTTCTGCCCCTGCTTTTTTGCCCATTTGCTTGAAGTACTCACCGTGCGCTTGTTTGTACAGTTTATCCAACTCTTGTTGCTCGCGTGTTTTTTTACTCTGTAGTGTAGCCAAACCTGCACGACCGATGTTTTGGCCTAGCTGACTTAATCCATTTCCAGCCATACCGCCCGGACTAGCCAACAAATTTAAACCCATCATCTGATAATCTTCGTCGGTAAAACCACCCGTTTTCTTTTCAGGCATAGCCATTCTGCTGCGCTCTTCAATAGGCACTTCCCCTTTTGTTGCCGAATCTGGGGTAATAAAATCGTAACCCGGCTCGTCGCTGTATGCTGCGTACGGTTCTACTTCACCGGGGCCGCGCGTTGCCGCGCCAGACGCGCCACCTGCCAATTGACGGCCTACGTCATAGCGAACACCCGCTTCTTTTTGTGCTCTTAATGCTTCACGAGCACGGAAGTCTTCATAGCCTAAATCAGATGCACGAGTTTGGTCGCCAAGAAGTTTCTGCTCCAGTTCCGCAATACGCGCTTTATCTGCTTCTAATCCTTGTTCAGGCGTTAGTTTTTCTGCTGGTTTTTCTGCAAGACCGGGTACACGTTCGTTAGCGGCTTTAGCTTTTAAGTCAGCTTGCGCCTGCTCAACTGCGCGGCGGCGAGCCAATGCTTCATCACCTAAAGCTGTTGTGTTTGGGTCAACTGAAAATTCTTTACGGCCTTGTTCTAACGCACGCGCTTGTTCAATTTCTTGCATTAACGGCGTCTTTGGTACGCGCGCTCGCGCAGCGGCTGCTACGTCAGCGGCGAAATCAGCTTTTGGTGCCGCAACAGGTTCTGGGCCCGTTAAACGTAGTGCGGATGTTTTGTTTTTTGCAGCAGCTAATTCTGCTTCAGTTGCCAATGCTGCGGTTCTAGCTGCTTGTCCTTTAGCTGGTGCACGACGAGGCGCGCCAATACCCGGAATATATGCAGGAATTTTAAAGTCATCTACTGCGCGGTACAACTCACTTAAAGAATCTTTACTTACGTTCAAACGCGGAGCATACGTTACCGAATCCATTGCTTGATTGTAGGTAAGTGGTTTGTCTGTAAATTGAGACAACGCAGCAGGCAGCAACGCAGTAGCAGGCGCTACAGCACCAGATAAAAAACTTGCCGCAGCTTCCGGCATACCCAACACATCTCGTACATCTTTAGGAAGTCTTTCTATTCCACTTCTATTTTTGTATGCTTCTGCCGCTTGTGCGGCTTCTTTTTTCTCAAGTTCCACAACTTCTTTAGGAGAAATTCCTAAATCTATTGCGCGTAACTGTTGCATTCTTGTGGGTGCGCTATTAGGTTGTGCAACGGTTGTTTCTCCCGCGCGAGCCGCAGTTAACGGCACGGCTTCTGCCATTTCACGACGACGAATCGCTGCTTGTTGCAGCGCCAACATCTCAGGTGTGCGCGGTGCTTGCCGTGTTCCGGCTTCTGCCATTACTGGTTGCGTAGCTTGTTTTGCTGCCGCAAGGTATTGTTCTGCTTGTGGTTTTACACGCGCATGCTGGCCTGTAGCAGCGCCAATAGTGCTACCCGGAATACTTGCCCACGCCTTAGCGGCCTTTGCTTTAGCTGCATCAAAGTTGCCACGCACAATGTCATTCAGTGCGCCTGTATCTTTTAATACGCCAATAGCAGCGCGTTGCTGATTCTCTAGTGAAAAATCATCTAGTCCTTGTCGTTTGGCTTCAGCTTTCCATGTTCTATTAAGAAGTTGGTATGATCCTGCCGCAGTACTCTTGTCGCCTTTTTTATTAAACTTAACGGCTTTGTTTGGGTGCCGTGATAAGTCGTCAAATTGACGATACCCTACCATTTGATTTGGTTGAGGTGCACCTTCGTACGTGTTGATGTAGGCAAGGAAGCGTTGAACATTTTGATTTTGCAAATAAGGCGTTGCATCAAACGTAGGTTGACCACCGCCAGCGTAACCTTCTTCGTAACCCGCAATACCGCCGTCTGCCATGTGCGCTATATTTTGTGCGGGTAGTTGTGGCAAGCCAGCCTGCGCCTGTGGCGCAACGGGTTGTTGTTCTGGTTGTGGTTGTGGCATGCCTTGCGGTGGCATTACGGGTTGCCCAATAGCTGCTAACTCTTGATCCACTACTTTAGGCTGCGGTTGTTGAACGGCCTGCATAGCTTGCTGGCGCTGCGCGGCTTTACGAGTGTTATCAATATCTACAGCCATCGATACGACGAACGGGTCGTCTTTGTGCATCATGGCAAACTGCTTTAATTGTTGTGGCGGCATCGTCGCCATGCGAGTTCTTAGATTTTGATCGTACATATTAATCCTCGCTCATTCTCATAAGTGCCAACTCAGCCAGACCCGCAGGTTTATTTTTAACTTCCCCGCCTTCTGCAAACGCGCCTAAACCTTTACCCAAGAAACCAATACCCGCAGCTTGTGACAGCCATGATGGCGGCGCTTGATACATTTGTTGTGTTCCTTGAGACATAGGTAATCCACGCAACATGTCCGACATATACGACAACTGCTGTTGTGGGTAGCCTTTTTGGGTAAGAAAATCTTGGTACTGTTGTTGCAGTTTTTGTTGTTCAAACGCTTGTTGTTGCGTACCGGCTTGCATACGCGCATTCATAGCTGCTTGTTGTTGACCAAATTGCTGTTGACCTAACTGCCCCATAGTATTAGCGGACTGCAGCGCTTGACCATACCCTTGCAAACCGAGCGTTGCTCCAAACTGTTGTGCTTGTTGAGCGTTTTGGAATGCGTTTTGCATCCCTGTGCCGTAGATTTGATTTTGCAGCGTACCCAAATTACGATCAGTTTCAGCTTGTTGTAAACCAAAACGTGAACCACCAAAGGCTCCTGCTTGCGCTGCCTGACCTGCATTTCGGCTTGACGTAATATCTGACTGACGACGCGCTTCATTCATCGCAGGGTTTAATGCGCCCTCAATGTACGGCGACATGTAGGCTTTAGTGGCGTTGGGGTCAGTCGCCATGTTCTGATAATTCTGACCTGCTTGTAGCGAGCCCAACCCTGCTGCACCTGCTAACTGTGTACCAATACCAAGCTGTTTTGCAGGGCCTAAATTTTGAGCTTCACCAAACGCTTGCTTTTGTAGGTCATTAAACCCCGCCATGCGCTCGCCACCATACGCTTTGTATGGAGTGTTTGATAACGCTTCTGCTTTACCCAGCATGCGTTCGACATACGGCCTCGCGTATTCAGGGATACTGGTATTGGTTACCGTTTGATTGGTAGGTGCTGGTTTGTCATTGCCGTCGTCGCAGTTATATAAACGCCGACCGTCTTGTGAGTAGCCATTAAATTTATTTGGTATTTGCATTTCGTGCCTCGCACTCTTTAGCTAAATTGGCTAAGTATTGGTCAAACGTTTCTTCATGCGCCCAACGACGAATTGCGGGGCCAATTTCTTGCACCCAACCCATGCCACCAACAACAAACGCAGTAGCAGACAAAATATCAATATAAGCACCGCGTAAAATAAACGCCATTGACTTGTCTTTTTCATCGCCTTCACGTTCTAACTTGTTAGCTATGTGCCAGTTAATAATTGCGTTTACTAAAGTGCTGTTTAACAGGGCAATATTTCTTACGTAAAAAGGATCGGTTGGCAATAC
>Ga0114963_10002193_pt1 | contig 13315 bp, 13 predicted proteins | sample C_131016_EF_Meta_FD_87019 | JGI IMG/M metagenome (GOLD analysis project Ga0114963, IMG submission 87019) | Freshwater microbial communities from Lake Croche, Canada to study carbon cycling - C_131016_EF_MetaG | ecosystem: Environmental > Aquatic > Freshwater > Lake | place: Lake Croche, Canada...
AAAGACACTAGATGAGATCGGTAAAGTTCACGGAGTTACCCGCGAACGTATTCGCCAGATTGAGTCAAAGACTATGTCGAAGCTTCGTCACCCATCACGCTCGCAATCGCTGCGCGATTATCTAGATTAAAAAGTAGGTTATGCGCATGGCTAATCCGACGGTGTTTATCAACCCCGAGAGCGGTTCTATCCGCATCACAGGTAATGTTGATTTGGTTGATGCTGTTGGCAACGTAATCGAGCCTGTCGCTAACCCCAAGTTTTGTGGTTGTGGGTTGTCAAAAGACAAGCCTTGGTGCGATTCATCGCATGGCGGGTATGTGAAAACAGTTGCACAACAATTGCGTAATGCTCGTGAATTAGTAAAGCCTTGCAATCTCTTTGGGACCACAACTCTTCGTGCTCGAGAAATTCGCGAAAATGAACTTGAGTTTCGACAGCAGGCGGGTGAAAGTTTAGTTGGAGTTAAATATGGAAGCACTTTTGGATACCTCACGAATGCCATGGCATGTAATGGTAGCCTTTTGGTTTCAGAATATATGTACCCCTATGCTGAGGCTGAAGTTGTATTCAAATTGAAAAAAGATATTAATTCTCCGGTTGAACTACATGAAGTTTTGGATTATGTCAGTGATGTTTCAACCGGCATGGAGATATTCGATTCAAGGTTTGGTGCTGTTGAAGCAAGCTTTAATGATTCGGTAGCCGATAATGCCTCAGCGGCAGCGTTTGCTCATGGCCCATGGGTTCCAGCCAACCCAGAGCTTTTGGATCGATTAGAGGCTCAAGTTTTCGTCAATGATGACGTGGTTGAGAAGTCCCTACTCACATCAATTCGGGGAAATCCTTGGATGGCAGTTGTTGCCCTTTCTTCTGAACTGTCTGCCCTGGGAATCACGTTGCCCTCAGGTTCAATTATTTTTAGTGGGTCTGCAACTCAAGAAATTCTCATGCGTGCAGGAAGTACATATAAAGTGGAAATAAAGAACCTAGGAAGTGTAGTTGTTACAGCTTCCTAGGTTTTTATTTGACTACAACTCCCAGCGAACTCCTGCTACGTACTGCATATATGGAGCATTATCAGTGAATTGATGATCCACAGTTAACATAGTTCCATCATTTAATTGAATGGTGTGAGGATAGCCAGTGTGATACCAATCGACAGTTGAAGAAGGAGGAGGACATCCACCAGTCTTTATAACGAATTCATTAGCGATATCCCAATTCAGACCATCCTCGCTGATAACTCCACGTAAACCGTAAGGCTCTTTGCGGTACCCGTACGTGGCTAACATACGACCGTCATTGAGTAGAGTCAGATCTGCCGGATACCCCCAGATATTAGTTGCTTCAGGTCGTGTCCAAGATTCTCCGTCATTGTATGAATAAGCAACCCACATATTTTGGTGACGTCCACGTGGCAAGTGCTCAGTTCTCATCATGCAGACTAAGACTCCATCCTTATTCCGCCCTAATGCTGGTTCATCAAATGAGATAATTTCAGCTGGATCAAACGCGATTGTCGACCAGTGTTCCCAATCAAGTCCCTTATTATCAGATCGCAAAAGTACGGAGCGAATTGGCTCTTGATCTTTTCGCTCTCTTCGTGTGTGCAGTTGACCAAGTACTGCCATCAACAAGGTACCATTTGGCAATTCCAAGATACTGTCCGCAGGCATTACCCAGCGCATTGGTTCTGCATTGACCTTATAACCAGCATCCCAAGTATTTCCGTTGTCAGTAGACCTGCTTATCCATGTTCCTTCGGTGCCTTTTGCGCGAAGTAATTCCTCTGATTGAGATCCAAAATCATCAAGAATTCCTTTACGACCATGAAAACTATTTACTAAGTGATTCATCAAAATAGTGCCATCTTTTAGTTGCGTGATAAGGGGGATATCAGAACCAAAGTGTTCAGGCTGCTTCCAAACGGTCGTCCGAGTCGCCGGATTAAAGGTCTTTCCATTGTCAGTTGAACGGACTAGATAAACTGAGTCATAATCTTCATGTTCCTTGGCTCTGGTTTCGCAGAAAGTTACGATAACCTCGCCATTTTGGAGTTGAGCAACACACGTGTGAGCTTCAAATCTCTCTTTACTCTCATAGATATTGATCTTTTCTGCATTTTTGGCCATTTTCATAATGCACCAGAATCCCCTCATACGTAGTTGTTGTGTGTTGCATACATGATACTATTCGGTGAGTATTGGTTCGTCAAGAGGTTAGTTCTTTGCGGGCGAGTGTTTAGGGTCGGCCAGAGGAGCGGGAAATGAAAATAACAAAAGTTGCCGTACACCGGCTGGAGATTGATGCAGCTCCGTGGTACTTCGGCCACCCAATTCCCAAAGATGAGCCAACAATTTGGGAGTACCCCCTGCTGGTACTGGAAACAGATACGGGTCACACCGGATTCAGTATGGGCATGGGGGCAAATGGCGAGGGCCGAACCAATTCATATGCGATCTATGATCTTTTTAGCCAATTTTTAATTGGCAAAGATCCCCTGCAATCGGAGAGTATCTGGCAGGAAATTCGACGCAAGAACCGACACCTCTATGCTCACACCGATACCCTACTTGGAATTGTAGATGTAGCTATTTGGGATCTGCGCGGCAAATTCTCTAACCTCCCCATTGCAGACCTCCTGGGACGTTGTCGAAGTAAAATCCCTAGCTATAAAACAGCTTCGTATTTTCTTGACTCACCAGATGCAGTTTTTGAAGAAGCATCCAAGTATAGAAATTCGAAATTTGCAGGTCTTAAGTTTAATATGTTTGGTGGACCAAAGATTGATATTCCTAAACTTACTGCCGCCAGAGAAGCGGTTGGATTTGGATTTCCATTAATGTTAGATGCTTCAAGCTTCTATTCATATACTGATGCGTTGAAAGTTGGGCACGCATTAGAAGAGTTAGATTTTCATTGGTTTGAAGAGCCTGTTTATGACCGTCAAATCGGAATTTTAAAGCGCCTATCTAGAGAGCTGCGTGTCCCGATTCTTGCAACAGAAACTGGAGGTTTTGCTGAAAAGTTCAACTACTTAACTTCGGACGCAATTGACATTTATCGCGGGGATGTGATGAATACGGGTGGAATTACTGGCTTAAAGAAGATGTTTTCAGCATGCGAGGGATTTGGTTACAACCTAGAGGTTCATACTGCTTCATCCCCATTGTTGGATATAGCCAACTTACACGTTGCATGTTCTGTCTCCAACAGTGAATTTATGGAAACACATCATGAAATGTACAATTTTGGGCTCAAAGGTAATCCGCTAGGAACCGATGACCTAGGGAATCTCTGCGTACCGGAGGGACCTGGTCTAGGAGTGGAATTAGACTGGGATTGGATTGAAAACCACACTATTGGAATTCTACAGTAATTAGTTTTATGAAAATTGCAGACAAAATCTACATAAACTTAAGTTTTGATTCAGAAACCAAATTATCAATTCTCAATCGTTTGTCCAAGTATGATGTGTATTTTGGTGACTCAGAATCTTTCAAACCAGAAGATGAAAAAAAGTTCCTAGAATCAGAGATAGTGTTTGGTTGGTGTGATTCCAAATTATTGGAGTCAAATGCCAGTTTAAAGTGGATACAGTTGGATTCGGTTGGGTATGGGCAATATCAAAATGTTAAATGGAAAGATTCCAAAGTTCACCCTAAAGTCACTAATCTTCGTCTTCTTTTTGCAGATTTTGTCGCAGAAACAGCGATTGCAGGTCTTCTTGCATACATTCGAGGAGTGCCCGCTCTTGTCCAATTAAAGCAAGAACGTACATGGAATCAATTGGGCATGCGCAATCAAATTTCTACATTAACTGGCAAGAAGGTTCTTATTGCGGGAATGGGTGGGATTGGTCAAGCAGTCAAGAGTCGTTTGAGCAACTTCAAATGCGATATCTCAACATATGGAAATTCCTTAGAAACCGCAGATTTCGTCTCACACGAGGAGCTGGACCAGAAGATTACAGAGACAGACATTTTGATAATTTGCCTTCCGGAAAACTCCTCAACAATTGGGCTATTCGACTCAACTCGGTTGCATCGGCTAAAGAAATCGGCTGTTGTAATAAATGTGGGTCGGGGAAGTGTCTTGGATGAAGAGGCATTAATAAGTGCGCTGTCAAGCAATAGAATTGCATTTGCAATTTTGGATGTAACTCAAAATGAGCCTTTGTCGGGAAGCAATAAGCTGTGGGATCTGCCAAATGTTCTATTGACCCAGCACACAGGTGGGGGTGTACATGGAGAGAACTTACTGAAATTAGAGTTCTTTCTCGAAAACTTGCAGTTATTTAGTTCGGGCAGCCCCTTGCTAAATGAAATTATGATTGGCTGATTGACGAGTTTGGATTGAGTGCAAACCAGACTGTCTTTAACTCTGTGTATTGATTAAATGCTTCCACACCTTTATCTCTGCCGCCAAAACCGGAACTCTTGTATCCGCCAAAGGGAGTAGCAATTGATCCTTCGCTATAGCAGTTGACCGAAACCGTCCCTGCACGTACCGCGCGGGCCATTCTGTGCGCGCAATCTAGATCATGTGTAAAGACTGAGGCAGCTAGGCCATATTCACTGTCATTAGCTATTTTAATAGCTTCTGCCTCTGACGAGAAACTTAGGATAGAAACGACTGGACCAAAAATCTCTTCTCGAGCTACAGACATGGATGGGCTTACATTATTTAAAATGGTTGGAGGAACAAACCATCCCCCGGATTCTTTGAGTACTTGTTCGCCACCAGTTTCAATGGTTGCACCATCTGCTAAACCCTCCTTTATGTACTGAAGGATTCTCTCCATGGCCGCTGGTTCAATTACCGGCCCAAGTCTTGTAGAAGGCAGTGAGGGATCACCGACCGATATTTCACTTACCGCACTAACAAGACTGTCCACAATGTCGCTTCGAATGCTTTCATGGACTAAAATCCTTGATCCTGCAGTGCAGTTTTGACCAGTATTCCAAAACGCTGCGTTAATTAATTCAGTTGTAACTGAGGCAATATCTTTAATGGCATCCGGCATAACAATTTGTGGGCTTTTCCCACCGCACTCCAAGATAATTCTCTTCATATTGCTATCTGCTGAGTATCTAAGGAACTCTTTGCCGACTGAAGTTGAGCCGGTGAACGCGGCTAAGTCAATGTCCTTGCTTAAGCCCAAAGCTTTCCCTGCAATTTCCCCGAGTCCAGGAACGACATTGAAAATACCATCGGGTAATCCCGCCTCACTGGCCAATTGGGCAATGTAAATTGCACTTAATGGGGATTGCTCTGCTGGCTTGACGATTACGGAATTGCCCGCGGCCAAGGCTGGCGCAATCTTCCATGCCATCATAAGAGCGGGAAAGTTCCAAGGAAGAATGGCTGCAACAACTCCGATCGGTTCACGAACAATCAGGCCCAAATTCTCTGGACCTGTAGGAGCTATTTGGTCGAAAAGTTTGTCAATACTTTCGGCATACCAAGTAATCGTATTTATTACATCTGGAATGTCAATTTGCTGACAATCTGTAATTGGTTTGCCAGCGTCTAAGGAATCGAGATGAGCTATGAATTCAGCATTTTCCTCGACCAAACGAGCAAATCGGAGGAGAACTTTCTTGCGTGAAGTAGGGCTTTGACGGCTCCATACTCCAGATTCGAAGGCTTTTTTGGCTGAGACAATAGCCAGTTCGACATCAATTTTTTCACATTCAGTGATGTCAGCAATTTTCTGACCAGTTGCAGGGTTCCATGTAATGAAAGTCTTGCCGGACTTAGAGTCTAGTAACTCACCATTAATGAAGGCTTGGGTTAAGTAATCTTGCTTAACGCTCATTTTCTCCTCAATTTCTCATAACGGTCCCAGAATAAGATTTAATTCTCTTCGATATCCTCTAATTTACGCATAATATGTCGAGCTATCGCGTTCTTAATCTTGGACAAGTTCTTCGATTTGATAGCTTTCAACAACTCCATATGCTTTTCTGCCGCATTTTTTGAAATGTTCTCGGGATGAGCCTTATAGGTGTTCATTTCAGGTTTCCAAATTAAATATGGAAAGCCGACTAAGTGCCAGGTTCGAACTAGATACGGGTTTAGAGACGCGGAAACTATGAGTGTGTGGAATTCAATGTCAAGCTCAATAATTCTGATTGAATCCTTCGACTGCATGGCCAACTCCATGTCGCTAATAATCTTTTCCAAGGATTCACAAAAATTTTTCCACTGGTCAGGAGACAACCTTTCGATTGCCTCATTTATTGCTAATTCTTCAAGGGCTGTCCGAACAGATAGAGCGTTTTGCTCATCCATCTTGTCGACAGCAGAGACGTAGGTTCCCTTTTTTGATTCAACCCTGAGTAGTCCCTGCTGCTCAAGCATTCGAATTGCCTCCCGCACAGGTGTGCGGCTGATCCCTAATTGAGAGGCCAATTCCTGCTCAGGGACTTTATCGCCGGGCCGAAGCTCGCCACGGATAATTGAGTTCCGAATGGCATCCACGACCCGATCGGCCGTTGAATCGAGCTGTATTGGCTCCAATGAGCCCAAACCTAGGGGCGATTTGATCGTTTTGGATCCCGTAATCATTTACGAAGTGTAGCCCATTCCGTTGACATTGTATATTGCGCAGTGTATACATCATACATGTTTACAACTCAAGCAAAGGATCTCCACTATGGATCGTAAAAAGGTTTTTGCTCGTCTAACCGGTTGTTATGTCACGATCCCAACACCATTTCGAGATGCTGACTTTTCAATTGATTTTGAAGCGATTGAAAAGCATGTCGAGTTTCTGATTTCAAATGGAATCGTGACAGGAAATGGAGTCTTGCTTTCTGGCGGAGCAGCAGGCGACTTTTCAACGATGAGCTTTGAGGAAAGAGTTGCCGTTGCAGAATGTGTTGTTAAAGCCGCTAAAGGTCGAGTTCCAGTAGTTATGGGAGCGCAAACTGCCAGCACTTTAGAACTTATTGAGCTAGCTAAAAGCGCAGAGCGCCTGGGTGCCGAATTCATCCAAGTTTCCCCACCATTTTATTTCGCACATACCAGCGAAGATTTTTATGAATACGTGAAGGCAGCTGCAGAGGCAGCTAACGTTGGGATAATTGTTTACAACACGTTTTGGACAAGCTATGGATTATCCTCGGATCTCATTGACAGACTTGCTGAGATACCAAATATTGTAGGTTTGAAATGGGCTATGCCCGATATGGGAAACATGGAATTTGAGCAAGTGGTGTCTAAGTTCTCTAAGAGATTCTCAATTATCGATAATCAAATGCGATTTGTTACAAGTCACATGCTAGGTGCAAATGCAATCGAAGTTCACGTTTGTAACTACTGGCCTGAATGGGGTGTAAACATTTGGAACCTCTTGAAAGCTAAGAAGTATCCAGAAGCACAGAAAGAGCTTGTTGATGTAGCGATGCCATTCATGAGTCTCTGGCAGGAAATGGAAAAATTCACGAGTGGGGATGGCTATCTAGACAAGCTATGCATGGAAGTAGTCGGACTCGGATCAAGTAGGTGCCGACCTCCCACTCGAGATGTGAGGGCTCAGTTTCTTGAAAAAGCAAGAAAAATGATCACCGAAACTGCTCCACCACCTGGCTGGAAAAAGTTTCAGGAAGGAGCATAAAAATCGGCCGCCAAAACTGTGTTACTAGAAATTTACCCTCTCAAAAACGGCAACTAAGTCCGATGTGGACACAAATTCAATTTTAATTTTATCAACCTGAGGAGAAGAAATGAAGATTAGAAAGTCGACGTTAAATGTATTGATTGCAGGCGTACTTGCGTCAATTTTTGTCACACCAATATCACCAGTACACGCAGCGCCAACTATTGTTCTTAACCATTGGAGTTGGCTCGATGCCTCTGATGGTGAGACTTGGCAAAAAATGGTTGATGCATTTAATGCAGCGCATAAAGACAAAGGTGTCCAAATCAAAATGCAGGTATTTCCTGGCGATCGTGTCGAATACAACACCAAAGTTCTAGCTGGCGTTGCAACCGGTACAGCCCCTGATTTTGGTTGGGGAACAGGTGGGCTTGATTCACTATGGGTTAAGGAAGGCGTAATCATCCCACTTGACGTATTAGCTAAGCGAGTAAAGCTTGATCTGACTGATTTCACTGCACAATCCATTAAAGTGTCGCGATATCAAAAGTACGGAAATAAGCTTTATATGATTCCGATGGACGCTATGTCTATCGCTATGCTTGTAAATACTGACCATGTGAAAGCGGCCGGATTAGATATAAACAAGCCTCCGACAAATGCAGATCAGCTCTTGGCATGGGCGAAGGCAATGACAGTAAAGACAGATGGCAAAGTGACTCGATCTGGCATCATGATGACAGGTTCTGGAGTGCAACCATCAATCACATGGGGAATCATTTCAAGTCAAATGGGCTTTCAGCGCGCAGATAAGTACTTGAAAAAGGCTTGCATTAACCCAGCAGCTGGAACTGCAGCCATGCAGTGGGTCGCAGATCTATTTGATAAGTATCAAGTCTCAACTCGCGATGTAACCAGTCGTTACAAGGCCTTCCAACTTGGACAAGGCTCGATGTTCTGGACTGGTCCATGGGCAATTGGTGGCAATATTGATGCGAAGAATAATTTCGTTTCAGTCCCAATGCCACAAGTTGGAACAAATCTAAACAGTACTTACTACGAGCTTGGCGGATTACAAATCTTCAAGCAGAAGGACGAGAGTAGATATCTGGCCACGATGGATGCTATTAAATGGTTCTCAGACAATAGCTTCTTGTGGACTACCCAGGGCCGAGGCGCATCCGTGAGAAACTCGATTGCGAATCGACCTGATTATCTGACTTCTGGTTTCCCAATTTCTGCAAGAGGAGCATTCTTATCAAGCATGAAGAATGCAAATCTTGCACCAATTCCAGTCTTAGCCGCAGATGACTTTGAAGTTTATTCAGGTGGGAGTTTCATCTCGCAACAAGTTGCGAATGTTCTCGCTGGAAAATTAAAGGTCAGTGACTTCATGTCTACAGTTTGTCCAGTATGGCAGAAAGATCTGAACGAGGGATAAGATCGTTCTACCACTTTGAGCAGTGAAGTGAAGGATTTAACATGTAGTGAGTCCTTCACTTCACTTCTAAAAACCGAGCACCAACTAGAGAATTCATTGGATTGAAAATGGAAAGAGATGGGATAGCGACATCGTCTCGACAGGGTTCGAAAAGAAAGCAAATTGATTGGGTCAGCTATTTCTTTGTTCTGCCTTTTTTTCTCCCTTTCTTCCTGTTCACATTTGTTTCACTCCTTTTTGGTGCGTTAGTTGCTTTTTCAGACTGGGGAATAGTTGGAGAAATACATTTTGTAGGTTTAGAAAACTTTCGAAAATTTCTAAGCGATAGACCCGCATGGGATGCATTTATCCACACTTTCTATTATGCGCTAATTATTGTTCCTTCGGTAATTGTTCTAGCATTTCTTGCAGCATTGTATGTAAATGAAAAGCTTCCTGGACACACTTTCGCCCGATGGGCATTTTATGCACCTAATGTTGTCTCGGCGCCAGTGATTGGTTTGGTCTGGGTTTGGATGTTGGACACCCAGTACGGGATTATTAATCAATACTTTGGGCTGAGCATTCCATGGTTGACGAATCAAAATTGGTCGATTTATGGGGTAAGTCTTGCATCTATTTGGTGGGACATGGGATTGGCCTTCATTCTTTTTCTGGCGGGTTTACAAGAAGTTGATCCAGTCCTCTTGGAGGCAGCAAGCGTTGATGGTGTTTCCCGTGTACAAAGCTTGCGCTTCATTGTGATTCCTCTTCTGCGTAGAACGTTTACTCTAATTTTGACATTGCAATCCATTTCGACATTTCGAATATTTAGCCAAGTGCATGTCATGACAAATGGAGGACCTGCTGGTTCATCTTCCTCCGTCGTTGAATATATATATGACTACGGAATAGCGAAGTTTAAACTGGGTTACGCCTCGACTTTGAGCCTGCTTCTTTTTATGCTTATACTCTCGATTAATCTTATTTTGCGAAAGATATTTCCAGATGAAAAATAATCTCATGTCGATGCCACAATTTAAGATAGGGAAATTAAGAAAATCAAATTTTCTAGTGTGGATTTTGGGATTAGCGGTCTCTGTAATTTGGGTTGCACCGTTTGTCTGGATGGTAAGTACTTCACTTAAGCCCGCTAATCAAGTTATGACACTGCATGTTCAGTGGATTCCCCAGACATTTACTCTTGAGAGCTATAGAAAAGTCTTCGAGTATCCAGTTATAAGGTGGGGACTCAATAGTATATTTGTTACAAGTTTAGCTACATTTATTGGAGTTTTCTTGGGCGCGATGGCCGGCTATGCATTTGCTCGTTTGAAATTTCCTGGGAAACATGGACTTTTCACCCTTATTTTGGTCTCTTTAATGATTCCTGCAGAATTGGCAGCAACTCCCTTGTTCATTGCATTTCTGAAGATTGGCTTAGTAGATAATTACTTAGCGCTCATTCTTCCTTCAGTTGCTAACGTTTACAGTGTCTACATTTTCAAACAATTTTTTGCAGGAATTCCAAATGAAATTGAAGAGGCTGCAATTATTGATGGCGCCAGCCACCTTCAGATCTTCCTTCGGATTGCTTTGCCCATGGCAAAATCTGCTGTGATTGCCTCGACAGTAATTGTCTTTACTGCAAATTGGAATCTATATCTCTGGCCCCTTCTGGTTACATTCAAAGAGGAGATGAAGACCTTACCAATTGGAATTTCAGAATTCTCTTCTATATCTGGATCACATGCCCAGTTGACGAGTTATGGACCGGGCATGGCAGCAGCAACGTTACTGAGTATTCCAAGCTTAATGATATTTCTAGTCCTTCAAAGATATTTTGTAGAGGGAATTACAAATTCTGGAATTAAGGGTTGAAAGCACTCGTATGAATAGCCGCTCAAGCAAGATTAGAACTTTAGGCACGAGGATTTTGTTCAAAGATGCATACTCATATTTGGCCCATCCATTTTGCACGAAAATTGATGAAGAGAGATGGATTCTTGTTTTCAATCAAACTGTTCGTAGAGATGTAATTCTGCATCCACCTGAGGATCCTAGGTATTACAACATGATTTCAATTTCTCATGACGAGGGTGAGACTTGGGGTATTCCAGTTACAAGTCCAGACTTTGATTGGCAGGGAGTCGAATGTGCTGCTGTTACAGTACTTAGGAGCGGCCGGTTGCTATTGAATCAATGGAAATTTGATTGGCTCCCAGTTCAAAAGGCTCGAGCTGAGATGGACCGTAATGATCTGGTTTTCCCTACTACTTGGGGAGCTGAGTTACATTCAAATGCTGAGTTACCCACAAATCATCTGGTGCCAAACGATCCCGAGAGTCTTTTCCCTTGGGCGCGAGGGAATGGTGGAACCTTTGTTCATATTTCTGATGATGATGGGAATACATGGACTAAAACAGTCAATATTGATACGGCACCATTTAGTGGTGGGTATGGCATGCGGGGTGGGGTTCAGCTACGTGATGGAAAAATCATTCTTCCGCTTTGTGATGTGCCTCAATATGAGAAGGTTTTCATAGTCACATCTAATGACGAGGGTTTAACTTGGAGCCCCCCATTGTTAATTGCAGAGGTTGTCGGATTGAAATTTGAGGAGCCTGCGATTATTGCTCTCGATGATGGAGAATTATTTGTAGTCCTACGAGAAAATACCAATCGCAAAATGTATCAACTTCGATCATTAGATGACGGTCTCACATGGAGTAAACCTGAACCAAGTGGCATTGATGGTTATCCGGCGCACTTAATGCGATTGCCCAATGGAGAGATTCTGTGCACATATGGTTATAGGAAAGAACCATATGGAATTCGAGCAGTAATTTCCAATGACTTAGGTTCAAGCTGGGATACTGCAAATTTTCTAACTCTAGTTGATGGTTTGCCAAATAGAAATTTAGGGTATCCAGTTACATTAATGCGTAAAGATGAGATATTTAATACTATTTATTACTCTCAGAATTCGGATGGAACCACAAGTATAAATAGCGTGCTTTTTCAGTTTGATTTTCACAGAACGGATGGATGAGTGTCGTCACAATCACTCAATCTGTTATTAGGAGAAAGCTTCGGTCAAGCTTTGGCAGATACTAAGAATTCAGAACTTCATACAATTTTGAATAAGGCTTCAGTATCACAAGAACTCTGTTCTCATTGTAGTTGCCTAATAAGGGATCAGGTCCCGAACGCTGTTGCACGTATTTTGGATGATTATATCAAGTGCCTGTCAAATCTTGCTGATTCAAAAACCAGTTTAGGTTTAGCAAGATTATGAAGTTAGGTCGATTACGCTTATTTGACAGCGAAGAGCAGTGTATTTTTCTTGATGATCAAACTGCAGTTCTCATAAAGGATTTAGTTCCAAATTTTGGAGATTCATATCTCACAATTAATCTTGTTGAATCTTTACGACTCGCAAATTTGACTGTATTACCACAAGTAAAATTCAATCTATCCGAAACTTTATCACCCATTAGGACTCCAAGGAAAATAATTTGTGTCGGTCTTAATTATCAGAAACATGCTTATGAAATGGGTATCGATTCTCCCTCTGAGCCGATAGTTTTCATGAAGTCTCCGAATTCAATGGTGGGAGGTTTCGATAACATAATTATTCCACCGAATTCAAATAAGACTGATTATGAAGTCGAACTGGCGGTGATCGTTGGAAAGCATGCTCTTTATCTGAAATCGCCCCAGGAGGCCTTAGATTGTGTTCTTGGATACTCAATTTCTCAAGATGTTTCTGAACGTGAATGGCAATTAGAAAAGGGTGGGCAGTGGATGAAAGGAAAATCTTTCCCTACATTTAATCCAATTGGTCCGTGCATTGTTACCAAAGATGAATTAAAGGGCGACAATTTGAGAATTTGGTCGAAAGTGAACGGTACCGTACGCCAGAAGTCAAATACGAATGATCTTATTTTTGACATTGGATACTGCATTTGGTATATAAGTCAGTTTATGGAACTGGAGCCGGGTGATGTCATAAATACTGGAACTCCAGAGGGGGTAGGTATGAGTTTTAACCCCCAAGCATTTCTCGAGCCCGGAGATATTTTGGAAAGTGGAATTGAAGGAATTGGGACAATCAGAAATCTTGTTTGCTGAATAAAGAAGAGAAAAGCCCCCTATGCGTGCATAGGGGGCTTTTCCTTTAATTCTAATTATTTAACTTCGACAAGCTTTTCTGACTCGTCCTGGATATTTGCAGCAACAGTGCTTAACTTTTCAGCATATTCCTTACCGTGATGTGCACAGAA
>Ga0114963_10002194_pt1 | contig 13311 bp, 15 predicted proteins | sample C_131016_EF_Meta_FD_87019 | JGI IMG/M metagenome (GOLD analysis project Ga0114963, IMG submission 87019) | Freshwater microbial communities from Lake Croche, Canada to study carbon cycling - C_131016_EF_MetaG | ecosystem: Environmental > Aquatic > Freshwater > Lake | place: Lake Croche, Canada...
GGTGGTCAAAACTATGCAGTGGGTGATAAATTGTTGTACAAGTATGGCACAGGCACACAAACACTCATTTTGCAAGTCACACAAATCAAAAATCAAGCTGGCCTACGAGGCGTGATTGCCCAACTTGAGATTGTTCAAGCAGGCTACTACACCAACTTGGGTGTGGGTATAGATGATTGGTTTACTGCTGGATTAGGGTTGCAGGCTGAGCTGGTTCCTGTTTGGGGAGCTGCACAAGTTTTTATGAGTAAACGAGGTATATATGCACAGGATCCACAAACTCTGACCCAGCTGAGTGTGATTTCAGCGGGTGGTGGTGTAAGTCAGGGCAAAAACATTCAATTGAACATGACCCCAGCACACATTCAACAACAAGTTACTTTGCATGGTGACGGCGCAACATCAGGAATTCAATTGAATACCCCTGCTAATGTGGGCACAGTATGGGTTACATACAATGGTGCCACCACTAATTCCTGGGGTGTGGACTCCGGAGATCCACGGAACATTGTGTTGGGCTTTATACCTCAAGTGGGCGATGTGGTGATCGCAAGTGTGTACAACAGCAGTTTGTTTAGCTTGAAGAGAGTTCAAACGCTAGTATTGGATTTACCCAATCTATCCTATGATCTGGAATATGCCCCTCTGTACTCAGCACCACAAGGGTTAAACAGCCAGGTGTTTGTAAACGGCATGCTCATCCGCGGCCCTGAGTATCGTAGATTTCAAGGAGACGGGGTTCAAACTGAATGGAATCTGAATACTACAGTGTCTGATCCCAATACCATGGCGAAAGTTTGGATAAATGGTGTTTTGCAAGCCAACTTTGCATACACATTCCCCACCACTTCACAAATAAAATTTAGAGCGGAGTATACCCCTGCTGTACTCAGTGACATATTAATTCAAATTGTGGACACCGTTACTCCCAATCTGGATTATGTGATTACAAATGAACAGATAGTATTCCAGTCAGGTGTACTAACTGGGACTGATCAGGTGCAAGTGATCACCTTTCAGGAGGACAGCAGTGTGAGATGGGCACAAGACAGGTTTCCAGTTGCATCCCCTGCTGTGTATATCCTGAGCAGGATGCCCACGGACTTTGGTTCAGTACAAGTTTATTTGGATGGAGTAAAACAGCTAGAAGTTTGGGATTATGTGTTTGTACAAATAGCAGATCAAGTACAGGTGCAATTTCACTCATCCATTATTACCCCTGGCATGAACATGGTTATGGTTTATTATGTGGTTAGTGAACCAGTAAAACCACCCGTGGCGTTCAGAATGTTTGAGAACATATATGGGGATACCAAGTTCTACAGATTGAGTGACAGCAGATACACACAGCTAACAGACACTATTAATTGGCAGGATGACCACATCTGGGTACAGGATGGTGCCAAGCTACCTGTGGCCACTGTACAGAATCCTGGTGTAATTTGGGTAAATTCCGAAAGAATTGAATACACGGTTGCAGAACCTGATGCTAAAGCGGATTTTCCGAACCGTGTAAAGCTGGGTGGATTGCGTAGAGGGTCCATGGGTACTAGCACAGGAATCTTTAGTGATTTGGCCACAGAGTTCCATAACGGTGATGGTGAAACCACACTGTATGTGACTGAGTTTGCTTCTCCTATTGTGAAAGTGAATGGCAGAGAACAAGTGAACGGGGTACACTATAACATCATAAAAGATCCACCCAGTGTGGTACCTGGAACCTACATCAAGTTCATAAAAACAGATCTAGTTAATTATACTCCACCACCTGGGGATCGTAATGTGTGCATGATTAACATTATAAACAGTATCTCAAGTGGTTCCATGAGCCACAGAGCAGGCACATGGGTTCAGGATGCTAGTGTGAATCAGGAGATTCCAGCTGGTTATATTTGGCCATGCGGTGATCAGGGGATTCAATACTCTGCTGAACCACAAACTGCGTTCCTGATTGCGGAACCAGGCACCAGACACAGGTAAATAACACATGATTTCAAACGCAACAAACAAGGAGGGGGTTACTAATGCCCCCACCACTCACAACCTTGAAGAACAAACACTGATTGTGAGCAGCCATGTGGTCATCCGTGATGCACAAACCAAACAAACACTTGTTAACAAAAGAGGAAGCTAACACATGATGGAAACCCCGTTGCACAAGATTGTGGGTCATGTGCAGATCAGAGACCCTCACACACACGAAGTGTTTGTGTCTCAATTTAATGCCATAAATTACGAAAATTTCAGTGTTGCACTTGCTGCTGGTGCAGCTTATCAGCCTGAAGGTTATATTCATGAGATGGTGTTTGGGAATGGGGCTGCTGTGGTGAGCGGCACAGGCACTGTTAGCTACCTGCCTCCCAATGTGGTAGGGGCAGATGCTCAATTGTATAACCAAACATACTACAAGGTGATCAATAATCTTAGTCCGTTGAACACAGATCCCAACAATAATTTCATACGTGTTAGCCATCTGCCTGGCACATTATACACAGACATCATTATCACATGCTTGTTGAGTGCTGCTGAACCTGCTGGACAAGATGCTTTTGATACTGCAACAGATGTGAACAGCCCATACATCTTTAATGAACTAGGTCTCAAGACTAGAGCAGCCAATCTGAATGAAGGCTTACTCATAACCCATCTGGTGCACAATCCTGTGCAAAAGAGTCTGAACAGAGAAATTGAAGTGGTGTACACTCTCAGAGTGCAAACAGTGTAAGGATGTAATGATGGCATATTTGATCAACAATTACAACGGTACTCCATTGGTCAATGTGCAAGATCGCACCTTGAACATTTCTGCAACCAGCATCAAGCTTCCAGGCAGGGACTATCGTCCATATGGGGAAACCATGGTAGAAAACATGGTGTACATGCTACAAAACTTTGCACAAGGCATACCACCCAGTAACCCCATATCTGGCCAAACCTGGTATGATACTAACTTCAAGTTGGTGAAGGTGTATGATGGTGGCACACAAGCATGGCTGCCAGTGGGTACTCCGCAATCTGGTGTCACTTTACCCAGCACAGGTAGTGTAGGTGAGCTATTTTATCAAACTGCAAAGCGTCAGTTGTTTGTATGGGATACTACACAAAATGAATTCAGACTGGTGGGACCACTGGGGGCGTTTGATAATACCAACCCTGACTATCCTGTGCCCCCATACAGTGCATGGGAAGTGGTGCAAATCCCAGATATTAATAATGTGCTCAAAACAGTGTGGCGGCTAGTGATCCAGGGAATATTGGTTGCCATTATATCTAATGAAAGTTTCAATTCAAATATAACCAATTTTACAGATCCCATACAGCCTGGAATAAATTTACGCACAAACTATAATTTGGTGGGCACAGCAAGCAGAGCAATTGTTAGTGACAACAGTAATGCGCTGGGCGGCCTGCCTCCCAACAAATACATGCGTGTGGATTTGAGTAATGAACCAGATGCTACTAATTTGAGGAGTTTGGGTAGTAGCACTAAAGTTTATTCTAAAGTGTATGCTAACCAGTTTGTGGGTAAAGCTACTAAGGCCGTATTAGCAGATACTGCCACACTGGCTACTACAGCCACATTAGCAACTAATTCCACCCAGCTAAATGGACAAGCGGCATCCTACTACCAGAATGCTACTAATATTACCTCAGGCACACTGAGTGTGAACAGACTGCCCTATGCTCCACTTAATAAAGCTGGTGATGCCATGACAGGCATGCTTACCTTGTCTGCAAACCCCACAACAGCCTTACATGCTGCAACCAAGCAATATGTGGACAGTCTTTTATTAAATGTTTACGAAAGTGGTCGATTTATTATTGCTGCAAATGGTGTTTATCCACTCACTCATAGTTTGGGTGGTTTGCCCAGATTTGTTACTGTGGACTTAATCAACATAGTACCCGAAGGTGGTTACGTGATTGATGATGTTATAGAGATCAGTCCAGGCGCTAACTCTATCACTGCCAACAATGGTATAGCCATTAAGAAAACTACCACACAGGTTACAATATATGTGGGGCTAGATTCACCAGGTGTGTATTTGCAAGCCAATAGCAGTCATAGCAGCATGATACTAACTGCGGATAACTGGAGCATGAGAGTGAGAGCATACAGGTAACAGTGTGCGTATCATCTAAATATACAAAAGGTGCGTGCACATAAAGGTCTTTCATGGTTTATATTATAAACAACTACAATGGTTCCCAATTAGTGGGTGTCAACGACAAAACTGTTAATAATACAGCCACAAGTCTGAGGTTGCCTGGGCGCGATTATAAACCTTATGGTGAAGTGGTTGTGGAAAACTTGGTGTGGATGCTGCAACACTTCAATGGAGCCACGCCCCCTCTTAACCCCACACAAGGACAAGTTTGGTATGACAGTTCAAACCAAGAGTTAAAGGTGTGGAACGGTGGGTCATGGATCAATACTGGTAAAACCATAACAGGCACCCAATTTCCACCTGTGGCTCAAGTGGGCCAATTGTTTTATAATTTGAGTAAAAAACAACTGTTTGTGTATGATAACACTGCCACATGGAAACTGTTAAGTCCCATGGGCGCAAGTGATCTAAGTGATCCTGTCCCTGGTGCAGAAATATCATTTACAGACACTCAAGTTTTTAAAGTGACAGACGAGAACGGTACTGATCATAGTATTATAAGAATGAGTGTACAAGGTAACGTGATAGCTGTGTGGAGCGGTGAGTCATTTATTACCAATTCGGGCGCAATACCAGGATTCACGCCCACTGTGATAAGAGCTGGCCTCAACATGGAACCTGGATTTGTGCTACAGGGCGAAACTGCAATATCCACAGTGGCAGATAATAGTGTGAGGTTGGGCGGTGTGCTTGCTGCCTCCTGGATGAGATTGGATCAATCTAACACTCCTTTGAATAGTAATGTGAACATGGGCTCATTAGGCTCTCCGTTCAAGGACATTTACGCTGTCAATTTTTATGGGGTAGCATCAACTGCAACCTTGGCTGGTAATTCATCACAATTGGGTGGCCAACTGCCTGCATATTATTTGAATGCCTCAAATGTGAGCACAGGCACATTGAATGTGGCCAGATTACCTTATACACCTGTTAATAAGACAGGAGACACCATGACAGGTGCTCTCACCTTGAATGCGGACCCATCCGCTGCATTGCATGCAGCCACCAAACAGTATGTGGATAACTTGGTGTTCTCATATGGCAGACTGCAAACCACCTATCCTACTAATAATTACTTTGATGTGTACCCACCAGTGGGCAAGGTGATGTCTAATTTGATAGCTTTTATACCCAGTATTGCATACATTTACTTTGACGGTAATGTGGACAATAATGATACACTAACATGTGATTTCGCAGTATTATCGGACAGAGTGAGGGTCACAATACTAAACAGTGAACAACGCTTACCTCCTTCAGCACACTTTTTGGCAATTTGGAAATAAAAATGACATACGTATGCATTGAAAACAACACAGTTGTATCAGTTTTGAATTATGAACCCCATGTACCCTCCACAGTACAGGTGGTTAAGATTACACAAGATCAAGCCAAACAACTGAACGATCGTACACATTATTTTGACGTCCTGGACAGCTCAGTAAAGGCTATGCCTGATCATGTATTACGAACTCAGGAACAAGCTGCGCAGAATGCACAAGCCAAAGCATTCTTGCAGAATACAGACTGGCAGGTATTGCGTCATTTAAGACAACAACACCTGGGTGTAAACACAAGTTTGTCAGATTCAGAGTATCATCAACTAGAACTAAAACGTCAACAGGCAGCGCTCAGCATAAAGTCATGATGCAGTAAGCTGCCACTGAGTTTCAAATTCTGTGAGCTCTCTCTTGCTCATGCCGTATGTTACAGCAAGATTATCAGCTGATTGCTTCATAATATAATAACATTCCTCAAAGCTTATGCCAGCTTGATTACTGCTCTTGATCACATCCTGCAAGAGGTTCTTTTCCAGCCTGCTGATGGTCATGCTGTGTTCCATGTAGTCTTCAAATGCTTCAAACGCAATAGGGCACTGTGCCTTAACAAACTGAGCCAGGGCTCTTGCAAACTCTTGAATTTCCCACTGGGCATGTGAATCTGCTCGCAACCTGATATAGTGCAACAGATTCTTGAGATCAATCTTCCAGTAGCATTCTGTGTAGTTGTTCTGGGGCAGGATGATTCTGCTCAGTTCACGGCTTAGGCCTTGGCGACCGTCCATAGGCCAATAATCTTCAGATTGTGGATCATTAATCAGTGCCAGATATGACTTATAGCTTTCTGTGCTCATGTGTTTGATCAGATCATGAACTGCCTCCAGCTCTGCACCGCCCAGTTGTGCACCGCTACCCTGCTTGTTTAGCACACTTTGTGATTGCAGACGATGTTGCTCAGGAATATAAAACTCATCAGTCATTACTGAATATCGACCAGAGTATTCATTCAGGTTGGCTGTGCGATGTCTCACATGCTGGCGCATGACAAAGATGGGCAGCTTGATGTGGAACTTGAACTCAATCATTTCAAAAACCGAAGTGTGAAAATTTCTCATTAGGTATCTGATCAGACCGCGATCTTCGCTAACTGATTTGGTGCCTTTGCCATAAGATGTTCTGGCAGCCTGCACAATGGAGGAATCATCACCCATAACATCCACTAGACCCACAAATCCATGGTCTAGCACCTTCACATATGCTGAACTCTGTTCAACTTCACTCCAATGCGTCATTCGCTCAAACTCCCTTTCATATCAGGTAGTTTGAGCGGAATTCCATGCTAAGTCAACCAGGATTGACAGGAGGCTTTGCACATGCTTTGGCTAATATGCGTCTGCTTTTGAGTTGTGCTTTACTATATGCATGGCGCTTGGCACTCTTTACTAAATGAGCATGTGCAAAACGGTTTACATCTGTTTTGATCTTGTTAAAATCTAATGTGATTTTACAGCTCACAATGGCTGCATGTTCTGGGTCCATTTCACGCTCTTGAGCCATCACATGGTGGAATTCGGTTCCGTTCAGTTTGAACTTTTTACCTGTTTTAGTTTCCACTACTGCCTGTTTTATGTACTTGGGATCAGGTTCTGTATCGAATTGTAGTGCACTGAAGATCTGTTCCCATTCTAGATCCTCAGGAGTTTTACGTTTGGCCATTTGGAACCTCACCCTGATATAACCATATTTAACAGGGTGAGGTCCTAAATGCTTATCCCCCAGCTGCTTTTTTTGTAGCTCGTTTGGTACGCACAGGCTGTTGTCCACTATCAAATCCTGTTGACATGGTCAAATCATCTTGTTGGACAGTCTCAGTGACTGGTGTCATTTTAACTTGCTTGGGACGCAAACCAGGGTCCATACGGTAGGCTTGCTCTCTCTTACTCTGAGCGTCTGATTCCAGTAGCTGGGCCATTTCCAGCAGTGCCCTAGCATCACCCTTTACACCTGATACAGTCTCGCCTTCTGTGTTGTGGGCATGCATGTTAAACTTTTTAACTTCAGCTGCAATTGATGCCTTGGTCTCTGGATCCAAATCATCAAATCCTTGTGGGGCACTTGTGTCTGATTCCATGGCTGCAATCACATCAGTCAAAGGCCATCTGACACCCCTCTTGGGCGTCATGGTCACATTATTAACAGGTGTCTTCATGAGACGATTGGCCATGTGAAACTTCTGTAGCATGGTGGTGTTTGAACCATCTGGACTCATGCGGCGGGCCAGCACATCTGCTAAATTCTTAGCATTCTGTCCTTCCACACTTTCCACAACCTTACGCAGTGACTCGTTGAACATGTCAGGCAGTGCATCTGTGTCAATAACTAGTGCATGGTCTGCATCTTCTGGCAGACGCATGAAGGCTACCACCACATTCTTACCTGTATTATTTAAAATTCCAGTGTGTTTTAACATACCTTCAAACATCTTGTGATCCTTCCTGTGTGGCGTTTGGTGTGCTTTGCTGCACAAATTTTTTAATTCTATCATACAACTGACCCACTGTGGTGAGTTCAGGGGCACGAATTGCTCCTCTGGAGCATGCAAGATCAATCACAACCAACACGTTTTGTAGATCTTGCAGACTGATACCCTGTGAAGGGGAAGTGGTATCCATTTTTATACCCTCAAGTTTAATTTATAATTGACTTTAGTCAGATTGATCGTTGTAGTCAATAATATTATAAGGGTTTTTCTTCACATGCACCAAATGAGGGGGCCACCCCAAGTAGGGTGCCCATTTCTCATCAGGAATTTGTAGAGGCATGTTTTTGACCTTGACCAACAATTCCCCATAAGTGGGCTTGTGTGGCTCTCTGATGGGTTTCCAATCAACACGGTTGGCTTTGTGAGTGTTACACCTGGAACAGGCGCAACACACGTTGTTCCAATTGGTTTTACCACCCTTGGACCTGGGTTGTACATGGTCCACAGTGAGTAGCTTCTGATCTAGCTTCTTTTGACAATATTGACAGGAGAAATCATCTCTAATACACAAATTGGTCTTATTAAACTTGATACTCCGGGAAGTTTTCACATATGTTCTGCTCACCAACACACTGGGCATCTGAATGGTCACACTGGGACTATGCACAAACCAATTGTCATAATACTCAAGTACATCCACCTGGTTAAGGTAAACCAATTTTACAGCTTCTTTCCAATTAATTGTGCTCAACGGAGCAACAGCCAACGGTGTGTAGTCTTTGTTCAAGATTAATGTGTGGCTCATGCGCAAATGTTTAAGGTGTGAACACCTTAGTCTCCCATTTATTTGTGTTTAAATCAATTTCTAGTGCACTCAAATGCCCACCTTTACTGGAGCCTGTGTCCACACACCATACTTGTGCACCTTGGATGCCTGTTTTCACAGTCACTTGCATGTGTGTGCGATCTACCCAATCATGCCCCACCACCACTTTAGCATTTGGAGGTAATTGGTCCACCCAATTCCAGCATCGTTGCGGGTAGCCTTCTGTGTTTGGTGTTTGGGTGTGAACCTCGCCGAAGTATGCCCACTCTCCAGCAACACCAGGCAATCTGTGTGAATTCTGCTGCCCTGCATCTGGATGAATGGCTCCATGGGTGAATGTCCATGCACCCAAATGTAATACTTGATAGCTTGCTTGCTCTAAGAATTTCCAAGCACTCAGGAACCGCTGTTGGCGGTGAGGAGCCAGGCTTACAATCTCTCTTATGGTTTTCTGGTTGGCTTCACTCATTCTGCCTCTATATTGTGAGCCCATGTGAGCATCCAACCACTTACCAATCTTTCTCTCATGATTGCCCCAAATCATGTGTGCCTGTCTGTTTTTCACACTCTGGTAAGCCAAATGCACACATTTCAGATTATGATCACCATAATCCACAACATCCCCCAACCAAACCACATGCAAGTTATTCCTTTGTGCATGATCATAAGCCATTTTCATAGCATTATAATCTCCATGCACATCACCCACAGCAAGTATTTTTTGCACACACAGTTTACTAAACTGTACTTGTTCTGCACGTACACAGGGTGCACGACTGGTTGTAAGTTTTTGATTGAACAGCACCACATACATGTTGGTGCCCAGACTATCACATAAATCTGCCCACGGATGTACATCCACATGAGATGTATGATCCAGGATTAACACAACTTGTTGACCTAGACTGAGTCTGAGCCGCACCTGATGTTTTATCTCTTCACGTATTTCGGATCTGTTGATGGTACTGGTTATATGACCAGTTAATGTGTGTGAAACATGTGCATGTGTTACTATTTCATGTGCACAGAAGTTATTCTGGGCCCATGCATGTTTCACGGAGAAGTCAGGCCCGCATAACAAAATTAAGCTGTGTAATTGAATTTCCATCCCTATAGCATAGCAGATTACACATTACAGTCAACTTATATGTGAAAATTGGTCTCATACTAGTAACCAATAAGGTCAATTAACCATGTCCAAGATTCTGTGAGTGCAAGGCTTAGTCCACTGGTCACCATGAGTACCCCAAATATAGCTGAACCAGACCAAATACATCCAGTTAGCTTGAACACCCAAGTGGCCATATACCCACTAATCCAGAAGATACCAAACAGCATTATGACCAAGGTAATTGTTTTGATGAACCACACTGTAGAGCCTCCACATAACGCATGTCTTACGCCTATTTATAAATATTTTCACATTTAGTAACTTTACATACTGTATAACTAAGACAAGGGATCCACACATGAGAATACAGCAGTTGACCGCATCACACACAATTATGGAATCAGGGCTGGATGCAAGCGCATTAGTTAAACGACCTTGGCGTATACAAAAGTTCCTGAACATGGTACAGGAACAAACTCCATTCACTGTGGAACGCACAGGCGAACAGATATTAATTGATCCTGAAACACATGATGAATTAAAAGAAATCTTTGATAGGTTGTTGGCTGGAGAAAAGATCAGCAAGATTCAGATACGCACGCTGGACGGTCAAACTATGGCCATTGGCAACTTGAAGAAGACTACTGAGTTTGGCGGTGGCGCTGGTGCAAAGGGCTACAATGTGGGTAACTTGGCAGAAGGCCTATTGGGGGTGGCACTCACAGCCAGGTTTATCAACAATAAACCTGTGAGAGAACAGCACATTATTAAGATTCTGGATGCTATCAAACACAACACACAAGGCGGCAAACTGGAATATATTCAGCAGGGCAGGAAGGCACCTATTGGAAAGGCCACATATACCAAAACTGTGGATGGTAACAAAGTAAAACTGTTAATCAAACTGGACAAGCTGAGCATGGATGCACTCATGAGTGAGGACAGATCAGGGTATATTGGTGCTCTCAAGAGCGCACAATTGTTCAGTAACAAGAATAAACAGGTACAAAATCAAATTGACCACATCCTGAATGACCCAGATTCCAATGTTGTGGAAATCATAAGTGATGGTATGAGTGAACAAACTGGCACCAAGGTGGATGTGAGGGTCAAGATTGATGGCAAGCCAGTCAAGCTGAACATTAGCTTGAAAGCATCTGATGTGGAACAATTTGGTCAAAAGTATGGTACCAGCTTTGACAGCATAAAAGAATTCATGCACACACTGTTTGGTGTTTCACTACCAGTATCCATACAAAAGGAATGGGACACTGGCTCGCCAGTGGAGGCAGCCAGTGCAGCATATTTCTGGGTGAAGGATCAAATCAGCACAGAACTGAGATCAGCCAGTGCTAGTAAAGAAGCCAACTTTGTCACCAACTTGGCCCGTGGTATACAGCACTTTGCTAGAGGCGCAGAAAATGACGTGGTGTTAGTGGCCCTCAAAAATGCACCCACCATTGCCGGATATGACCAATTAAATTTTCAAAACTTGGAAAAACAGTTGAAGGATGTGGACCTGGAATGCAGCATCAAGACCAGTTCAAGTACATTACAAACACCCACAGTGGTTGTACATGAGGCAGGCAAACCTGATCGTGTGCTGGTGAAGGCCCGTTTGAAGGTGGAAGATCCTTCGGGTAAGCCTGTATTCCGTAATATTGTGGAAATGGGTAAGGTGTTAAAAGAATTGGCAGGTGATGAGCGTTTTGAGATGACCAAAGATGGTGAGATTGTGGACAAAATGACAGGTGATTCGTTTGCAACACCTGCCAAGGCAGAAAAAGCCATTAGAGACAAAAAAGTGGGCAAGATTGTGAGAGCAGGCGCTCGGGATGTGCGAGACCCCACTGTTAAAGATGTTCAGGCATTGGGCAGAGCCAAAAAAACCCGCGACTGATCTACGTGCATGAAAGTGCCAACCATGCAGCATGATGATCATGCCGGAATGAGTATATGTGTGTTAGACATCACACAATATTCACAGTCCCACAACCAGTCTGATGTGTCACCCGGATCATCCATGTCAGGCAGATTTGCATACAACCAAACACCCACTAAAAAAGTTTATCCCCAGGCAGTGTGACTGTGTGCAGAAAATGTGTGTTCATGACCATGCCAACAAAAAGGCAGCCAGGCACTCTTGGTCAGTAAACCATACTGGATCTGACCAATCATCCCAATTGGTGTATGCGCCCCATTTGGCCAACATTTTATCCATGTCCAGATTCTCATGGGATTCCTGGGCATCCAAAAAGTTGTCCCAGAAGGCCATGGGTCTATTTTCATCAATCATGACCGTTAATCCCACTGGCATGTGATTACCTCTGTATGATCATGTATTAGCTAAATCCCATACGGAACCGGTTGGTGGGACTAGACTGTTCCCCCACATTAAACAGCTGAGCCAAGCTCCATGCACGTTGTGAGTCCCAGTCTTGTTCAGGTTGCCCTGCTGCCTGGGCAGCACATGCAGCTTCTACAGGGGTTAACTCCCGAAATTCCACTGCGTCAAAGCAACGACCAGGGCGTAGAAGAGCTGCATCAATCTTGTTTAGCTGTGTGATGTTGGTGGTAAAGATCATTTTTTTGTTCATGATCTTGATGAGCCCATCGCTCACGTTCAAGAACTTGCTCATGAGTGTGTTTTCACCATCTTCGCGTGGTGCCAGAAACACATCTGCATCTTCCACAATGAGTGCATCATGATCTTCATCGGTCAGATAGTTCACAAAAAACTCATCCTTGTTTAGTACCTTGTCATCATATGTGACCATGGCATTCACGCCCTGCGTGAGCAACAGATGGCGCAAGAAACTGGTCTTGCCTGTGCCAGGTGGGCCATACAGCACCAACACAGCAGCAGGGTTGTCAAAGTAGCTTTTAATAAATTCAGCCACACCCTGCTTGAACCAAGGATAGTACTCATCACGGATATGCTGGTTGAGACCAGTCACATGCAAACTGGCAGAGTCTGTGCCACGATTGGTCAGATAATGCCAACTGATCTTCACCAATTTTTTGTCGCGCATGATGTGTTCAATTTGTGCCCGCACTGCATGCACATTTACTTCATCGCCCATGATGTCAATGGCATACTCACAGATACCTGAACGGTTTTTGCGATAGGATCCATTTCGTACTTGCACAAGCACCAAATTTCCTGCCTGTACGTAAAACTCACTGGAACCAATAAAGTTGCCCTGTGTTAGTGTTTGGGGAAACAAATTCAAACACACTTGCTTGATCTTGTGAAACATTTCCAGCTCTGTGCCTTTGGTGTCCAGTTCAAAGCGCACACTCACCACTTCGGTGGCTGTGCATTCCTGCCAAAACTTGTGATTTAAATTGCTTACAACCGCATGGGAATGACCTTCTGTATTGAAGCTGGTGTCCAAGATTTGATTGCGTAACATGAGATCAGGTCCTTGTGTTAATTACTA
>Ga0114963_10002196_pt1 | contig 13309 bp, 18 predicted proteins | sample C_131016_EF_Meta_FD_87019 | JGI IMG/M metagenome (GOLD analysis project Ga0114963, IMG submission 87019) | Freshwater microbial communities from Lake Croche, Canada to study carbon cycling - C_131016_EF_MetaG | ecosystem: Environmental > Aquatic > Freshwater > Lake | place: Lake Croche, Canada...
CTTACCAAAGGTCGCTACGCTTATTGTCGCTACGCTTACCAAAGGTTGCTACGCTTACCAAAGGTCGCTACGCTTATCCCCACATCATCCGCATCTCCATATATGTCATCGGTCTCCCAGCCCTTTCCTCAAACTCTTTGGCTCCCCTTTCCATTGGTCCCAATATAATAGACGGGTCCTTTGATATAACAGCAGCGGCGGTTAATACGATTCCTTCTTGTCCAGATTTCGGGTTTACCTTTTGTTCTAAATCAGCCATAATTTGTTCCAGATTTTCTCTAGGCAGTTCCAGATTTTCTCTAGACAGTTCCTTTGGTTGTACCGCTTTAATATCTTGTTTTAGTATATTGCTATTGTTATCCATTATTAAATATATTTGTGTTTTAATTTTTAAGTAGATTTAAAATATTATTTTATAATATATGAGTATAGCGGATTTAGAGAGTACAATAGCGGATTTAGAGAGTAAAATATCTAAAAGTCAAGAAGTTTTGGACTTTTATAAAAACGAATTAAAAAAGGACCCGCTACCTAACTATTTAAGAAAACCATATGAAGAAGCGATTAATTCTCAAACGAATAAAATTATTGATTTAACAGAAGTTCTTAAAAATGTAAAAAAACGTACCAAAGCGCTTAGTTTAGAAAGACTAGTAGAGATGCCTTTACATCATGATATAATGACGAAAAGGGAATATTTAGAAAAATATGGTTTAGACAAAATCGAGTTTGACCCTAAAGAAATGGAACGTATTACAGAAAACACGCCAAGCTCTGTAAAATCTACAAATAATTTGTTTAAAAAAATAGGTGGTTCCTCGATGGTCTCCAATAATAAAAAGTTGTTGGCTGCTGCCAAACGCGGCGATATTAACGCAGTCAATGAGCTACTTTCCACTACCAAAAATATTAACATAAATGTCAAAGATAAGTCTGGTAATACACCAATGATGATAGCCATTAAAAACAATGATTCGCCAATGGCCCATGTTTTAATGTCGTATCATGCTACTGTTAATCAATCGACAATAACTAAATTAAACAAGAATAAAAGTGCGTTCTTTAGAAATCGGTTGATGCCTACTTTTAAAAAGTATATGAAGATGACTAACAAAATGACAAAAAAAATGAACAAAAAGACTAGAAAACATCGCAAATAATTATTGTATCTGGATCTGGACCCGTATTTTCCGCTTATATTTTTCCTCATTATGAAACATATAAAGCTTACATTTGTATACTATTGTCTCATCTACCTCTTCTGGAACCCGTACACTACTAACAATCTTCAATTCGGGCAAATAAATGCTATATTCATACATACCATTAGTGTCTCGTTTGTCAAAACAATGTCCATCATATGTTTTGTCAAGCATCGCCGCATTTTTGTTACACAAGTGTAACAGTTCGCTGTCATTTTGTACGCGTTTGATTTTCCGCATTGTGTCATTAATATGCTCCAGCCTCCCAATCCATTTGTCATAAAATGTTAGAGCATCGGCCGAATATTCAAACAAATTGAGCGATTGCTGTAATATTAGCATATTTAGCAAATCCACTAGGCGGCGAATAGGTGACGTAATATGCGTGTATACGTCTAAACTTAAAGATTCGTGCCTTAAAGATTCGTGCCTTAAAGATTCGTATTGCGGTTTAACGTATAGACCCATGAAAATCTGCTCCATATTAATTATGGGAACCGAAAAAGAAGCCGACACCTTTTCGGTTCGCCGCAATATACCCGCCCCTATTTTTGTTAGTTCTTTAGCACAGTAATGGTTCATAAACAGCATAAAATAGGCAACTACATCATGGCTGTCGCTAATTTCGGGCAAATATGAATATTCCGAGGTTTTTGTTAGTTCTTTACTAATTAATAGCAGCCGCTTATAATCCGCATTTTTTAGCAAATCGCGCTCCTCGTATACATAATTTCGCTTCACTTGGATCAAGCTGTTACTTAGGGTCGTATTTTTAACTATATATACCTCTTTTTCATTGGGTTTATTTACCGTTTTACTTAACTTTATATCTAATGTGAATGCGTGCCGTTTTTCACCCGCTTTCAGAGAGCAAAGCCCGTCGCCTAAAACAGCCGGCAACATCGGTCGCTTGCCATTGGGCAAATAGATTGTACTAATGCGTTCGCTGACATGGGTCCAAAGATTTAGCAATTCTAACCACATGGCCACATTCGCTATATAAACGCTTACTACCAGACCTCCATCGGCATCTAAATTAGTAACACTAAATGCGTCGTCGAAATCGGTGCAACCATGTGGGTCAATTGTGAAAACATGCTTTAAAGTTCGGTCTTCGACTGAAATGTCATTTTCCTTGTTGACTTTTAACGCAGTAATAGCAGCTTTGTTAAAATTCTGTAGTGACGTATTTAGAGACTTACAATGGAGTTGATATTCATAAAAGTGTTCCAATTGGTTTACAGCGCCTATTAGCTGCGTAATCGTGCCAATTGGATGTTTGTTAGTCCATTCTTTGAATGTGATGTTAACATATAGGTTGGGAATGGCCTTACTAAATCCCAATTGTTTGATATCATAGGGGACCAAAAAAATGGGGATGGTGGGGTCGTTGGGAACGCATTGGTAGAACAAGCGGCCTCCTATTGTTGTATTGGTTTTATGTTTTACGGGTTCGCGGCCAAATGTCTTGCCATTGGCCACAATTAGCACCGCTGGAAACTCCTTTTGCTGGCGTAAAGGTGAATCAATAATTTCGCCTATAATCTCGTTAGTTGCGTCATAAATAAATATGTCATTATTGAATAATTTATTTATGCTAGTAGTTAAAACTGATGTTTGTTCATTAGTTTCCGCATTTACCAATTTATATTCGGTGTTTGAACGATGGCTGATTGTGTATTTTAACTTGGACATTTCTATTATATGTCGGGATGTCTTTAAGTTGTTGTTTTATAGATATAACATCTACAGAACCCTCATATAGTTATGTGCTATTAGGACATCCTACATTGGTAGGTGGATTTGCGCTACAACATCCACTAGACGAACAACAAGGGTCGCATATATCAGAACCAAATTTAAATTTGTAGCTGATAATTTATTACTGATAGCGAAATAACAGCGTCTGCTGCTCCATTTCTGGCTTCTGTATATTTACCCTTATAATATTTTTGGAATTGTGTTTGTTCTTCTTTTGAAACTCCAACTAGTGATATCTTTGGACTATCAGATGTTGTATTTAGAAGAATTTTAATGTAATTTTCTGATATTTCAACTATAACTATTTTTACCAAATATTTTGGACAAATGTAAAAAATGAGTGTTAACACGTACATGCTTGGCAGTATGTAGTATAGTTGCAACTACCCGGATTTAGGCCATTCTCGGCGGCACAGCCAGCGCAGCACAAACCACAAACAGCGGTTATATCGGAATTACCACCAACCGATGTTGGTGAAAGAACAACCGTGTTTGTTCCCATTTTAGGTGAAATAGAATATGTTGGAGCGGTACTTTTTTTATACGCTTTATATACTTTTGTTGTTTCATTATTTGATTTTATTTTATTATTTGCGGAAACCTTACTATTTGCGGAAACCTTATTATTTGCGGGTACATTATATGATATAACTGCCTTTGGTAAATATTCTTCTCTTGGAAAAGTTATAATATTTGATTGTGGTTTCATATTTTTATTTTTTAATATAATATATCCTCGTTTACTATTACTATAGTTTACATTCCAATTTGGATTTAATGCCGTTAATTTATTTACTAAACGTTTTCCGAAATATTCGTCAATTTGTGGTTTTAGTTGGGTGTCTCCCATTACTATTACCAAATAATTATTATTTTACAAATTAAATAATTATATTTTTTATAAAAATTATCTAAAGAAAATATAATTATGAACGCAACCAAAAATACCGAAAAAAAATATAAACATCATCGTCGCAAAACGTATCCACCCCCCAATGATTTAAACGAATTAGACGAAATTGTCGAAAAACATGTCAAACGCAAATATTCATATCCATCTGCTGCTACTAATTACTGGGAAGAACATATTATCATCAAAAAATATCATGGATCTAAATACAATGAGAAATATAATAGCAGTAATAAAAACCATAATGAAAAGTCAACTAATGAAGACAATGATAATGAAAATAACGATAATGGCTCTAACACAGAACAACAACCAACTCTTCTAAATATTTTAATGGGTTTATCTAATAAAATGATTAAAATACTTTGCTATTTAGGACTTCTTTCATGCGCTGTTATTTAAAAGATAGGTCTTAAAGGCACAATTGGGGGAAGTGCGTGTATATGCCAGTAGTATAACTTTTGCTCACTATTGCAGCAGCCGTCCATACCAGCAGAAGCAAGGGGATGCTGAACGTTAAAAGCGCCAGCCCCCTTAATTGTTTGATTAATGAGTTTTTTGCTGTAATTGGCTTGAAAATTCTTTTGGGCTTGCTGCCAGCAAGCGGGACCGGCATGTATATTACCTTGTACGGCGGATGCGTTGTAAAGCGGTGTTATGGCGTAAAGATAAGGGTACTTATTGGCGGGACTATCACGGGGAACGCACAAAGTAGGAGACGATGAAGATACAATGGCGTCATCGTGATTCTCATGGCGGCCAAACAAAGCGGTAGGATTTAACGCATTCCAAACAGTCAACTGAGCGTATTTGTATTTACGCTCTGGGTTAATATGATCCTTCAAATTCCTTCGAGGCATTATATTTTTTGCTATTATTTTATTTTTCACAAATAAAATAATTGTAATCATAATATAATTATTATCATAAAATTATATTTATTATTTTGTATTATCATTATTTACATTTATATGTATCATGTTATTTTCGCTATCTGTTTTATTATTTTTTTCAATGTTTAATTCTAAACTTGGCTCTAATTCTAATGGCAACGTCTTTACAATTCGTGTTTCTACGTTCTGATTTTGTAGCGCATACATAAATATATGTGGACTAATTGCCACATTATTTAAATATGTTCGATATTTTAGACATCCCATACTGCTATTCTCCATCAATTTAAACGAATACCACCAATACGCCGGTATAAACAAAAGGCGCCCCGGCACCAACACTATATCCAAACACTTGATTTTATCAAAATCCGCCGCATATTTGCTTTGCGGGCTCCACGGATTAATCGGCGAACGAAACTCGAAATTTTCGTAATCCATTATCGGATACAAATAGCGCCCGCTTTTCGGCGGCGACAGTTTCACTTTGATAATCCCTTGTGTAACAAAATAGTAATTGCGATAATTGAGGTCATATCGGAAGGGAGTTTCAACACCAGTTGAACCCATTATTATATCATAAAACCGATTGGAAACTAATGATGGACGTAAAAAGCTATCATTATATGCCAAGTTTTTAACGGCACCCGTGTCATTTAAAAATTCGATATTGTTTTCGCTAAAATAACGACTCGTTGTATCCTCTTTAAATAACTTTTCCGCCATTTGTAGCGGCAATGGTAATGAAATGTCGTCATTTCTTTGCGTGTCTATAATTTTCACTTCAAATATAGGATAAGTGTTTAGTAATGCGCTCTTGTTTACAGCATTTATCATTTTCTGTATATCTTCGTCTCCATCCAGTAAAACGGGCTGCCTCAAATCGCATATTTCCTCCAATTTTTCTTTCGATACTTGGTCTATTTCATATATTTCCAATTCGTCACTTGTTTTCAAATGAAATTGAATATGTAAATATAAAAACAAAATAATACAAAATATAAAACAGAATATAATTAGTTCTTTAATATTTGAATACATTTATAAACAAATTATAAATTATTTTATTTTTATTAACTAATCTACGATTTTTGGCGCCACAAAAAAGCGGACTTTGGCACTATCCCCTAAATCATATTGAACTGTCATGGGTAGCCCTTCGCTAAAAAATATACTCATTTTGGCACTTAATTTAGTGGATGCGCACATCTTAAAAAGATGATTTAGGCTATAAGACAGTTTTATTTCTGCGCCCTCAGCAATTGCGTATTCGTCTACCTTATCAATTGGTATATTAATTTGTAGAGTAGTTGCGTCACCAATCGTAGCCAAATGTATCTCATTTTCGTTACACGAAATATCTAGGTTCTCTCCAAATGCGCTTAACTCTGCGAGTGTTTCAACCCATCGTTTTGCCTCTATCGTCATTTCTACATCATAATCAGCATCTGGTAAACCTAATTTGTCCTCTACAACGTCTATCAGCGACAATTCAAAAAAATGATTAAAAGGAATCGTTTTATTTTTATTTTTGGTATTATTTGTTTCTGGTTCCATATTATTATTTGCCGTAGTTGTATTTTTATTCAAAAAATTAATATTTAATTTGTCAGATGTATCACCCTTATACACAAATTCAATTATATCATGCTTTAATGAGTAGCTCATCAGTGTACACAAATCGGTGGAATTTACCGAAATATCGATTGATTCGTCACACTCATAATAACTAAACCAAGATTTTGGTATCTCAATATGCGCTAAACACACATGCGACTTGTCCATCACTTGGATAACTAGGGAGGCAATTGTGTAACACATGGTAATATGACCAGACCATTGTTTCAACATATGGAACATGGCCGCAAATACCTCTTGTTTTCCTTTGTCTTCTATTTTAAATAACATTATATTTAATATAGTGTTATCGGTTTAATATGTTTAATTTTAAAGTATAATATGTTAGCATATTATTCCTAATTGTGTAAAAGATGTAACGCATTATTGTTACAACAACCCACAAAAAACGATTTTGCGGGAGTCTCTACTAACACTCCGTTAGCATATACTCCATATCTGTCATTATTATCGTCTCCATCGTTTTCTAAAATAAAGTGATAATATGTGTGTATATTTGTATTTTTTACCTTTTTAAAATCGTTTGATACACATGCTAATAATAAGTGTTTTCCATTAACCATTTGTTCAAACCCCATTTTCTTTTGTATCTCTTGTTCTTCATCGGATAATTTATCCACCATTAGACCATGGCCTCCAGTAAGTATTAAATCCTCTGTTAACCCATTAGTTTCAGTTGCTTCTAATATATACATACAATTAGTTTTGGTGTTAGGATTGTTAATTAGTTTATTGGTAGCGATTAGATCTAACTTTTTGTAACCATGTAAAAGAGTTTTAACTAAACCCCCCTTTTTTAAATTTTCAATAGCAACATATTCCTCTTCTGAATTGCTATTAAGACATAATATTTTAGTGCCTTTATTGAAACAAATAGGTACTTGTGCGTCTTGCTGATCCATATAATTATTATACCTTTCTTGCGCAGTCAATGCGTCTGCGGCTGACTCGGTTGCTCGTGATTGTGCTGACGCCGCAGCAGTAGTGGCGGATTGTGCCGTGAGTGCTTTTGCTGCGGCGTCGGCTTGTGCTGTGTCGTCGGCATTTGTTGCGGCATCTAATGCTGAAGTGGCGGAATCTAAATCTATTATAGCGGAATCTAAATCTATTATAGCGGAAGCTAATTGTGATTGCACATCTAATATTTGTGAATTGGGGACTGGCATCCCATTGTTTACCATTTCATTCAGTAGGTAAAGAGTAGTTTGTAAATTGGTAACATTGTTTTGTGCTGAATTGAATGTGTTTTGTGCTGAATTGAATGTGTTTTGTGCGGTTGCTTTTATGGCTGCTGTTCCAGCTGCTACTGTTGATGCGTTTACAGCTGCTGTTGTGGCCGCGGTTGCTGCGCCTCGTGCGGCGATATAAGCATCCTTGTCGGCGGTTGCTTGGGAAACTGCAGCAATCCATTCGTCATATGATGAAGCTATATAGTCAGCTAATGATGGTTGAGTATCCTGCCCTTTTCCACCACCATCACTCCTAGGACCATCACTCCTAGGATTATTATCAATATCACTCGGTTGTAATAGCGTGCCGCCACCCATTATACATTCTACTAATATTTAAAAAAACACAAAAAAAATAATCAACTCCGTAGTGCTATAAAACAATAATTTTACTTTGCGTTTCCTTATCTATAAACATGCTAATAATATGAAATAATTGTGAAAATACAAATGGAGCATTATAGATATAACATTTGTCCATTTTCTGCGGATATTTGTCTTTTAAAAAGGTAGATAAATATTGTATAAAATTTTTGTGTTTGTCAATATCGACGAGCGATAGCATCTTTAAATTTAAATAAACCGAAAATGAATTGTGTTTTTTTAGAATTTTTTCGATATGGCTACAAATTAGGCTAACAATTGTGTCATATGTTTCCACAGTCGCGATAAATTTAAAATATGGGTATTCAATGACTATATAATCGTTTTTTTCGCTACATAATTTACCGAGTATCTCGTCCCATTCGCCACGTTTTATTTTTGTAATTATTGCGTCCGATGATAAAATATGTTCGGTAAATATTTCGGATACAGACATTTGCGATTGTTCCATTATTATTTTATACTATAAATTTTATCATTTCTTTAACTAATAATGATAAAATGTTTATTATTATTATTATTATTTAAAATATACAAATTACAAATATTATGAATTATTCAACTCAAGCTCAATCGCCTCTTTTAAATCAATACCTAATAATTCTCGTTGAGTTAGAATTGATACATCATTACCATCATTCGCTAGAGAAAATGTCGATTGAATTTCACCATCAACCTCTTCCAAATCCTCATGATCATGCTCTTCTAAATCCAATGGTATTCCAGTATTAGGAACAACCGATAACTCGAGTTCTAATATTTTTTGGTTATGTTCCAGCGACGTTGTTTGTATTACATTTAATAATTGTTTATATTCGCCCAGCTCTTGTCTCAATTTTTCTATTTGCGACTTCAACCCCTTGTTGTCGTTTGCCAAAGTAGCACTGATTCCTTTAAACTGAATAATCGATTGTTTAATTGTTTCTAATTGGTTCTTTATAGCGATTAGTTCAGTAGGATTTATACTAGCAATAGAATTATCACTCTGATTATTATCATCATTTTCTAAACTCTTTTCTATATTATCGACTCGCTCCATAAGAGATTGTATTATTCCGTTTTCGGCAAAATCCATACCATTAATATTATCGCCACTGGCTAATATCTGAGGCAAATGTGCTTCTAAATTCATCATTTTGGACTCCAACGCTCCTAAACGCAATGTGACCAACGTGATTGCTTGTGGTATAGTCATTTTATTTATACTTGCGACGCCTCCATTAGGAGGCCCTTGATTATACATTTGCTCTTGTTGAATATTCATATGTTGCGCCGCGAGTCGCCCCGGCGGCAAATTCGGCCCCGGCCCGGGTCTTGCTTGATTCGCAAACATTTGCGCTGAATTAATGGATGGCTGTGGGCCGCTTCTAACTTGTGGCTCCGGAGGCCCGGCTCTTCGTCTTTGTGCTGATTGAACTGAACGATTTGCGCTCATTGGATATAATTATAAATATAATTTGTTTCTAAATACTTTACGCATTTTACAATTTTAAAATACTTAACATAATAAAATATATTTAGCATAAGCCATTTTAATTTCTAATTATAGCATATAGAAATGGATAGTTTAGATGAATTAGGAAAAACAAGTCATGGAAAGGCTGGATTTATAAAACATGTATTTAATTTTAATGAAGAATCCAAGGCCGACATATTAAATATAATACAATATGCGGTTTTGGCACTTATACCAGTGGTCATTTTAAATAAAGCTATGCAGAAATATGTACCAGAGGCAGACGACGATAAAGCAAGTGTCATGATTTTATTAGAAATTTTAGCGCAAATAATTGTCATGTTTTTAGGCATTTTGCTAATTCACCGAATAACCACTTTTGTCCCCACTTATAGTGGAGAAAAATACGCTGGATTTAATGTTACCAACATTATTTTAGCGATGTTGGTTATTATATTGAGTCTTCAAACCAAATTGGGTGAAAAGGTATCCATCTTAGTAGATAGACTAGTTGAATTGTGGGAAGGACCTAAACAAGAAACAAATGGTAAAAACAAAGGCAAAAAAGGAAATGTAAAGGTTTCGCAGCCTATATCGCAAAATCAAATGGCCACTAATCAAGCTCTAAATTCTTATGGAAGCGGCTCAACATCGATTAGCTCGTTACCAACTAACAATAATCAACCGATGCCCGACTATAATAATATGCAACAACAAGAACACGCACAATCAGTAAGTCCAATGATGGAAAACATGGAGCCCATGGCTGCGAATGCGGGTGGCAGTGGCGCGTTTGGCTCAGCATTTGGAGGCGGATGGTAATAAAATAAAATACAATATAAAATATTGTCAACGAAAATACTCAACCAAAAATACTTAAAATTATTTTATTTGAATAAAATAGATGAACGAACTTGTATCTGCTTTAAATAATGATGATGAAAATTACGAATCATTATTTAGTCTATCTACTAAAAAAATCTTAAAAATGAATTATGAAATGTTGCTTCAATTACATTTAGATAAAACGACTACATTAAGATATTTGAAAAGTCTAAAAGAGTATAGATATGTAGATGAAATACATGATTTAAAATGCGGCGCATTTATTAAATGGATACCGTTAATTGACCCAAACAATATACCCCTTAATTTTTCTGGCATCATATGTGAAATCAAAATTACTGACGATGTTGTGCTCATTGTTTGTAAAAATTTTATGCATCGGCATTACACATTTAATATGGCCGAATGCCTCATATTTCAAAAATTGTCTCCCCAAGAAAAAGTTATTTTAATGGCTTTAGACGAATTGGAAAAGGGATAAATTTATGGTAAATATAGTGAAAATATTGGGATAGCTTTAAATACTTTTTATAAAATTTATTTTAAATAATACCATAAATATTATTTTTTTATATTATATTAAATTATAATGGGTGGCAACACTGGAAATATTCGTACACGGCGCTATTTATCTAGCAGTAATGGCTATAAAACATTGGGTTCTATTTTGGCTGTAGGTGGTACCGGAGGTTCGACTCAACGCATTTACAATTGGTATCAAAAAAAGAATGACCTAGGGTCGTTTTATCAAAATGTGTTTGGTTTACAATATGGTTCATTAAAGGAGCGAGGGCAATTTGCGTTTTACGTACAGTTTTAGAGTTATATTACGCTTTTTACAGCTAAATTTGCCCCTAGTATAGCCGCGATTATTCAGCACTGTTTTTGTACAAATTCCAACTGAACGCGCCTTATATTTTGGTTCCAATTTTTTTATACAACCACATAACTTGGTTATCGCTATTTTGTTAGCCATCTTCTTCAATAATCGGTCCGATTTAGGTTTGTTTGTAATTTCGTAATAATTCAGAAGCCGTTTATAGTCTCTAGAGTTTAGATCCTTTATCATATACTACTAATATATTTTTATGTTAGTAGTATATGCTTGCCATAAATAAAATCGCCCCAAATAAAATTGTCGTTTTTGATTTAGATGAAACACTCGGTTATTTTGCGGAGCTCGGTCTTTTTTGGGAAGCAATTGCTGCTTTTGTACAACAATATCATTTGGGTATAAAAATGGACCAGTTCTTGTTTAATAAAGTGCTTGATTTATTTCCAGAATTTTTGCGTCCCGAAATCGTAACTATTTTAAAATATATTAAAAATAAAAGAATAATCGGCGAATGTTCCAAAATATTTATTTATACTAACAACCAAGGACCAAAAAAATGGGGCAAATTTATTATTAATTATTTTGAAGACAAAATAGATTATAAATTGTTTGACAAAATTGTTGCGGCTTTTAAAATCGATGAAACGCACGTAGAAATCTGCCGAACAAGTCACATGAAAAATCATAAGGACTTGGTACGTTGTACGCAAATACCCGAGAATACTCAGATTTGCTTTTTAGACGATGTATATTATCCTCGCATGCATAATAGTAATATTTACTATATTAATATCAAACCATATGTTCACAATTTGGCATTTACCGTTATGATTGAACGCTTCATTAAAAGTAAAATAATACATCTCGATAAAGAAGGCGGTAAAATATGCCAACAGTATCTTTTAGGATATATGAATGAATTTAAATCAATATTTGTACCAATTCGTACCAAAATTCTAACAGCTGACAAAAATATGACCGACAATATATTTGACCATTTAAAGACGTTTTTTCTAATTTCTAGGAAATAAACATTTGTAAATGCTGCCGAATATAATCCAAATATTTTTTTACAATTCCGTCTATTGCGGTAGTAGCTAACAGAAAAAACGCCGCGCTAAACGCAATTTTACCGTCTAATTCTGTAAATTCAACATGCCAAAAAGGATTAAAACGAATCAACAAAAACACACCCACATATATTTTCACATAATATTCCAATTCATCTAAATATTGGGGCGCTTTCTCTGATAAACCCAATAATATTATTATATATAAAAACCATGATAAATATATCATAGTGGTGAAAACGGACTCTTGAAAATGATATACCGATTTGTTCATATTTTGTTATATTATACTAACATAACAAAATATTTGAATATTAATTAAACGTAAAAATCCAATGTCCTCGCGCTCGGGTCATCTGTTTTGGCATATTTTGGCATCCAATAATATGGCACAACGTGACTACAATTTGGATAAAACTCCTCAAATAACCGCTTATAATAAAACTTTTCTGCTGTTATATTTGCCGCAAATTTATTTGTATTTTGCTCCTTATTTAACGCATCCGCTATCTTTTCTTGTATAATACTAAATAATGACCTTTCTTTTGAACTAACACCATCACTAAATGCCTCCTTTTTTCGCCACAGAATTTCATCTGGCAGTAACTGATGAACCTCCATATTTTTATAATTATAATAGGCAAAACTTTGCCTCAGTAAATATTTTTCCATATTACCATTATTTTTATGGTTTCTAATTTTCGCTGGTATTGACAGCACATAATTGGTAAACGATTTGTCCAAAAACGGGGTCCTTGGTTCTAATCCATGCGATGATATTGACTTGTCCGACCTCAATACATCAAATAAATGTATGTCTTTTAACAATCGCCGCGTTTCACAGTCGAACTCTATATCATCCGGACATTTATTCATATATAAATATCCACCAAATAACTCATCTGACCCATCACCATTAAATATCACCTTGGCGCTTGAATTTGCTGCTATATATTTGCCAATTAAATAGTTGCCTAAGCTGGCCCGTACTGTTGTTGTATCATAGCTTTCAATCGCTTTAATTACCTCGGGAATGGCGTTAAACATATCTTCTTCTGTGACTATTATTTCGGTATGGTTCGTTC